>Ga0102944_1001624_pt1 | contig 14609 bp, 16 predicted proteins | sample SalPonD_shore_MG_FD_78172 | JGI IMG/M metagenome (GOLD analysis project Ga0102944, IMG submission 78172) | Salt pond soil microbial communities from South San Francisco under conditions of wetland restoration - Salt Pond MetaG... | ecosystem: Environmental > Aquatic > Marine > Intertidal zone >...
ATAATTATCCCATCAAACGCATATTTAAGAGATTATCGGGATACAGATTAATTATTCTAACATTTCCTCAAAGATATTGTCTGTCTCAGAATTAGGCTTCTAATTGGTGGATCGGTATTTGATATCGCGTACTTCAAGACATATCATCTCAAAGATTTCATCCACATTATCACCCGATTTTGCACTGGTCTCCATGTATCGTACCCGAAATTTGGGAAGAGTAGTTCGGCTGAACTGGGCTGAAGCCCTAACGCCATGATTTTCCGATATTTTTCGATCCGGGCTATCTTTCTTGTTCCCAACCAAAATAAATGGCACCAGTGTTTTCAATTCCCGGTACATTTCTTTAATCCAGAAATCAAGCCGTCTGAACGTATTTGGTCGAGTCAAGTCAAAAACCAAAATTGCTCCATCGATATTTCTGTAGAAATTTCTCCTCAGCCCTGAGTAGAAATCTTGTCCACCTAAATCAGTCAAAGATACATCATAGGTTTCACTTCCAATCTCCAAAACCTTACTCTCAATTGATGCACCAATGGTTGTAAGATGAGATTCCACAAAATGTTTCCCCATCCAAGCTCTCCGCAATGATGTCCTGCCTACAGCTGAATCTCCAATCAATAGTATCCTGATCTGATAATCATGTGGTGATTCCTCTTCACCAGGTGTTCTGGTGTCAAATCCCTCCGCATGATCCATTTGGACATATTTCCATACATCTTGATTCTTTGATCCATCGGTATCTTCTACTGGTTCGGGATTTTCATCGATTTGATGAAGTTCCTCCTCTAGTTTAACACCAAAGAATTGCTCAATTTCTGTTTGTTGGATAGATGATTTTGGTTTGGTCTGTTCTACAGATTCTTCCTGAACACCTTCGATACTCTCAATAATCTTCTCAATTCGTTCTTTTTCTTTCATATAATATTGAAGATGTTCGTTGTATTCATCCTGAGTTATCGTATCTTCAGAGAAAAGTTTGTATTTCTCTTGTATCCAACTGTACAGGTCATCTAGGTAGGAATTCCATTCTGTAATCGATATATTTTCTTCACTCACGATTAGAACCTGTAAAATTACATACCACTACTTGGATATAATTTATTTAACTTATTCTACTCTTTTTCAGTCGATCTAACATTTAACTTCGCAACCCAACCAGTGCTAAAGTTTCAAATACATACAGATTCCCCCCAATGGTATGGTAGAATTTCTTGTCCAAAACTGGAAAGAGTCATATGATCAGACCTACCTCATCTTTGAACAGATCAAAGACAGTGGTTTCATTCCTGATGCAATTGTTGGTATTGCTCGGGGTGGCTGGATCCCAGCTAGACTGCTGTCTGATTTCTTTGCATTGAAGTTTACTGCTAATATCAAGGTTGAAGCCTATCAACTGATTGGTGAGATGGATATTGAGGCAAAAGTAACTCAGAAGATAAATGCCAAGATCGATGGAAAAAATGTTCTGGTCGTCGATGATATTGCAGATACCGGTTCATCTTTGGAAGTTGTTCTGGATGAGCTTAAGGAAATGCATGTTAATGAGGTAAAGATCGCCACCCTGTATTACAAACCTACTTCTTCAGTAATCCCTGATTATTTCATCGAAGAGACGGAGAAATGGGTGATATTCTCGTGGGAATATTTTGAGACGATTCAAGAACTGAATGCTAAATGGAAAGACGAGGGAAAAGCCGAGAAAGAAATTATTGCTGATCTGAAAAAAATAGGAATACCATCAATGGTTGTAAATTCATACTTCCTCATTGACTGATGTGGGATCAAATTGAATAATATCTAAGACGAGATTAAAGTGCTCTGCATTTAACGTAATCTCACGATTTGAATGCATGACATACAATTTTGCAGCCAACGTTCTGGCTTTCAATATATCACTTTCTGAGTAACCACTATCTGAGGCCATTATTTTTGCTAATTTCCTCAGAACCTTAATTATTTTATCAGTATCTATATCTGACATGTACCAACCCAATTTATTTCACTATCGAAGTTATTTCTTTATTGTGTTTGCGATAGTCAGCTTATGTTAAAGAATGGTATCTAGTCTGCCAAGATTTGATCTGATCAACGATTTCTGGTCGAACTAATTGATCTTTCTCAATCCTTTCAATAGTTTTACGGATCTCGAAGAAAATTGTCGTCAATGGGAAATTTCTATTCTGCAATACATCCCTGATCACCCGCAGTTGTGAGGTGAGTTTCTTTTTCTTAGATCTGTTCGCAATATATAGCATATACTCGAATAATTCATCAATGCTTAACTGATTCAAATCCAATTCTTCTGTTTCAGCGGTTTCCGCCGAATTGAGATAAAGTATCCCTTCAATTTGGCTAATCACTCCCTCACTCTCAAGAATCTCAATGGCTATATCGAATTCCTCAGGCAAAATCATTGATCGGACCTTTCCAACTGGCCCTTCACCCCCATATTTCACCAGAATCCCAATAATTTGACTCATCGCATCTCCATGTTGAATGATTGTCTCAACCAAATTTATGAACGCATCCTGATACCGATCATTGGTTGGATCGTATTCATGTAGCATCACTGGGATCAATGCAGATGTAAGATCTGACCTTATTGAAGTTGAGGTACTTTCAGGTTTTGAAGTGACCGTCCCACCACGAATCAGTTGGGCTTGTAGTTCTTCTACCTGTGATTTCAGTTGCATATTCTGGTTCTGTAGATGTTCATACTTGTCAAGATCGACGATTTGTTCTAATTCCTGAATTTTCGATTCTTTATCCTGATTAATTTCTTTCAATAGCTTGATTTCCTGTTTCATCTCAGAGATTTCCTGGTCCCTGCTTTTCAATTGACGATGGATCTCCTCAAATTTCACTTGTAATTCAGAAAGTTGGCCTTTTGATTCGGTTAATTGACTTTGCAGGGTCTGGTTTTGAAATTGTTGTTGTTTATACCGTTCCTTCCAGGCATGAACCGAGTCGGAATCAGCACCAAATGGATTAAGTCCCATTACATTTGATAGATCACAAATTAGAATTTAAAATCTGAGAAAGGTTGAACGTATCAAGGTCATAGTTGGAGTAATTTCGCTATTTTTTCAGTGATTTCATTAAATGCTTGACTGAATAGAGATCCTTCAGTCAATACTGATGGATGACCTTCATCAGATTCTGTCACTACTGAAGGGACTAGGGGGATTTTCCCAAGAAATACCAGACCAAGTTCATCTGCAGTTGCTTTTCCACCACCCTTACTGAACACGTCAATCTCTTCACCACAATGAGGACATGTCATACTTGACATATTCTCAATTATTCCCAGCACTGGCATTCCAACTTTTGAGGCAAAACCAATACTTTTGACAACATCATGTACTGCAACCATCTGTGGTGTAGTCACAATTACCGTACCTGAAATATTTTCAAATAATTGCGAAATGGTCAGAGGTTCGTCAGATGTTCCTGGAGGTAGATCAATGATCAAAATATCAAGTTCACCCCAACGGACATCAGCAAGAAATTGTCGAATAGCGGCCATCTTCAGTGGACCTCGCCAGATAACAGGTGTTTCTGCATTGAGCAGGAGATCCATACTGATGATCTGGACTCCATGACTTTCGGTTGGCAAAATCTTCTTACCCTCTATCTGTGCATCTTTACCAGTCAAACCTGCCATCATGGGTATGGATGGTCCAGTAATATCTGCGTCGAGAAGACCAACCTTATAATTCTGCTTGGCAAAAGCAACGGCAAGATTAAGCGATACAGTGGATTTTCCCACCCCTCCTTTTCCTGATTGTACGACGATGGTATGTTTGATCTGATTGATGGTATTCTTCAGGTTCAGATCCTGCTGTACTCGTTGAGCCTGCTGTGGATCTATTGCAAAATCTTCCATTTATAGGTATTCTATGATATCTTCATTTAATATTTATTTGATAAGAGACGAGTAAATTTCTAATTGGTAGGTCCTAGGTGATAGACATCATCAATCACCACTGCCACCAGTGGGGCAATCAATGCAGGAAAGTTTTCAACAAAAGTCACGATATACTGATCTTTCAAACTGATCAATTTCTTGTCAATGGTGAGTACAATCTGTCCCTTATTGTTGGTAAATTCAAACTGTTTACCACGAATATGTACTGGAGATGTGTAAGTATCCTTGGCCACTTGAAGCTTAATCGTATCTGAGTTCACCAATTCAATTGTGGCTAATAGATTCTCATGCTCCCCGGTGATTGAGAATTTATAATGCAACTGATTCTGATCCAAAGTGGCAAGAGCAACTCCATCAGGAGATCTACTGATCCTGTAATGTGATCGGGTTGCCGCGGTTTTGGCAATCACATAGTATGCCAGATCTTTATTATGATTTAGGACTTTGTAGCCATTGAATTTGCGATCTTGTAAACAATAGAATTTATTTGTTGGGGGAATCGGGAGGATTTTCTCTGATGGGGCCACGAAGGGCTTATATCTTCAATATACATAAAGACCTCTGACAGCAGTCGGATGGCTGGGCATTAACTATCCTACTGACTCGACTAACATTTGTCATATTCAATACTCTCTTAATTTCTCAGGTGAAATTAGAGTTATGAGCAAGAAGGTACCCAATCGATTTAATTCAATTGTTGAGACCATCGGAAATACTCCAATTGTAAAATTACGACGCACTTTCACCGATTTTGCTGGATTATTCTATGCGAAGGTGGAATCATTCAATCCTGGTCGGAGTTCAAAAGATCGTATCGGGGTAACCATTATTGATGATGCTGAAAAACGAGGTCTCCTGAAAGAAGGCGGAACCATAGTTGAATCTACCTCGGGTAATACAGGTCTGGGCTTGGCATTAATTGGTATTGATCGTGGATATAATGTAAAATTGGTCATGCCTGATAAGATGAGCCCGGAGAAGATGAATCTTGTAAAAGCCATGGGTTGTGATGTCGTGGTTTGTCCAACAGATGTGGAACCTGATGATCCTCGTTCCTATTATTCGGTTTCAAAGAAATTAGCTGAGGATATAGACGGTGCGTTTTTGGCAAATCAGTATTTTAACGAGGCGAATCCCCTGGCTCATTATCTGACTACCGGACCCGAGATCTGGGAACAGACTGATGGTAAGATAACTCATTTCTTTGCTGGTGTTGGTACTGGTGGAACCATTAGTGGAGTTGGTAGATACCTGAAAGAACAGAATCCTGACATCAAAATCATTGGTGTGGATCCCAAAGGCTCGATTCTTGCTCATTATCATGCGACGAAGAATAAAGATATCGAAGCCAAGTCCTACAAAGTCGAAGGTGTGGGCGAGGACATTATTCCAGCAACAGTGAATTTTGAGGTAATTGATGATTTTGTGACAGTCAATGATAAGGAATCCTTTGATTGGACCCGCGAGGTTGCATTAAAAGAGGGAATGTTAGTAGGTGGCTCCTCTGGTCTGGCTGTTGCTGGAGCCCATAAATATGCAGAGAACCATCCCGATGAGGAGTATTACGCAGTCATTCTCCTACCAGATACTGGTGAACGGTATCTGGGTAAGGTATTCTCAGAATCCTGGCTACGTGCCAATGAATTCATGCCTGCACCACAGACGATTGAAGATATTCTGGGTGCTCGATCTGCTAATCTACCTGATTTGATCGCAATCGAACCGGATCGACCAATTAGTTATGCCATTGAGAAGATGAAAAAATTTGATGTTGATCAGGTACTGGTAACCGGAGAGAATCCTAAAGTACTAACTAAAAATGAGATCTTCCGATCGATTTTAGATAAGACCAGTAGCAAACAACCCGTTGCTGGACTCAATCTCCAACCAATCAAATCCATTCCCATTGATACTGATCTAAGGGAGGTTCTGGAAGAACTGAAGTATCAGGATGAATTATTAATTCTTCAGAATGGTGAACCTCGTGGGTATATTTCCAAACAGGATATTTTCAATAATCTACCAGTTTCTAAAATTGAAGAATTAGTTGGAGAATCTAAGTAAATCACAAATTTAAGTGCAAACCAATGTTTTTTTCTGCAAGGTCTTTCATCATCAGTTTATGGTAAAACGATTTCAAACCCGAGCAGTTCATGATGGACAGGATCCAGATGAAGAAACTGGCGCAGTTATACCTCCACTTCATCTCTCATCTACATTTAAACAGGATGGGATAGGCAGACATCGGGGATTCGAATACCGACGTACCAATAACCCGACACGGCAGAGACTGGAAAAACAGGTGGCTTCACTTGAAAATGGTAAGCATGGGATTGCATTCGGATCTGGCTCAGCTGCAACAACATCTATTCAACTAATGCTCAATGAAGGTGATCATGTAATCTGTGGTGATGATGTGTATGGTGGTACCTACCGTTTCTTTGATAAGGTGATGAGGCGATTTGGTGTAGACTATTCATTTGTGGATCTATCTGATCCTGTAGCTCTGAAACAGGAGATCAGAGAGTCAACCAAGATGGTATGGTTGGAAACTCCGACCAATCCTCTTCTCAAGGTAACAGATCTTGCAGCCTTAAATGAAATCGCCTCCGAGCACCAACTCTTGAAAGTGGTGGATAATACCTTTGCAACCCCATATCTTCAATCACCATTTGATTTTGGTGCTGATCTCATTGTACATTCAGCAACCAAGTATCTGGGAGGTCACAGTGATCTAGTTGGGGGAATCGTGCTAACGAATGATGATGAACTTGCTGAAAAACTCAGATTCATCCAAAATTCTGCCGGTGCGGTACCTTCTCCATTTGACATGTGGCTATTAAGTCGAGGAATCAAGACGCTTGCTCTTCGAATGGAACAACACTGTGATACCGCAGAAGCAGTGGTTGATTATCTTGGTGACCAAGATCAGGTCAGCAGAGTCTACTATCCAACACTTGATACTCATCCAAATGCCGAAGTAGCCAGACAACAGATGCGTCGTGGTGGGGGTATGGTTTCATTTGATCTTCCTTCACGTGCTGATGCTGAAAAATTCCTCACCTCACTAGAACTTTTCAGCCTGGCTGAATCATTGGGTGGTGTGGAATCTTTGGCGGAATATCCACCTGAGATGACACATGGTTCAATTGAACCCGAACGACGTCATGAAATCGGGATTAATGATGGTCTTATCAGGTTGTCCTGTGGTATTGAAGCCACAGAGGATATCCTTGAAGATTTAACTCAGGGATTTGAAGCCTTGTAAGTTCGTTTGATGTCAATAAGATTTAGTAGCAAATCGCAGAACCTAACCTATGACCGATAGTAAACAAACATTCATCAAAGAAATGATTAATCACGAAATTCTAAAATTTGGTGAATTTCAACTCAAATCCGGTGATAAATCTCCATTCTATATTGATCTCAGACTTGTACCATCCTATCCGAAATTGATGAAATTAAGTATCAAATTATTACAGGAAGCCTTGTCTGATATGTCTAATGAATTTATCTTGGCTGGCTTAATCTCAGCAGGAGTACCATTTGCTACCGGTCTCTCCTTGGTTCTGGATAAACCACTTATCCAGATCCGAAGCAAAGTCAAGGATCATGGGAGGAAAAAAATGATTGAAGGTAGGTTTTACCCCGAAGACCGGGTGGTTATTGTTGATGACCTGATCTCAACTGGAGCATCAAAATTACATGCAATTGAGGTTATTCGAGAACAAGAATTATCAATTCAATCAATTCTGGTACTGATTGATCGAAGACCGCTAGCTGAGATTGGTACATCTTTGGATGGAATTCCTATCAATTCGGTCTGTACGATTGAAGATATCATCTCAATCGTTGAGAATGTACCTCTTGATCTCACCGAAGATCGTAAGATACAGATATTGGAATCGATAAAGAAGTGGATTACCTGATCCATTGATTCTCAAGTTTCAATTAAATATCAATGATAACACCCGAATGATCAAGAATTGTACAAACAAAATGCATATCGTCAAAAATACAGTCAATGCAAATGTACTATTTAATCTAAATTCAGCTATCTCAAGGGTGATTCTGTAGAAAAATGGGAACTTATATTGAGAATCAGCTGGTAAATTCTGTATAATGAAAAAGTAGATGATGAAAAAAGTCAGTGGTGGAAGTATCCCCAGCATTATACCTGAGAGGATGATCACGACGAGTCCAATGAATATAATTTCTACCCATGATATGTCTTCATTTGTTGGATTTCGTCCAATCTGAATCGAATGTGATGTTGCCATATACCTCCCCTAGAAATCAACAAATGGAGTGTCCTGAGGTGTATTCTCCATTATCTCGACTACGATAATCTCAATAGCGGTATCTCCAGTATTGGTAATCGTATGACATTGTTTTGGAAGAACTATAACCGTAAGTCCGGGTACAATCTTTTCTACACGATCATCAACTGAAACCTCGCCCTGACCTGATGTGAAATACATACATTGTGTAAATTCATGCTCGTGAGTCTCAAAGTGTTTACCCGCTTCTAAACAGAAGATCCTGAATCTACTGGTCTTACTGAATTGGTCACCTAGAAGCACTTTGGTCAAGCCATGATCTGTATTTACCCATTTCATATCATTGGCATTGAATATCTGTTCTTCCATATTCTAAGTGTAATTGTAGATACTTCTTTATTAACCTAGTTCCGAATTAATAGAGAATACTATCTTTCTTTAGGGTAGACGCTGTATCTGAACTTTCTTCCATGAAAAGAATTATGTAGAAATGAATTTCTCTTGCTCTTATGGCTTTACAATCGGTTAAGAGGACTGATGATATCTTTACTGAATCGATCCAGTTTCTTTTGTTGATTATGGTAATCATATCCATCTTCATCGGATTGGCTGTAATGTCATATCCAGGCTATCTTGCCGCAAATTTTACCCGAGACTTGCTATTTATTATCATTGCACCTTTATTGAGTTTTATTTTTTTTATCAGTTTTGGAATTTATTTCTTCAAATTTGAATTTAGTAAGTTGAACAAAGAAATCCTCTTATTTTCCACTATGGTTTCAATCCAGGGGATTTATTTTGCATTATCTCTGAATACCCGTAACTATCTACTTCTGTCGGCTCTAGCTGGAATTCGAATAATCCCCACAGAGTTGGCTCAATTTATCATGACATCAATATTTGTCCCTATAGTCGAAGAATTTGTCAAAATATATGTTTTAATAATTCTATCGCGACAAATTAAAATTACCAGTACACATACGAAACGACTTCTTGATGAACCTGGTCTGATTCTGATGATCGGTTTACTTGGAGGTGCCCTATTCAATTTACTGGAAACCTACTGGTATGTCTGGAATATCTGGGAAATGGGTTCATTAACGGATTCAGGGATTTTTTGGTCATTATGGATGCAAGTTATTATTCGATCATCCAATCCCCTTCATCTCGTAGCATCGATGATAGGCGCGATTGGGATTATCACCGTATTCAATTCGACAACTGATCTCTACCTTAATAGATCAAACCTTAGATTGTTTCTACCATATTATCTGGTAAGTGTCTCTCTACATGGTGCATGGAATGCCAGTGCAGGAAATGGATTGAGTGATTTCAATTTTATATTGCTTATAGTCATGTTACCTGCTGCCATCTTTATTATCATCAATTATGGTCGATTTTACCAATCTACCTGTGAGGAATGTGGTCTCCGCCATATATCTTCAATTAGTCATAGTAAAACAAATCCAATATTGGGTGATCAGAAGTCATCCTCACTGTTTGCATGTGAGCAGTGTGGAGTACCGAAAACCAGTGAGATCTGTAGTAATTGTCTGGCAACTGATGTGTTTGCCTGTCAGAACTGTAAATTTCCCCTGCCAATTTATGCCAGTACCTGTTGGAAATGTGGCGAGGAGGTCGAAGTTATCTATGATAAGTTAACCGTACTTGACGATTCAGCCTTGAATCAATTATTGAGAGCATTTTATTTTCTCTTTGCTTTTCTCTATGTTGGAGAATTTGTCTTTTTGATGAGTTCATCTAGTAATTCTGGATTCCTTCCCACTCGTTTCGTGCTGTTTGCAATGATCTCCATGAGTTTAGTTGCAGGTATTTATCTCAATATCAATAAAGAGTATGATCAGTGGGGGTTTGCTTTATCACGATTTATTTCAGGATTAATCCTGCTCTTGATTGGGGTGTTATTTTATTTCTTCATGGTATTCTGGATTGCCCTTGGGGCAATCGTATCTGCACTGGTTTTGGTGGTTGTGGGGTCACTGTACTGCTACATCGCCATCAAGCTGTTTATCCCTCCGGTGGTGTATATTAGATGAAGATGATCGATGATCTACTTGCACAGTTCAGAGCTTTTGATAGTGAAGTTTGGATATATAATAGAAAATTACCTCAGGCTATGGAGGCTCTGGTCATTGCCAATACCACTCTAATTTTCGGGATGATCATCTATCAATTTGCTGATCCACAACTCCTCTTTCTCCTCAATACATTAGGGGCTGATATCAGTGTTATTACCATTGCTTTTATCTGGATTTCAATTCTTTCAGAACCATCAGGAATAAGTCTCTTAATTCTTGGATGGACAATTGCAGGATTATACCTGAGGAAGAGATATAATCAAGATTCTCCATCTATTCTGTTCAGAGCATCTGCAATTCCTGTCATTTTTATATTGGCAACACTGGGGATCTTATTACTTTCACTAGCAGTAAGTGTACCAATTGCAATTTTCCTATTAGTCCCGGTGTTTCTAGTTTTGGTCATGATCTTTGTTGTTTCTGCAATATTTACCGTAGGAGGAGTAATTTTCAGTCAAGTTGTGAGTTTTGATCGAGAATTTGAAACAGTTCCTTCTATCGAGCGTAATTACTTGATTCTCCCGATGGTACCAACCCAAGAAGAAATTGAATATTGTCCGTTTCGAAAAGATAATCCTGCTGGTTGCTCCTACCTAGGATATGATGCAGCGAATCAACCCCTAATCTGTGATTATCGATCAACTTATCTCCGCTGTAGTGTATATGCACATATTGTCGAGAGTATGGAGGCGAAAAATGCTTGAAAATCCCTCGTGCTGAGTTATTCTGGTACCTACTCCTGATATTGTTGACATTTACTCTCACCAGTATCAGTGTAATCACATTTAATCGACCAAATTTTACCGATCCTTTTAATCCTGAATTCCAACCGCCCAAATTACCTAATATTAATGTTGGACCGCAACGTAATCCCGATTTGAGTTGGCTATCCAGTCTGTTCTATATCGTGGTGATTGGTGCAATTCTCTTCAGTATCTATTTTATCTATACCCAGATTAAATTATATAATGATGGTAGAGCACGTCCTGAGAGTAACCGACGGGATTTGAATGTGAAGGAAGCAAGATTACATCTCGAAGATGCAAGGACCCGCGCCTATGAAATTATTGAGCAGGGATTACTCACCGGTAATTATACTGAAGCCTACATCAATGCATATATCGCCCTTGATGAATCACTTGATAATTTCAGGGAATTCAAACGACCTAAACATTTTACTCCAAAAGAATATGCCTTTACTGTTCAAGCACCAGTGTTCTCCCCGAGTGTCTTTCGATTTGTTAGTTCATATTATGATATCCGGTATGGGATGAGTGAAGCAACGAAAGCACAACTTCTGGAATTCAAACAATCCCTTGATTACCTATTTATCGAGGACGTCCCAGAAAGTATTGCAGCAGAGTGGCGAGCTGCGTTTCAATCTTATCTGACGAGTGCTGAGCAATTATCGTTTCGTGGTTATATCGATCGATCCCAGGAGGTATACAAATGAATAATTTAGATATTAGTATCAATACAGTCTATCGTTATATTAAAATCCGGATATTGGTGATCACTATCGGTCTAATTATCACAACTGTGATATTACCATTTTGGTTTCCAATCATTCCAAATTTTGAACCGACCTATTCAGTTTACAATCATGGAGATTATGGGTATTCCAATGTATTCTCTGGTTTAGATACTTATCAAATTGATAGATCACATACTGCGAATAGTGAGTTGTATGCAGAGGCAGATCTTCTTATCCTTATCACTCCACAACGGGATTTACAGACTTCATACATCAATCAAATTTTGACCCACTATCATTCTGGGATGAAACTTCTCCTGATTGGTAAAGAAAATCTCAATCCCCTACTAGTCCAGTTTGGTATCGCTATATCATCTGGATCAACTAAAGAAAATCGGATATTTGATCCTGTAAATAATGGGGGATCCAAAGTTTTTCCCAAATTGGCCAATACTTTCGGGATTGATGATGTTTATGGCGTTGTCCCGACGGACATCAATCGGATTAACCCCTACTCCACCAGCTTCATGACTACCTACAATAGCTCAGGTAAGGCGTATTGTTATGATTTATCTGATCCCTGTCTGAGTTCGAGCGTTGTAGGAGTAAACAATACCAATTTCATGTTTGTTGCCGATAGCTGGATGTTCAACAATCAGTATTCAACAACGTTTCCAGCAAATAAAATCTTATTCCAACATATGATCAATTCATTAATTGGTAGTTCCGGTCATATCCTTGTGGATGAGTCGTTTCTAAAATGGGCTCCAGTTAATTCTAATGGAGTTGAGAATTTTATCGATATGAAGTTAAATGCCAATTTAATCGCTACGGTGATTGGAATAGTTGCCATGTTAATCCCCCTAATTATTGGTTTTCAAGCAAAATTATTTACCGGCAAGGAGGAAGACAGGGACCGTGTGGAGAGTTCGAAATCCTTGGAATCTCGACTTGATTATATCCATGTTGAGAAACTACCTGCCGCTCCATTAAATATTCAAGAAAATATCATGATGCGTGAGAAATTACAATATGCTCGAAGAGGCAAGTACTACTTCCAGTATAGTGCAAATACACTCTTAGATATGATAGATTCTTTGAAAATCGAGATGCCTGAGGCCGTAATGATGACTCTGACTTCATTGACAAAGGGGGTATACGATGAGTTTTCCAGTTGGAGAGTACTGGAAAATGCCTATGATATAATAATCTCTCAACTATCCGCACGACGTGATTAAGGAAGTGAAACTATGATACAAACAGAAAATGTACAAAATTTAACTCAACTCATCAAAAATGAGATAGCCAAACGGATTATCGGAAATGAAACTAATATTGATTTATTATTGACAACTTTGCTAGCTAGGGGTCATGTCCTCTTAGAGGGAGTGCCAGGTATTGCTAAATCTTATTTGGCTTCTACCATGGCAGAAGTACTAGGATTGGATTATAAGCGGATTCAATTCGTTCCTGATTTGCTACCAGCAGATATCACTGGTTCTTCCATCTTCGATCCAAAATTACAGGAATTCAAATTCATCAAAGGTCCGATATTTGCCAATATCATTCTCTGTGATGAGATCAATCGTGCCCCACCTAAAACTCAGGCTGCGATGCTTGAAGCCATGCAGGAAGCCCAGGCATCAGTCGAGGGGCAATCTTATGCACTTCCTCAGCCATCTTTTGTTATCGCCACACAGAATCCAATTGAACAGATTGGTGTTTATCAACTACCTGAGGCACAGATAGATCGATTTATGATAAAAATCAATATGAAATTACCCAATTATCAGGATGAATTCAGCTTACTGAAAAGCAAACGAGAAGAACTAGTTCCGGTGGTCGAGAGTGTAACCAATGCTGCAGAAATTGAGAAAATCCGAGATATTGTACAGGAAGTGGAGATCTCGGATCAGATCTTGGATTATATCGCCCGGTTGGTGGTAAAAACTAGATATTTGAATTCACTAAGTTTGGGAGGAAGTCCTCGTGCTTCACTGGCATTGATGATGCTTGCCCGAGCTCGGGCTGCAATGCAAGGACGACACTATGTCGAGCCTGATGATATCAAGAAGTTGTTTTACTATGCGATGAATCATCGGTTAATTCGAACGCCTCAGGCAGAAATTGATCAGATTCCGGTGGAACAAATCATAGAGAAAGTCATCAAGGAAACTCCGGTGACCTTGTAGGACTGATGACTATGAAAGAAGTGGAATTCTCTGAACAAGGTGAGAGTGCAAGTGCAGCACAATTACGGATCAGTTCGGTTGGCTATCTGATTATGATTGGCTCCACCTTGCTCTCGATACTTGGTATTTTACTTGACAATATTATCATCCTTCTCCCATCGATGATTATTCAGTTTACTTTCCTATTTTTTATCTGGAATGCATTACAACAAACCACACCCAAATTTACGCTTAATATCTACCTACCAAGTATTGAAGTCAAAGCAAAACAATTCATCACGATGTCTATGGAGTTTTCATCGGAATCTATCGAGCATGTGCTGGTCGAACTTCGGACCTCTTCAGGAATGTTCCCAGTGTTGAAACCAGAGAAGGCCATTCTTCTGGCAAATAGTGAAATCGGTACCTCCTTCATTCTCTACACACCTCGCCGAGGAAAGGAAGAGATTTCATCGATTACGCTTTCCTTTGGTGGTGTACCCAGTCTGTTCTATTTCACCCGTACACTGCGAACGGATATTGAGATTATCGTATTACCTCAACCCCAACGAGTGCAACTCCCCTGGACATTGAAACAACGAATATTTGATCTATTTATTTCAGAGATTTCTGTCTCACGAAGAGGCAGGGGAG
>Ga0102944_1001625_pt1 | contig 14601 bp, 16 predicted proteins | sample SalPonD_shore_MG_FD_78172 | JGI IMG/M metagenome (GOLD analysis project Ga0102944, IMG submission 78172) | Salt pond soil microbial communities from South San Francisco under conditions of wetland restoration - Salt Pond MetaG... | ecosystem: Environmental > Aquatic > Marine > Intertidal zone >...
AGGCGGCCAGAATTTCTCAGTACACTGTTTTTCTTTATATAGGGAAGTTGATAGAGTATGCGCCCACAGATGAGCTGTTTACTGTGCCGAAAAACAAAATGACAGAAGACTATCTAAGAGGAAAATTTGGATAAAGAATTTAAAAAGAGAGATATGGCTAGCAAGAGGAGGATAAAGTGCTGGAAAAAGAAGTGATTTCATTAAAAAAAAGAATTGTTGAATACGCTACTTTTGTGGAACAGATGATTAAAAGCAGCATTAATGGATTGATGGAGAAAGAAGAGTCCTTGTTAAAAAAAGTTATAGAAGAATTGGAGCCCAAAGCCAATGACATGGAAATAGATATCGAAGAGCAGGGCACTGTGGTTATGGCTAAATTTCAACCTACAGCCAAAGATCTCCGTCTCATATTAATGATATTAAAGATGAACAATGATTTGGAAAGAATGGCTGATCATGCAGTAAATATTGCGGAGAGGAGCCTCTTCCTCATCAAAAATCCCATGGTCAAACCTCTTATAGACATTCCCAAAAGCGCTGAAATAACCATCCATATGCTCAAGGACAGTATCGATTCTTTTGTGAAAGAAGATTCCAGATTAGCTAAAAGTGTGTGTGAGAGGGATGAAAAAATAGACAACTTGAACGATCAAATCCTCCGGGAATTGATCACCTATATGTTTACAGATCCTTCCACCATAGAGCGATCTATTAAACTCATTCAGATTTCCAATAATTTTGAGCGGATTGCTGACTTAGCCACAAATATCTGTGAAGATGTGATTTATATCGTGGAAGGAAAGGTCATCAAACACCATAGGGATGGAGAATAACTTACGGATGTTTCAGGCAACCTCCACTCTATTCCGTCCTTTTTCTTTGGCTCTGTAAAGAGCTCTGTCTGAACGCTTCAAAAGGTCTTCTGGGTCAGGCTGGTCTTGGTGAGGATAGGAAGAAACCAGGCCAATGCTTATGGACACAGGAATAGTTTTTCCCTCTATTGTTAAGGGTTCTTTATTGAGTGCTGGCTCATTAGCATCTAAAAATCTTCCTTTAAAATCATGGATATAAATCCAGTCCAAAGAGCGTGAAAACAAGGCATTCCATTTTTTCTCCGTTTCCTCTAAATTAGCCTGCAATTTTCTGTATTTTGTCAAATCTCGGGCTACTCCCTGTACAGCCACCAGCTTGTTGTTTTCTATGACTGGACTGGTTATGATCTCTATTGGAACAATCTGGCCGTTTTTCCGGATGATTTCTATTTGGAGGGGTTTATCAATTTTTTCTCCTTTGATGCGTTTTTTGAGTCGGGATTCTACTTCCTTGATGTAAGAGGGAGCAATGATGTCTTTCATGTTCATTTTCAGAAGCTCATCGATTGGATACCCGGTTACTTTTTCAGCAGCCCTGTTTCCGAATATAAACTGGCCTTTTAGATTGATTTCAAGAATGATATCCCGAGTATTGTTGATGAGTCTTTTTAAATGTTCTTCTGTTTTTGAAATATTTTCCCCTGTTCTTTCAATTTTATTTTATCTATATAGATAATCGATCCCATCCTATTTGTCAATTCAGTTTTTTGATTCTTACTTAGGGAAGAATCAGTCTGAAGAAAAAGCTCATTTATTTTAAGGACGTATGTATTCCCTCCACAACAGAAATAAAAAACTATATAATAAAAATAACAGCATTTTTCAAGAATCGGTTAGGTTAATGACCTTGTTTAAAAAAGAAAAATCAAAATTTGATTTATTATCCTGTGGACAAAACATATATTCAGCAGCGCTGGATGCTGTGTCCCCTGAAAAACTTATGAAAGACAAAGTATTGGTGAGAAAAGAACAGCTTTTTGTGCCTGGGAAAAGATTTGACCTAACCCATTTTGAAAATATTTATGTGGTGGCGTTTGGAAAGTCGGCTCCCCAAATGTCTGAAAATATGCTTCGGATTATGGGGAAAAGAATAAAGGAGGGAGTTTTTGTCGGCCAAAAAGAAAATCAAGAAAAACTTTCTCCCCTGACTTATATAAGAGCTTCTCATCCTCTTCCTGATTCAAACAGTGTTCGGGCAGCCAAAAAGATACTTTTTTTGGCTGAAAAATTAAAGGAAAAGGACCTTATGATCGCCCTTATTTCTGGGGGCGGATCTTCCCTTATATGCCTTCCTCCTCAGGATGTGAAACTGAGCGAAAAAAGAAAGGTGATAGAGAATTTACTTCGAGCCGGAGCTGATATTAAAGAGCTCAATGCGGTGCGGAAACACATTTCCCTTATAAAAGGAGGGCGGTTGTCCAGGGCTGCCTTTCCTGCTACAGTGATAAGTCTGATTATATCTGATGTTATAGGAAATGACTTGGAAGCCATTGCCTCTGGTCCGACTTATTGGGATTCTTCAACTTTTCAAGACTCCATAAACATATTAAAGAAATATCATCTATGGGGAGCTTCTCCAGAACCTGTAAAGGAAGTGCTGAAAAAGGGGGTTCGGAAAAAATTGAGGGAAAGTGTTAAAAAAGGGGATCCCTTGTTGAGAAAGACCCATAATTTTATTTTGGGCGACAATACAGATGCTTTAGAAGCAGCGGCAAAAAAAGCTTCTCAATTTGGATTTAAAGTGTCCATCCTTTCTTCATCTGAAAAAGGTGAAGCAAGGGAGAGAGCCAAACATTATATTTCATTACTGTTGGGTACCACAGAACAGGTTGAGCAAAATTCTGAGCCTATTTGTTGGCTTTCTGGGGGAGAGTTGACAGTAACTGTAAAAGGTTCAGGAAAAGGCGGCCGAAACCAGGAGTTTGTCCTTGCTTTTATTAATGAGGCCAGGAAAAGGGGGATCAAACAAGATGGTTGGATTATTATAAGCCTAGGCACAGATGGAATAGATGGTCCTACGGATGCAGCCGGAGCATGGGGCTCTGTGAAAACTCTAAAAAAAATAGAGAAGCTCTCTATGGATCCGGAAAAATATCTCGCTTGTAATGATTCCTATCAATTTTTTAAACAAGTCGGCGGATTAATAAAAACCGGACCAACCCAAACCAATGTTATGGATCTTCGAATATTGATTGTGGAATAATTTTGTCTTGTATATTATCTGTAAATTTATTATGTTAAATAACTGGATTATTCAAAAAAAGATCGAGAAGTCAGGATCCAGAATAGTCCAGTTTAAAAAGCGAATTTAATGATGGTTGAGGATCGTTATGGATAAAGATTGGAAAGTTGAATTAGCTAATTTTTTTGAAGAGTTAAGAATTCTGAGAACAAGCAAACAGGAATCTTTAAAGGATTTCGATCAGTTTTGTGAATTTGTAGTGGAGCCTGCGTTCGAAAGCTTAGAGGACGAACTGATTCAGTATGGAATTAAATCCAAGATCATAAAGATTAAAGGAAAATCTATTGCCTTTCAGATAAACTTCGGTAAATCAAGCATCAGCAATTTTAAATATATCATATATCTTCCCAAAGGATCTCTGAATCTTAGAGTGAAATTGAAGTTAAGGGGCAGGAGAACAAAAAAGAGCGAGGCCAAAGAGGAAGAAGTGGATTTTATGGAAGGAATTGATCCAGATGATATTCTTGACCTGGATAAAGAAGAAATCATCCTGGATGTTATTAAGAAGTACAGAAATTTCATTTATAAATCAGAAGCGGTCATGGAATAGAAACTAGCATATAATGAGGATTCAGATTTCTTATCTTAAAGAAGTGCCCTTTCTCATCCATGGATTTGGCAACAAGTATCTCACTGAAAAATTCTTGGATGACGGCTTCCCCTATAATGAATTTAGAAAATTATATCTTGACCAGAAGCATTCAGATATCATACACGGCATTGAAGGTGAATCTAATGAGGTTCTTGAAGGGGATGGCTTTATTACTTCTCTTCCTCAAGTCCTTCTTGTCATTAAGACAGCTGACTGTTTGCCTGTTTTATTGGCAGACACAGAGAATAAAGTGATAGGGGCTGTCCACTGTGGGTGGAAGGGATCAGGAAAAAGAATTCTGCAAAAAGCTTTGAAAAGGATGAAAGAAGAATATTTATGCCGGGATTCCTCTCTTTTAGCAGCCTTGGGGCCTAGCATTTGTGGAAAATGTTATGAGGTAGGGACAGAGGTGTATGATTTTTTTAAAGAGAGAAACCATCCGTTGCAGGTCTTTAAAAACCATCCTAAGAAGGAAAAGAAATATTTTCTTGATTTAAAGAGGGTCAACCAGTTACAATTGCAAGAACTGGGTGTAGGGAAGGAAAGAATATTTTGTGTCAATCAATGTACCTATTGCAATAAACAATTTCTATCTTATAGGCGAGACAGAAATAAAGATGGCAGAATGCTGAGTTTTATAGGCATGTCATTTGATAATTTAACTGAATAAATTATACGAGGCTAAAATGGGAGAAAAGTTTTCGGATATTAACATACCTGATTTAAATTTGTTTAAAAAGGGAAAAGTCAGAGATATTTATGAGCTGGAGGATAAGCTGCTCTTTGTGGCATCTGACAGAATATCTGCGTTTGATTATGTGCTTCCTTCTCTTATCCCGGATAAAGGAAAAGTACTGACTCAGATTTCGAAATTTTGGTTCGAATTCACTTCTTTGGTCTGTCCGAATCATATGATTACTGCTGATTTCGAGGAGTTTCCTGGATTTATTAAGAAATATAAGAGCCTCATTGAAAAACGATCTATGCTGGTTTTCAAAACTGATGTGATACCCATTGAATGCATTGTGAGGGGATATATTTCTGGCTCAGCTTGGAAAGACTATAAAAAAGACGGAAAGGTAAGCGGGATAAAGCTGCCTTCAGGGATTAAAGAGTCAGATCAACTGGGTGAGGTGATTTTCACCCCCTCTACCAAAGCTGAACAGGGACATGATGAAAACATATCATTTAAACAGATGCAGAAGGAAATAGGAGCAGAGATGGCCCAGAAAATTAAAGAGGTCAGCATTGCCCTTTATCAAAAAGCATCCCTGCATGCTCTGTCAAAAGGCATATTGATCGCTGATACAAAATTTGAATTCGGGTTGAGAAATGGAGAATTGGTATTGATAGATGAAATATTTACGCCGGATTCATCAAGGTTTTGGCCTGTAGACAGCTATTCACCCGGAGGTCCTCAGCCCAGCCTGGATAAACAATTTGTGAGAGATTATCTGGAAAGCACAGATTGGGATAAAAATTCACCCCCACCGAAACTTCCTGATTCTATCATTGAGCAGACCGCTCAAAGGTATAAAGAAATTTATTTTAAATTAACAGGAAAAGATGAACTATAAAGCCTCATATCCAAAGGAATAGATTAAATATGGGAGATACTGGATGATTGAGGGATAAAGGAACAGGAGGGAACAATGGTTTTTAATTGGCTGGATGTGATACTGCTTATCATCCTTATTATTACTGTTATTTTGGGATTAATCAAAGGTCTGGTGAGGCAATTAATTGGGATTTTAGCTGTCATAGTGGGAGTGATACTGGCCATGGCTTATTACCCTTATGTTTCAAAAGCAGTCAAGCCTCTTTTTTCAAATGAAGCGCTGGCTCAATTTCTTGGATTTTTGATTATATTTGTGGTTACTCTAATTTTGGGGTGGATTATAGGAAGGCTGTTCTCTAAGGCAATGAAAGGCTCTCTAAAGTTTTTAAACCATTTATTTGGAGGGGGGCTTGGTCTTATAAAGGGTATTCTGATATGTGGCATTATTGTTTTTGCTCTGCTTGTTTTTCCTGTTGAGAATAAAGCTTTAGAGGAATCAGAGCTGGCTCCTTACTGTCTTAAAGTCACTCAAGCCGCCGTTGACTTGATTCCTTTGGAACTTAAAGAGAAATTCAATAAGGCTTATAATGAGATCATAAAAAAAGGAAAGAAAGATGCCGAAAGAGTCTAAGGATTTTTCTCTCCACCAAAAGATGGAGATCTTGATTGATGATCTGGTTGACAATGAAATTCCGCTCAAAGAGGCATTGAAAGAATTTGAAAAAATTTATATAGAAACAGCAAAGAAAAAACACCAAGGCAATAAGACAAAAACAGCTGAAGCCCTTGGGATCCACCGCAACACTCTCTATAATTTATGTAAAACCCTCAAGATAAAGTAATTCATAAAATATGTATGCATTATCATACATATTTATCATGATCCAGATTCTTACCAAAAGTTTTATTTATTCAGAACATGGCTATTACGTTAATTTCTGTAGTCATTTTTATTTTATGCATACATATTTTACCTTGACAGGCAAGCTGATCTTGCCGCATCTGCTTCGTTGCATGGTATTCGCGGTGAAGGACCACAGCTTCACACCCTGCGCCTCGCATCTACGGCAACCTTAGCTTGTGAATTTCCATGAGTAATTCATAAAATATGTAGGCATTTTCATGCAAATTTTCTATGATAATTTAGCAGTTTCTAAGAAGGACTGCTAAAAAATTTCCATTTCCTATTGACAATCTAAAATTTTTTGGATATATTAGCAATCATCATATAAGACTGCTAAAATACCAAAAAAGGAGGTCTAAATGAAGATTAGTCCTTTATATGACAGAGTTCTTTTAAAACGTCTGGAAGATAAGAAAAAAAAGAAAGGCGGTATTATCATCCCCGATACAGCCAAAGAAAAACCACTTGAAGCTGAAGTCGTGGAAGTTGGAAAAGGAAGACTCGAAGGAGACAAAGTTGTTCCTCTTGAAGTCAAAAAAGGGGATAGAGTTTTGGTTGGAAAATTCAGTGGAACAGAGGTAAATATTGATGATGTTGAGTATGTTATTGTTCGCGAAGAAGAAATTTTGGCTAAAATCAAATAGTTTATGAAAAGGAGTGAACAAAAATGGCAAAAAAAATAACATTAGGTCCAGAAGCTAGGCAAGCTCTCTTAAAGGGAGTGGATGCCTTGAGCAATGTTGTCAAACAGACCCTAGGACCAAGGGGAAGAAACATTGTATTGGAAAAAAAATTTGGATCACCCACCAGTACAAAAGATGGAGTGACGGTCGCTAAAGAGATAGAGCTTGAAGAACCTGTTGAAAATATGGGTGCCCAGTTGGTGAAAGAGGTTGCCTCAAAAACTTCTGATGTGGCTGGGGACGGGACCACAACCGCAACCATATTAGCTCAGTCCATCTATTCAAAAGGATTAAAGTATGTCACCGCAGGCGCAAATCCTAGTCTTATAAAAAAGGGAATAGATAAAGCTGTTGAAGTGGTGGTCGAAGAGATGAAGAAGCTGAGCCGTAATGTGAGCGGTGAGATGATAGCTCAAGTGGGAGCCATCTCTGCAAATAATGATGAGTCTATAGGAAAGATCATTGCTGAAGCCATGGATAAAGTTGGAAAAGACGGAGTGATCACAGTGGAAGAAGCTAAAGGATTAGAGACCACTATGGAGATTGTTGAAGGAATGCAGTTTGATCGGGGATACCTTTCTCCCTATTTTGTCACTGATTCCGATAGGATGGAATGTGTACTTGAAAATCCGGTGATTCTTCTTCATGAGAAAAAGATCAGCAATCTGAGGGAACTGCTTCCGCTTTTAGAAAATGTGGCTAAGATGAACAGACCTCTGCTGGTTATAGCTGAAGAGTTAGAAGGAGAGGCGCTTGCCACTCTGGTTGTCAATAAACTGAAAGGTACTTTCCAGTGCGCTGCGGTTAAAGCTCCTGGTTTTGGCGACAGGCGCAAAGCCATGCTTGAAGACATAGCCATTCTTACAGGAGGCCAGGTCATCACTGAAGACATTGGTGTTAAGCTCGAAAATGTATCCGTGGATTGGTTAGGGGAAGCAAACAAAATAGTTATTGACAAAGATAACACCACTATTGTGGAAGGAAAGGGAAAATCTGAGGATGTCAAAGCTCGCGTCAAACAGATCAGAGCTCAGATCGAAGAAACAACTTCTGATTATGATAAAGAAAAGCTTCAAGAGAGATTAGCAAAGATGGTCGGCGGAGTCGCCTTGATCAAAGTTGGAGCTGCCACAGAAACAGAACTGAAGGAGAAAAAAGCTCGTGTTGAAGATGCCATGCACGCCACTAAAGCTGCTGTTGAGGAAGGAATTGTCCCCGGAGGAGGCGTGGCCCTTCTCAGAGCACAGAAATCTCTTGACTCCCTTAAGTTTAAAAATGATTCTCAGATTGGTGTGGATATCGTGAGACGATCCATTGAAGAGCCTCTCCGGCAGATAGCGCAGAATGCTGGTTTCGAAGGTTCTATTGTGGTGGAAAAAGTCAGAGAAAAAGAAACAGATATGGGATTTAATGCCATGACCGAAAAATATGAAAACCTGGTTAAAAGCGGAGTTCTTGATCCCACTAAGGTTGTAAGGAGTGCTCTGCAAAATGCAGCCAGTATTGCGGGTGTTCTTCTCACTACTGAGGGTCTTGTGTCTGAGATTCCTGAAGAAAACGAAGGCTCAGGTCAACCGCCTATGCCTCCAGGAGGAGGAATGTACTAATCAAATGTAGTTGAGACGTTATCATAAGCCCCTTTCTGATTCAGGAAGGGGCTTTTTTTTTGCTCATGATTTATGACTGGAAGCATTTCCAAAACCATAATGAGGGGAAGAGAAAAAAATAATCTATATCACAGAATTAGAGATGCTTAGCTTGTGAATGGCTATTGGCACCTTGAGTGCTATTGTGGTATAAAAAGCTTGTGTTGAAACTGTTTGATAGATACATCTTAAAAGAGATTGCCCCGCCTTTTTTTATTGGGATAACTGTATACACATTTGTGCTGTTAATGAACCAGATTTTGCTCCTTTCTGAAATGTTCATAGCCAGGGGGGTTCCTGCGAACACGGTTCTTTCCCTGCTTTTTTATCTTATCCCATCTCTACTTGCTTTTACCATTCCTATGGCTATTCTGATGGGTGTTCTTGCTGGATTAAGCCGCCTTTCTTCAGATGCGGAAATCACAGCTTTTCGAACTTTAGGGGTGGGCCAGAGGCAGATCCTTAGACCGGTTCTGATATTTTCAATCTGTGGCTGGCTTGTCACTTCTTTTTTCACTCTTTATTTAGCACCCCAGTCTAATTACAAGTGGATAAAAACACTTTCCCAATCCGTTAAATTAGAGGCTCAGTTCAATGTAAATCCAAGAGAATTTTATGATAGGATTCCTCGCACCGCTCTATTTGTTCAAGACATAGGGGAAGAAAATTTATGGAAAAATATATTTGTCCATTTTTCCTATCCTCCTCAAGAGCCAAGGATTATTTTCGCAGAGAAGGGAAGAGTGAATTTATTTCCAGATAAAAAAAGAGCTACTTTAGAGCTGCAAAAAGGGATCATTCATTCCTCCAATATCTCGAATCCAGAAAATTACAGTATGACAGTTTTTAAAAGATTGGAGGAAGAACTGGATGTTCGAAGCCTTTTTGTTGGAATTTCTACTGAAAAAAAAGCCAGAGAAAAGGATATAAATGAGCTGCTGAGGGATATAAAGGACACCAAGAGAGAATTGGGAAAGATAGGCAACTCAGATAAAAACTCCATTGATTTCAAACAAAATAAGAGGAAGCTCATTAAATATCTAGTAGAAGTCCATAAGAAATTCGCGCTTCCCTTTGCCTGTATTATTTTTGCTTTTCTGGGAATCTCTTTGGGAGTATCAACCAAAAAAGGAGGAAGAACCAGCGGCTTTACCTTAAGTATTGTCATCATTGTAATTTACTATATTTTAATTACAGCCGGAGAAAATATTGCCGTCAATGAAGGCATAAAGCCCTGGTTAGGTATGTGGGGGCCCAATATTTTACTGGCGGGCTTGAGTGTTTATGCTTTCACATATTCTCGGAGAGAAAGCCAATTTATGAGGTCTCTGTTTAATGCCTTTTCAAAAAAGAGCAAACCAAAAGTTAAGAAAAAAACAAGAAAGGGCAGCTTAATTCTGCCAAGAATATATATCCGTTTTCCTAACATTATTGACCGTTATATTATTAAGAAATACATCTCTATATTTTTGTTGGTTTTTTTAAGCCTCCTTTGTGTTTTTATTATTATTACTTTTTTTGAAAGCATAGATAATGTTTATGAGCATGAAAAATCTTTAACTCTTTTTTATAGGTATATATGGTTTAAAATACCGGAATTTATCCATTATGTGCTTCCTGTGGCTGCACTTTCTTCAGCCCTCTTATGCCTTGGCATTCTGACTAAATTTAATGAAGTAACAGCCATGAAAAGTTCTGGGATGAGTGTTTTTCGAATCATAGTCCCTGTATTGGTCTTATCCATCATAATAAGCTTCTTTTCATTTTATATTCAGGAAAACATCCTTCCTTTTTCAAGCAAGAAAGCAGAAGAAACTTGGAATCAGATCAATGATGTTCCTCCACGAAATTACAATCGACTAGACCGGCGATGGGTTATGGGGAAAAATGGGGACAGGATGTATTATTACAATTATTTTGATCAAGATCGAGCTGTTTTTAGAGGTATGACAATACTGGATCTGGACACAAAATCGTGGGTGTTGGAGAGAAGGATATACGCTGAAAGTGCAGAGTTAATCAATAATAAACTCATTTTGAGCCATTTATGGGAGAGGAGATTTGAACAAAACAAACCTGTTTCCTTCAGCAAGCAGGAGAAACGAGAACTCAAGGTGATGGAAGAAAAAAGCTATTTTATTAAAGGCATGAAAAAAGCAAATCAAATGCATTACGGGGAGCTAAAGGATTATATAGATAAATTAAAAGTAAGTCGATTTGAGACCACCCGATATGAAGTGGATTTGCATTATAAAATTTCCTTCCCCCTAGCTACTTTTGTGATTGTTTTGCTCGGAATCCCTTTTGCTTTCAGCATGGGAAAGAGAGGAACATTAGTAGGGATAGGCATGAGCTTTGTTATTGTCATTATTTACTGGGGAGCGATAGGAATTTTTAAAAGTCTTGGTTATGCTGGTTATATCAGTCCTTTTTTGGGAGCCTGGGGGCCAAATCTGATTTTTGGCCTTATTGGACTCTATATGATTTTTAATTTAAGAACTTAGTCAAAATTCAGAGTATTCGAATCTCGATTTATTACATTTTATACTTTCCGAAATCTTCAGGTTTTAATTTTTCAAGCCATTTTTTGAGTTTTTCAGAGTCTTCCAGCTTGTCATCAAATTTCAAACTTTGTGCTTTTTCTATAACTTGATCTTTTACATAAATAGGAGTGCCTGTCCGGAGAGAAAGGGCAATGGCATCTGAAGGACGGGAATCTATTTTTATTGATTGTTTATTGTGTTTGCAAAAGATGGTGGCGTAAAAAGTATTATCTTTTATGTCGTTTATAACCACCTTTTCAAGCTTTGTGTCCAGGTTTTCTAAAATGTTCTTTATAAGGTCGTGTGTCATGGGTCGGGGCGTTTCTATGTTTTCAATTTTTAAAGAGATTGCATTTGCCTCAAATACACCTATCCATATGGGGAGCATTCTTTCCATTTTTGGGTCTTCAAGAACCACAATGGGCATTTTTGATATAGGGTCTATAACCAATCCCTTTATTCTCATTTTTATTTCCATTGCTCCCTCCAGAACTAGTCCTAAATATAAGGCTGGAAACCACTAATGTCAAGGAAAGCTGAGGATAAAGAACAGATGGTTATCTATTTGATGTTTATTTCAACATCTTTGGTGTGTGTTTTTCCAGAAATGTTATCTTTGATATCCAATCTGAGAATATACTGACCTGGATCTAAATCCCTGGTCTCTTTTTTCTCTTCTATGATTTCATCACCTTTTTTCTTCCGAACCAGGACTGTTCTTTCAAATTTCAAAGGTTGAATGATAATAGGTGAGTTATAGTTTCCTTCAGCAAAACGGATTAATGGTTCTTCCTGTCCTTCTTTTAAGACTTGATAATTAACCGTGTAGTCGTATCTCTGAGTTTGGGGATCTGGAGAGCCTCCCATCACATAGAAGAAAACTTCACTGGTGTCTCCGGAACTAAAGGTGTTGTTGAGCACAGGTTTGATTTTGAGAATGGAATAAGTGAAATAGCCTTTATGAATGTAAGTTTTCTTCTCAGGAGCTTCCAGTTTTTGAGTGTCATCAACAAAAAAAACAGGTGGGACTTCAAGTCTGTTTCTAATACTGGCGGGGTCTTTGATTTCGAATTCAAAATACTGAGTTCCAATTTTTTGGGAATTGTCTTGGGTGATGGCCATGGCAAGCAGATATTCGCCCGGGGGAAGAATGTATCCTGTGGAATACAGTTCTACTTTTTCTGGGTCATATAAATCTTTATTAACCTGAAAACCAGCTGGAATAAAAGTTTCTTTTTCAAAGTCGCCATCTAATTGATTGAAGATGAGAAAGACATCGAATCTGGTTTGAAGCACATCTGGAGTTTTTTCAACAAAAGCCTGCTGTTCTTTTTGTTCTTCTTCTTGGGGTGCGCCCACAGGAGTGTAGACCAGGTCGGCATTCTTAGCAGTGAATAACAGGATAAAATAGAGATTTTGACTTGCTGGAAGATAATAATAATCTGAAATAGAAAATGGAATATCCATAGATGGTTCTCTAGATTCCATTCCCTGAAGCAAAATTGATTTTACTTCCTCAGGTATTATTTCTGCTTGTTCTTCTTCTTGTTGACCCCTTATTTTAGGGGAAAATGTTGTTCCCAACATAAAGAACATGATTAGAATCGGGATTATAAAACTTTTTGTTCTCATTATTCCTCCTTATGAGAAATCGTTTTTTTCCTCTCGAAAAATTGAAGCACAAATTATATCATTTATGGATATAAAAGCAATAATATACCAGAATTGAAACTGATTTTCCAGAAATTCTGTTCTTATGGAAGCATTTCCAAAACCGTGATACATGTGAAGTATTATATTTATTAAGGGGAGAGGGCAAGGGATGAGGAATCCCCTGTGAGGGCGGAGCGGGCATGGTTCCTCTTTAGAGGGGAGCGAAGCCTGAACCGGGAGGGAGATTCCACGCTGGGGAATCGATCGGGTGACGAATCCCTTGCCCTCTCCCCTTATATGTCAAGTAAACTCTATCACGGTTTTGGAGATGCTTCCTGCTCTTATGACCCTCAAGTTCCCGGGCTATTTATTTGATATTTAATCACAGCTTTCTGATGCTCCTTAAAAGTGGAGCTGAATTTGTGTGTTCCGTCATTTTTTGACACAAAATAAAGATAGTCAGTTGTTGAAGGGAATAAAGCGGCTTTAAGTGATTCTTTGCCAGGATTGGATATAGGGCTGGGAGGCAGCCCATTGTATAAATATGTGTTGTAGGGTGAGTCGAGTTTTAAGTCTTTATTTCTTAACCGTCCTTGATACTCACCTTTTTTCTTTAAAGCATAGATTATGGTTGGATCACAGTCGAGTTTCATGCCCAGTTTCAGACGGTTATGGAATACTGAAGAGACTAAAGATTTTTCTTCCGGAACCGATGTTTCTTCTTCAATCAAAGAAGCCAAAATAACCACTTCTCTTATATTCATTCCCATTTCTCGGCTTCTTTCTCTCCATTGAGGATTAAAAGTTTTTTTGAATTGACTGACCATGTTTTCAATGAGTTCTTCTTCAGAAGTGTTTTTTGGAATATGATATGTTTCCGGAAACAAATATCCTTCCAGGTTTTGGGCTTCAGAATCCATAGAGGATATCAATTGTGTGTTTTGGGCATTATAAAGCACTTTTTTGTTGTCCATTGAGTATTTCTGTGACAAAAGATCAGCTGTTTCCCATATATTTAATCCTTCTGGTATGGTGATGGGGTGAAGTTTTATTTCTCCCTTGATTATTTTTTTAAGGACTTCTTTGGCAGAGAGAAGGGGATTGAATTCATATTCCCCCGCAATAAGGTTTTCTTTTGTGAAAAATACTTTGTAGGCAAACAAAAAAGGCCATTTATTTTTTATTATATTTTCTTTTTTTAGTTGCTGAGCGATCCGCGAGGCACTGCTGCCTTTTTTAATTTCGAAAACAGTGTTTGGAGAGATGATATTTCTTGGATGATGGTATTCCCATAAAAACCAGCTGGAGAAAAAAAGAGAGGCAACAACAAGTAACACCAGCGCTGCTTTCAGTATTTTTTTCAAATTGAATGACTTCATAGGCTGTCCAAGTAGCTTGATAGGATGATAACCGCTGAGATCTGATCCACAAGCTCCTTTTTTTTCTTATTGCTTAATCCTCTTTCCCTCATGATTTGGGAAGCCTGTTTGGTGGTCAAACGTTCATCCCAGTAAACAATGGGAATCTTTAGTGTTTTTTTCAGCCATCCAGCGAATTTTTTTGTTTTTTTCACCCGGCTTCCTTCTGAACCGTCCATTCTCAACGGAAGGCCTATAACTATTTTTGTGATATTGAATTTTGAGGCAAGATTTCTAAAAAATCGAGTATCTTCATCTTTGTTTTTTATTTTATAGCTTTTAAGGGGTTGAGCGGTGACCATCATCTGGTCACTGACAGCAAGACCTATGTTTTTATCTCCATAATCTATACCTAGAATTCTCATTGAGCTATTTTCTTTTTTTCTCGCGGTGCCTGTTGACAGCTAAGTCAATGAGGTTTTCCAGAAGTGATGAAAATTTTATGCCGCTTATTTCCCATAATTTTGGGTACATGCTGATTTCAGTAAAT
>Ga0102944_1001626_pt1 | contig 14599 bp, 15 predicted proteins | sample SalPonD_shore_MG_FD_78172 | JGI IMG/M metagenome (GOLD analysis project Ga0102944, IMG submission 78172) | Salt pond soil microbial communities from South San Francisco under conditions of wetland restoration - Salt Pond MetaG... | ecosystem: Environmental > Aquatic > Marine > Intertidal zone >...
CGTTCCTGCTCCTCATCTTCTTCCTCACCACGACGGTGTTCAACGAGGAGCGGGGCCTGCCGATCGTCCTGCCCGAGCAGTCCAAGGAGCAGGCGGTGGCCTCCAAGAACATCATCTTCTTCCTGGTCCAGCCGGACGGGCGCGTGGTGGTCAAGCGGGGACAGAGCGAGGAGACCCAGACCGTGACCGCCGAGCAGATCGAGGGCATCATGCGCCAGGAGCTGGCCGCGAACCCCAACATCATCGCGGCGGTCAAGACGGACCCCAACGCGCCCTATCGGGATATGATAGGAGTGCTGGACGGGGTGAAGCAGGCGGGAGCGGACCGGATCTCCCTCCAGATGATCGGGGAGGAGTAGGCCATGGCGCTCAAGGGCGGTGAAGGGGGCTTCAGCAGGAAGTCCAGGGCCAGCAGTGAGATTCCGACCTCGTCGCTGGCCGACATCGCGTTCCTGCTCCTGATCTTCTTCATGGTGACGACGGTGTTCCGCAAGGAGAAGAAGCGGGATATCACGTGGCCGAAGGCGGAAGCGACCAAGAAGGTCGGGGAGAAGCGCAAGAACATCCTGCACGTCTGGCTGACGGGTGAGGGCAACGTCTGGATCAACGATCAGAACGTGCCGTTCGACCAGATCGCCCAGATGATCCGGCCCATCTACGCGGAGAACCGGCAGCTGGTCGTGGAGATCCGGGCGGACAGGGACGTGCCGTACCACATGATCAACACGATCACGAAGCAGTTGCAGGCAGCGGGGGCCGTCCGGGTGGTGTTCGGCACCCGGCTCGCCCAGCGTGTGCAGGGTCCGAGGAGGTAGCCAATGGCTGAAGAGAAGGGACGGGACCGGCAGAGGGCCGCGGGCTCCACGGCGAACGACGAGTTCAAGCGCAGCTATTCGAGCTGGGTCTACATCGGGATCATAGTCGCGGTGGCGCTTCACTTCGGGCTCGTCGAGTTCTTCCCGCAGCTGCATGCGGAGAACCTCGGCACGGAGAACAAGGAGATGGAGGCCGTCCAGCTCCCCCCCGAGGTGAAGATTCCGCCGCCCCCCAAGCAGATCGCGAGGCCCGCGACGCCGAAGGTGGCCGAGGCGAGCGTCAAGGAGGACGTGACGATCGCGCCGACCACGTTCGAGCAGAACCCGGTCGAGAAGCTGCCGCCGCCCCCCAAGGCGGGCAGTCCGTCGGACCGGCCGTCGTTCATTCCGCGCGACGTCGATCCGAAGCTGAAGAACCCGGGTGAGGTCCAGAGGCTGCTCCAGCGGCTCTACCCGCCGTCCCTGAGGGATGCGGGGATCGGCGGCCACGTGGTGCTGTGGCTGTTCGTGGACGACCAGGGCAAGGTCGTGAAGACCCAGGTCCAGACCTCGAGCGGCTACGACGCCCTGGACGCGGCGGCGGCCAAGGTGGCGGCGAACATGGAGTTCAAGCCGGCCATCAACCGCGACAAGCCGATCGGCGTGTGGATCTCTCAGCCCATCACCTTCGAGGTGAAGCGGTAGGGCCGCTCCGGGCGCCCGGTTGCCACCAGGCGAGAGCCGCCCGGAGCTTCCGGGCGGCTCTCGCGTTTCGGGGTGCGTGAGATGACCGGCCCCGTCGGGCTCGAGGGGCTCGAGCGGCGGCTCGAGGACGTACGGGAGCGCGTGGCTCTGGCCTGCGAGCGCTCGGGGCGGTCCGCCGATGGAGTCGAGATCGAGGCCGTCACGAAGGGGCACCCGGACGAGGCGCTCCGCGCCGTGGCCCGGGCGTGCCTCGTCCACGTGGGGGAGAACCGCGTCGGGGAGGCCGAGGGGAAGGTGGAGCGGATGGGGCGGCTCGGCCTTTGCTGGCACATGGTCGGGCACCTCCAGCGCAACAAGGCGGCCCGCGCCGTCCGTGTCTTCGACGAGATCGAGTCCCTGGACTCGATGCGGCTGGCGCGCAGGCTCCAGCGCGAGCTCGAGTCGGCCGGCCGGGAGGAGCTTTCGGTCCTCGTCCAGGTGAACACGTCGGGGGAGGAGGCCAAGGGCGGCTTCGAGGCCAGCGACCCGGAGGAGGCCTCGGAGGCGGTGGACGCGATCGCCCGCGTGTGCGAGCTTTCACGCCTCCGCGTGCGCGGGCTCATGACCATGGCTCCGCTCACGGAGGACGAGGAGTGGCTCAGGCGGGCGTTCGCCGCGGCGCGCTCCCTGTTCGAACGCTGCGGCCGCGACGTGCCGGGCTTCGAGGCGGCGGTGCTCTCGATGGGCATGAGCAACGACTTCGAGATCGCGGTGGAGGAGGGAAGCACCCGCCTGCGCCTGGGAACGTGCCTGGTGGGAGAGAGACCGTGAGGGCGCGTCCCCGCGAGGTCGGCCGAGCAGGAGGGGAAGGATGATCGAGCTGTCTCCGCTGGACGTCCGCAAGAAGAAGGAGGACTTCCGTCGCGTCCTCAGGGGCTACGACGTGGAGCAGGTCGACGCGTTCCTGGACCTGGTCGCCGAGCGACTGGCGGGGATGCTGGCCGAGGAGCGGAGCCTCCGGGAGCGGGTCGACCTCCTGGAGGACAAGCTCGAGCGCTTCGAGGATCGGGAGAAGGCCCTGAACGACGCCCTCGTCGCCGCCCAGGAGCTCAGGGAGGAGGCGCGGACGCAGGCCGAGCGGGATGCCGAGCTCAGGATCCGGGAGTCGGAGTCCCGGGCCGAGGAGATCGTCCAGGAGGCCCGCGGGGAGGCCCGCTCGGTAGAACGAAGCCTCGAGGACCTCAGGCTCCGCAAGGAGCGCTTTCTCCGCTCGTTCCGGGGCACCCTGCAGCGTTTCCTCGAGGAGGTCGAGGCCGAGCAGGCGAGGGCGCGCGGCGACGGCGAGCCGGGGGACGAGGCGTCCCGCGGAGAGGAGGGTCTCCGGGCCCCGCGGATGCGCCTCGAGACGGGCGGGGGCGGCGACGCGGCCGGCCGCGAGAGCGCGGTGCCCGAGGCGAACGGCGGAGCCGAGAGCTCCGATATCCGTCTCGGGGGCCCGGGCGAGCCTCCCCCCAGCGAGGGGTCGTGACGACGCGGGCTCCCGGCTTCCAGGAGGTACGGAAGGCCGTGGAGGTGCTCGGCCCCCGATTGGGCTGCGTCCCCGAGGTGGGCGTCATCCTGGGAACGGGTCTCGGCGGGCTCGCCGGGGAGATCGAGAACGCGGAGTCCGTCCCCTACGAGGAGCTCCCGGGCTTCCCGGTCTCCACGGTGGAGGGACACGCCGGGCGCTTCCTCGGAGGGACGCTCGAGGGGCGTCCCGTCATCGCCATGGAGGGCCGGGCCCACACCTACGAGGGCTACACGGCGCGGCAGGTGGGCCTGCCGGTACGGGTGATGGCCGAGCTCGGCGCCCGGACGCTCCTCGTCTCCTTCGCCTGCGGCACGATGAACCCGCTGTGGTCCCCGGGCGACCTGGTCCTCCTCTCCGACCACATCAACCTCATGTGGGACAACCCGCTCATCGGCCCCAACGTCGACGAGCAGGGGCCCCGCTTCCCCGACATGTCGGAGGCGTACGACGCCGGACTTCGCCGGCTGGCCCGGGAGGCCGCGCTCGAGATGGGCCTCCCGCTCCGCGAGGGCGTGTACGCGGCGGTGACAGGGCCGAACCTGGAGACGGCCGCCGAGTACCGCATGCTACGGATGGTGGGGGCCGACGTCGTGGGCATGTCGACGGTTCCGGAGGTCATCGTGGCACGGCACGCGGGCATGAAGGTGCTCGGGCTCGGGATCGCCACCGACGCCTGTCTGCCCGACGCGCTGGAGCCCGCCGACGTGGAGACGATCATCGCCACCGCCCGCGGGGCGGCGCCGGACCTGGCCCGTCTGGTCAGGGCCGTGCTCCCGCGCCTGTGAGGCGGCCGGCACGAGCCAGCCCCCCGAGGATAGGCCCGTGGACGTGGACCCGATGAGCTATCCCGAGCTTCCCGAGAGCCCCGGCGACGTGGAGGAGGAGGTCCTCCGGCTGTGGTCCGAGGAGGACACCTTCGGCCGGAGCCTCTCCGAGCGAGAGGGCGAGCCCGAGTTCGTGTTCTACGAGGGTCCGCCCACCGCGAACGGGCGCCCCGGCGTGCACCACATCCTGGCGCGCACGATCAAGGACCTGGTGGCCCGGCACCGGACGATGACCGGCCATCACGTGACCCGGATCGCCGGGTGGGACACCCACGGCCTCCCGGTCGAGATCGAGGCCGAGCGCCAGCTCGGCATCTCGGGAAAGCCCGAGATCGAGGAGCTCGGGATCGCCGAGTTCAACCGCGTCTGCCGCGAGAATCTGTTCACCTACAAGGAGGAGTGGGAGCGGCTCTCGCGCCGGATCGGCTACTGGCTGGACTACGACCGGGCCTACATCACGTGCTCGCCCGAGTACATCGAGTCCGCCTGGTGGGCCCTCTCCCGGATCGACAGCGAGGGTCTCCTCTACAAGGGCTACAAGGTCCTCCCCTACTGCCCGCGCTGCGGGACCGGGCTCTCGAGCCACGAGGTGGCGCTGGGCTACCGGGAGGTCGAGGACACGGCCGTGTTCGTGGGCTTCCCGCTCGAGGACGACCCCGATGCCGCGACGGTCCTGGGCTGGACGACCACGCCGTGGACCCTGCCCGGGAACGTGGCCCTGGCCGTCCACCCCGACGTCGAGTACGTACGGGTCCGGGTGATGGGGAAGGGCGAAGAGGACTCGGGCGCGGCGCCGGGCGACGTCCTCGTTCTCGCACGCGAGCGCATGGAGGCGGTCCTCCGGGACGAGGTGGAGGTGCTGGACGCCTTCCCGGGGAGCCACCTCGAGGGCCGGCGCTACCGGCCGCCGTTCGAGGGGGCGGTGGACGCCGACGGGAGCGAGGCGGCGTGGACGATCCTTCCGGCGGACTTCGTGACGGTGGACGAGGGGACGGGGATCGTCCACACGGCGGTCATGTACGGGGAAGACGATTTCGAGCTGGGCCGCCGGGCGGGCCTCCCGATGGAGCACACCGTGGGTCCCGACGGGCGGTTCCTGGCGTCGGTGCCGGCCGGCCTGGCCGGCCGTCGGGTGAACGCCCTCGACACCGAGCGGCTCATCCTGGACCACCTGCGTGGGGCGGGGCTCCTGTACCGCTCGGAGCGCTACCGTCACAGCTACCCGCACTGCTGGCGGTGCGACAGCCCGCTCCTCTACATGGCCCGTGACTCGTGGTACATCAGGACCACGGCCGTCACCGACCGGCTCCTCGAGAACAACGCCTCGATCGACTGGCACCCGCCCGAGATCGGCACCGGGCGCATGGGCGAGTGGCTCGAGAACAATGTCGACTGGGCCCTCTCGCGCGACCGCTACTGGGGGACGCCGCTCCCGGTGTGGGAGTGCGATGGGGAGCCGGAGCACCGCGAGGTGATCGGCTCGTTCCAGGAGCTGGGCCAGCGGACGGGCGGCCTGCCCGAGGGCTTCGATCCTCATCGTCCCGAGATCGACGAGCTCGCCTGGACCTGCGCGACCGGGGGGTGCGGGGGGACGATGCGGCGGGTCCCGCAGGTGCTCGATGCGTGGTTCGACTCCGGCTCGATGCCTTACGCCCAGTGGCACTGGCCGTTCGAGAACGAGAAGGCGTTCCGGACGCACTACCCGGCGGACTTCATCGCCGAGGGGGTCGACCAGACGCGCGGCTGGTTCTACTCGCTCCTGGCGCTGTCGACGCTCCTGTTCGAGCGTCCGGCTTACCGGGCCGTCATGGTGAACGACCTCGTGCTGGACGCCGAGGGCCAGAAGATGTCCAAGTCGAGGGGCAACACGGCCGACCCGTGGGAGGCCATCGACCGCCACGGAGCGGACGCCATCCGCTGGTACCTGCTGGCGTCCAGCCACCCGTGGCTCCCCAAGCGCTGGGACCCGGAGGGGATCTCCGAGGTGCAGCGGAAGTTCTTCGACACGCTCAGGAACACCTACAGGTTCTTCGCGATGTACGCGGACCTGGAGGGGTGGTCGCACGAGGCGGAAGGAACCCGGCCGGCGGACGAGCGCCCGGTCATGGACCGCTGGCTCCTCTCCAGGCTGGACGGGCTCGTGCAGGCGGTGGGCTCGGACCTCGAGGCGTACGACCCGACCCGGGCGGCCCGCCGGCTCTCCACATTCGTCCTCGACGACCTGTCGAACTGGTACGTGCGGCGCACGCGGCCCCGCTTCTGGGCCACGCGCCGGACCGAGGAGGCGGACCGCAGCGCCCGGTACGCGTTCGCGACCCTGCACGAAGCGCTGGCCACCTGCGCCCTCCTCATGGCGCCCCTGGCGCCCTTCCTCTCCGACTGGCTCCACCGGGCGCTGCGGGGAACGTCGGCCCACCTGCAGCGCTTCCCGGAGCCGGCCGGCCGGCGCGAGCCGGAGCTGGAGCAGGCGATGGAGGACGCGCGCGAGCTGGCGGCGCTCGGGCGGGCCGCCCGTGAGGAAGCCGGGATCCGGGTGCGCCAGCCGCTGAGGGTGGTGCGGGTCGCCATCCCGGGCGGCCGGCGTCTGCCGGACGAGGTCACACGGCAGCTGGCCGACGAGCTCAACGTCAAGAATGTTGACTTTCTCGACCATCGGGACGAAATTATAAGGCTAAGCGTGAAGCCTGATTTCGGGGCCCTCGGGCCCCGTCTCGGGCCTCGCACGCCGGCCGCGGCCCGGGTGGTCGCGGCCCTCGGGCAGGAGCAAGCCCGCCGACTCCGGTCCGGAGAGCGGATCGAGATCCGGGTCGACGGCGAGTCGATCGAGATCGCCCCCTCGGACGTCCGCGTGCTCGAGGAGGCGGGAGGCGACCTCGCCGTGGGCACGGGCTCGGGTTACCTGGCCGCTCTCGACCCCACCCTGGACGACGAGCTGCGACGCGAGGGCCTGGCCCGGGAGCTGGTCAACCGGGTGCAGCGTCTCAGGAGGGACGCGGGCCTGGCGGTCGAGGACAGGATCGTTCTCGGGCTGGCGGGCGACGCGGCGGTCGAGGAGGCCGCCGAAGCCTACCGGGACGCGCTGGCCGGCGAGACGCTGGCCGTCACGGTGGAGGTGGGCGGACAGGCGGCGGATGCGCTGGACCACGCCCGCGACGTGGAGATCGACGGCGCCCGGGCCCGGATCGGGCTCGCCGCGGCCGCCGGCACGGAGACGACGGAGAACGTGGATCGCGCCAGGAGCGTGCGGGAAATATGAAGAAGAAGGACCTCAAGCACTTCGAGGAACGGCTCATGGAGGAGCGGGAGCGGGTCCTCAAGCAGCTCGGCTTCTACGACAAGTCGTTCTCGGACACGCCCCAGGGCTCGGACGGGGACCTGTCGGCCTACAGCTTCCACATGGCCGACCAGGGCACCGACGCCGTGGAGAGGGAGAAGGCGTTCCTGTTCGCCAGCAAGGAGGGCCGGTTCCTCTACCACATCGACCAGGCCCTGCGGCGCCTCTACCAGACGCCCGACAAGTACGGGGTCTGCATGGAGTGCGGCGAGGAGATCGCCCACGAGCGATTGGACGCCCTCCCGCACACGCGTCTGTGCGTCCGCTGCAAGGAGGAGGAAGAGAGCGGTGCCGCCCGCTGAGGGGGCCGCGTCCCTGAGCGCGCCCATGGCCGACTCGAGGATCAACAAGACCGCGCTCCTGACGACGACGCTGGCCCTGGTGCTGGCGGCGGACCTGGCCACCAAGGCCTGGGTCCGCTCGCACATGACCCTGTATCAGTCCGTGCCGGTCCTGGGCGACTGGTTCCGCCTCACCTTCACGCAGAATCCGGGGGCCGCGTTCGGGATCCACGTCGGCGACCACTCGCGGATCGTGTTCCTGTTCCTGTCGCTCGGGGCGCTCGTGGTGCTGGGCTACCTGTATCGCACCACCCCCGCGACCGACCGCCTGCGGCTGTTCGCCGTCGCCCTCATCGGGTCCGGCGCCGTCGGGAACATCATCGACCGGATCCGGTTCCCGCGGGGCGTCGTCGACTTCCTGGACGTGGGGATCGGGGCGCACCGCTGGCCCGTGTTCAACGTGGCCGACATGGCCGTGAGCACGGGGGCGATCCTCCTGCTCATCTCCTTCTACATGGAGGAGCGCCATGACGCGAGCGAGGGAGGGCAGGGGGGCGGGTGAGCCCCCCGCGGCGGAGGGGCCATCCTCCGTCCCGGACGAGGAGCGGCGCCAGCGCCTGACGGTCGACGCCGCCACCGACGAGCGGCTGGACCGCTGGCTGGCGGACCGCCTCGAGCTCAGCCGCTCACGCGTGGCCGGGCTCATCGAGTCCGGGCGGGTGCTCGTGGACGGGGAGCCGGCCTCCAAGAGCGACCGACCTCCCGAGGGTGCCGGGATCGAGGTTCGGATCCCCGCCCCCGCCCCAATCGAGCCGGATCCCGAGGACCTCCCGCTCGAGATCGTGTACGAGGACGACGCGCTGGCCGTGGTCGAGAAGCCGGCGGGCATGGTGGTCCACCCCGCTCCGGGTCACCGCTCCGGCACGATGGTGAACGCCCTCCTGGCCCGGCTGGACACGATCTCCCACGTGGGCGCTCCGCTCCGCCCCGGGATCGTCCACCGCCTGGACCGGGACACGAGCGGGCTCCTGGTCGTGGCCAAGACCGACGAGGCCCACCGGGCCCTCTCCCGCGACCTGGCTCGCCACAGGGTGCGGCGCGGCTACCTGGCCGCCGCCTGGGGACACCTGGATGTGGACCAGGACACGATCGACCTCCCGCTGGGGCGCGACCCCCGCGACCGGAAGCGGCGGGCGGTGGTCGAGGACGGTCGGCGCGCCGTCACCCACGTGAAGCGTCTGGAGCGCTGGGTCTCGGCCGACCTCGTCGCGCTCCGGCTCGAGACCGGGCGCACCCACCAGATCCGGGTGCACCTGAAGGCCCTGGGCCATCCCGTGGTCGGGGACCCCCTGTACGCGCCCGGCTGGGAGCGGGGCTTCGTCGGGGCCGGCGGCCACTGGGCGGAGGCCCTGGCCCGGCGCGTCGGCCGCATGTTCCTGCACGCCGCCCGGCTCTCCTTCCGTCACCCCGTCACGGGCGAGACGATGACGTTCACCTCGGAGCTCCCGGATCCCCTGGGCGAGGCCGTCACGTGGGCGCGGGAGACGAGCGCGCCGGGCCGATGAGCGGCCGGCTACGTGCGGCGTCCCGTCACCAGGCGCACGATCAGGACGATGACCGCCAGGACGAGGAGCAGGTGCACGAACCCGCCGAACACGTGTCCGCTGACGAATCCGAGCAGCCAGAGGATGAGCAGGATGACGAAGATCGTCCACAGCATGGGGCTTCTCCTCCGAGAGAGTATCTGATCGAACGGTCCCGGGTCACCCGCGCGGACCGGTAGACGAGACACGTGAAGACTTTCTCACGCGAAATTCGGACCGGGCCGCTCGGGCTCGGCCCGGGAGCGGCCGATGGGACGGTGCGCTCAGCGGGGCTCGCGTTCGCGCTCCTGCTCCCCTTCCTGTTCGGCCCGCACGGCTTCGCGGGCGCCGCGGGAGCGGGCGAGCCGCCCCGGGGCGCGTCCGCCATCCGCCCTCACGCGGCACCTGGGCTCGAGCGGCTGGCGCGTCGCCTCGCTACCGACTCGGCGGTCACGGCCCCCATGCCCGGCATCGGCCCGCCCCTCTCGGTCCTCCCCTCGCCCCCCGACCTGTGGGTCGTGCGCGACCTCTCGCGAGTGCCCGGCGCAGCCGAGATCGAGCCGGACTGGGTGGCGGGGCTGGCCATCCCTTCCCGCAACGTCATGGCCGTGCGGGTGGGAGGCACGAGCGAGGGGCGCCCGGAGGCGCTCGCCCGGACGGCCCGGCACGAGCTGGCGCATCTGGCGCTCGGCCGCGCGACGGGCGGCCGGGCGCCGAGATGGTTGCAGGAGGGCTACGCGCAGCTCGCCGCCGGGGACTGGGACTGGGGCCAGGCGTGGCGGCTCCGGCTCATCTTCCTCCGCCGGGGCGGGGAGGTGCTCGGGGACCTGGACGCCGCGTTCCGGGGACGGGAGGACGAGGCGCGTATGGCCTACCTCCTCTCGTATACGGCCGTCCACAGGCTTCTCGGGATGAGCGGCCCCGGAGGGCTCCGGGCGCTCTTCTCCCGACTGCGCGGCGGCACGTCGTTCGACGAGGCGCTGCGGCGGGTGTACGGGATCACCGAGGGCCAGTTCGTGGAGGCCTGGCGCAAGTCGGTCCGGAACCGATACGGCTGGCTGTTCTTCCTCTCCCGCGCCTCCCTGTTCTGGATCGCCGTCACGATGCTCCTCCTCGTCGTCGGATGGCGGCGGCGCCGTCACGACCGGCGCAGATGGGAGGAGCTCCGGGAAGAGGAGCGGCGGGCGGGCCCGGATCCCGAGCCCGCTCCCTGGGACGTGGCGGAAGAGGGTCACGACCCGCGTTGACGCCGGACCGGGGGGCGGCCAACTTGGTGCGGCCATGACACGAGACGAGATGCAGGGCGCGCGCGGCGCGCGCGACGGAGGAAGCGGCCCGGCCGGGCTGGGAGTGGTGAACGCCATCCTGTTCGGGGCGGCCATCGTCGTCATCGTGCTCGGGTACATCCTCCTCGACCACGGCTCGATCACGGCCGCGCCGCTCCTGCTCGTGCTCGGCTACGTGGTCCTCATCCCCGCCGGCCTCCTGGTCGGCTATCACCGGGCCGACGGCGGGGAGTCGTAGGGACACCTCCGCGCGAGGGGCCCGCCGGGGCGCGACGCTCCAGGGCGGATCCCGGTCCCCGGGCGCTTAGCTCAGCCGGTCCAGAGCGCCGCCCTTACAAGGCGGAGGTCGGAGGTTCGAATCCTCCAGCGCCCACTGCCGGACCCGGCCGTCCGTGCCCGACCCTGGATCCGACGGTCGGGGCGCGGTCACCCTGGAGCCGGACGAGGTCGTCATGAGCGTGAGCCGCTGCGCGTGGGCCGAGGACCACGAGATCCTCCGCCTCTACCACGACCGGGAGTGGGGCGTACCCAAGCACGACGACCGCCGCCTGTTCGAGGACCTGGTCCTGGACGGGGCGCAGGCGGGGCTCAGCTGGCTCACGATCCTCAAGAAGCGTGAGGCCTACCGCGAGGCGTTCGCCGGCTTCGACCCGGCGGCGGTGGCGGAGTTCGGCCCCGCGCGAATCGAAGAGCTCCTGGGAGACCCCGGCATCGTCCGCAACCGGCAGAAGGTCGAGTCCGCGGTCGCCAACGCCCGTGCCTTCCTCGGAGTGCAGGAGGAGTTCGGCAGCTTCGATGCCTACGTGTGGGCCTGGGTCGACGGGGCGCCGGTCCAGCACCGGTGGCGGACGATGGAGGAGGTTCCGGCGCGGAGCGAGCTCTCGGAGGCCCTGGCCGCGGATCTGAAGGGTCGCGGCTTCTCCTTCGTGGGCCCGGTCATCGTCTATGCGTTCATGCAGGCGGTGGGGCTGGTGAACGATCACGTGGTGGACTGTCACCGCCACGCCGCGGTGCGCCGGATGGGACGATAGCGTCCTCCGCCCGTGGTGACCCGAAGCGCGAGCCGCGCGTCTATCGGTCGAGAGGGTGGAGCGGGCTCCGCAAGGACTTGAGCCCCCGGCGTGCCGGGCATATGGTATGCCTTCTTGGCCCGGATCGGGGAGCGCGAGAGCCGGGGTCCCGTCCGGGCTCCGGTCAGCGGGAGAACGATTCGGGATCGTCCGGGTAGGACGTGAGGAGATAGAGGGCCGTCCCACAGGGGCGGACCGGGGAGACTCCACCCCGGCGGCAGGGAACTGTCGGTCGCCATTCACCGTCGAGAGAGTGAACACGATGGAGCCGAAGCACGTTCGCACAGTCGTCGCCCTGCTGGCCGTACTGGTCGGCCTCGCGGGCACCCGCACGGGACTCGAGGCCCAGGACGGTGGGGGCTCGGGTCGCGCCCAGGTCATCGTGACGCCGCTCAAGACCCAGGGTGTCGACAGGAACTTCGGGAAGGACGTCGCCAAGAAGGTGCGCGAGGGCCTGGAGAAGTTCGATCTCCTGGCCCCCGTGGACCAGGACAAGCTCGAGCACGCCATGGACCAGTACCAGCTGAACGAGGACCAGATGGACCTCGTGTCCTGGCGCCAGCTGGCCGGCCGCATCAACGCCCAGCTGATCATCTCCGGGACCGCGGAGCGCTCGGACGGGGGCACCAAGGTCGACGTCGTGTTCGTGGACGCGCAGCGGGGCGAGAGGATGCAGGTCCCGACGTTCACCGTGCAGGGCACGGACAAGGACCAGGCGGCCCGGAAGATCCTCAGCGCCCTGGACACGCAGGTGAAGTTCCTGCGTGCCGTGGCCAACTGCAACGACTACCTGTCCGGGAACCAGTTCGACGACGCGGTGCGTAACTGCGACGAGGCGCTCTCGATCAACCCGGGGAGCGGTCGGGCGCTCTACCTGCGCGGCCGTGTGGCCATGAAGCAGGAGAAGTGGGACGCGGCCAGGGACTACCTGAAGAAGGTCGTCGACCAGGAGCCGTCCAACGAGGACGCCATCCAGTCTCTGGCCTACTCGAACGCCCAGCTCGGGAACCAGGAGCGGGCGCTGGAGCTCTACAAGCAGTACCTGCAGTTCAACCCCGACAACCAGCAGATCCGGCTGAGCGTGGCGTACAACCTGGCCAGCGCCGGCGCGTATGATCAGGCCATACAGGTGATCCAGCAGGGTCTCGCCCGCGACTCCACCAGCGCCCCCATGTGGAAGTATCTGGGCGACGTGGCCCTCAAGAAGGGCACCGAGAGCGACCGGTCGAAGATGACCGCCAGCTCCAGCATCGGGGACAGCTCGGCGATCCATACGGCCATCGACGCCTACCACAAGTACATGGCGCTGCAGCCGGACAGCGCGACGTCCGATATCTACCGGAACATCGTGGCGGCCGAGCTCCAGCTCGGAGAGCTCGATCAGGCCGATCAGGAGTCGATGCGGGCCATCCGCGCGCTCGCCGGCAAGAACCCGTCCCTGTGGTCGCTTCGGGCGGACGTGCTGGCCCGGCAGGGGCACGTCGAGCAGGCCGTCGCGGCCATGGACTCGACGCTCGCGGCCGACTCGAGCTACTCGAACGCCTACTTCAAGCGAGGCCTGTTCGAGCTGCGGGCCGGCATGGGCGACAGGGCGATCCGGGACTTCCACACGGCCGTGGACGAGAACGGCCAGGACCCGGACCAGATCGCCAACGCGCTGTTCGGCCGCGGTTACCAGGACTACTTCAAGAAGGGGCAGAGCCTGGCCGGCAGCGGGGATTTCCGCGCGGCCCGCGGACAGTACCAGACCGCGGCGAGCCTGTTCACGACGGCCCTGGGCTTCGCCCAGCAGCCGGACCTCAAGAACCAGCTCAACTTCTGGTCGGGCTACGCCTACTACAAGATCGGCGACGCGATCGACAACGTGAACAAGGCCAACAAGAACCCGGAGTGCCAGCTGGCCCGGGACGCGCTGTCGGCGTTCCAGAAGGTGGGCGGCTACATGGGCAACGCCGGGAGCTACCAGCAGCAGAGCCAGAAGTCGGTGACCGACGGGACGGACGTCTACACGTACCGCCAGAACCAGCTCATCAAGAAGGCGTGCAAGTGACGCCGACCCGCTGAGCGTCGGCCCCGGTCCGCCGCAGGGCGGTTCGCGGGGCTCGAGAGGAGGCGCGGTTCGCGCCGCCACGGACGGCCCGGCCGGGGGATCTCCCCGGCCGGGCCGTCGTGCATCCGGGACCGGGGGTTGACGGGCCCTCACCCCCCGCTCTACAATGGGGCGGTGTGGGGAGAAGTGGGATAAAGTGGTGAACAGATCACCGGACGGTCATCGGGGTGCGAGTTGGGCGGCTTTCTCGGCAGCTACCGGCATTCGCTCGATGCGAAGGGGCGCGTCAGCCTCCCGGCGCCGTTCCGACACGGCTCGGACGCCGAGGGCTTCGTGCTCGTCCGCGCCCACCCCGACGCGCTGACGCTCTACCCGGACGACCGCTGGGAGGAAGTGGCGTCGGACCTGGCCGAGCTTCGCCGCCGTCAGCCCCAGAAGCGGCACATGGTCCTGCGGCTGACGGCCAACGCGCACCGGATCGTCCCCGACGCCCAGGGACGCATGCTCATCCCGGAGCGGCTGAGGGAGGAGGTCGGCCTGGACGATGAGGCGCTCATCGTCGGGGCCCTGGACAGGATCGAGATCTGGCAGCCGGAGCGGTTCGATGAGCTGACCGCCTCCGGAGAGGAGCTCGACGGGCTGACCGCCTCGATCTTCGCCTGAGTCCCGGATGAGCGGCCGCGGCGTGACGAGCGAGGAAGGCGGGGCGGCGTTCGCGCACGAGCCCGTGATGGTCGAGGAGGTGCTCGCCCGGATCGCACCGGAGCGGGCCGGGACCTACCTGGACGGCACGGTGGGAGGCGGAGGTCACGCGGCCGCCCTCCTGGACAGATCGCGGCGGGCCAGGCTGTGGGGCGTGGATCGGGACCCGGAGGCCGTGGAGGCGGCCCGCTCCCGACTGGCGGAGTTCGGTGACAGGGCCAGGGTGCGCAGGGCGGATTTCCGGGACCTCCCGGAAGCCCTGGGCGCCGAGGCCGGGGAGATCGATGATCTGGCGGGCGTGCTGCTGGATCTGGGCATCTCCTCCCATCAGATCGACACGACGGCGCGCGGGTTCTCCTTTCGTCCGGCCACACCGTTAGACATGCGGATGGGCGGGACAACGGGCGGAAGGAGGCCCGCC
>Ga0102944_1001628_pt1 | contig 14571 bp, 13 predicted proteins | sample SalPonD_shore_MG_FD_78172 | JGI IMG/M metagenome (GOLD analysis project Ga0102944, IMG submission 78172) | Salt pond soil microbial communities from South San Francisco under conditions of wetland restoration - Salt Pond MetaG... | ecosystem: Environmental > Aquatic > Marine > Intertidal zone >...
AAGGGAGATCTCCTCCCGCTCGCGGAATGCTTTCGGGGTGATTGATTTCAAAACTGTAGCGTATTAGGTTATACGTGAGGATTTTTAAATCTCCCGAAAAATTTTCGGGAAGAATTTGGACAAAAGCACAATTTTGCAAAGTTATTCTTAATAAGTGGGTAAAGGGACGCAGAGCGTCCACGGTGCATTACGCCGCAGAGCGTCGTAACGAGTAATGGGGAAAGTACCCCCTCAACCTTAGCCTTAATCTCAACCTAAAACCTGAAGTACTAAATATACCCTGGAAAGGTGAGATCATTACTCAACCGAAAAGCTTTGCTCATCCAGTTTATTCCCTTGATCATCTACGAGTTCAACCCGCCAATCTCCAGGTTTCAGGTTGACCGATGAATAGGTTCGCCAGGATGGAGAAACTCCAACTTTGGATACCACATCCGCATGTTTATCGGAATCGTGGTACCAAACGAAATGGACGGTTGCGGTATCTGTACTGTTATATATCTTTGCGAAACACCAGGCTTGACTGTCTTGTACGGAAAAAGATTGGGTAACGTCTACGGGATTTCTATCTTCCACCTTTTTAGCAAGCACCATCTTGCTCACGTAAAGGGTATCCGTATTTTTGAATAGGGGTGACTGGGATTCCCCCGCATTTTGACCCATGGCGAAGCACGGAACTAAAATAACAGCAATAATTGTACTTACAGTTAAATATAATGAGATATCCTGAAAACGTTGCCAACGATTTTGCATAACGAATCTCTCCTTATCATATGAAAAAATTGATTGATGCTTACCTGTACAAAATAATAAACAATAACGTTCAATTTTTAGTGTTAAAACGTTCTAATAAAACCATTTACGCCGGTCAGTGGAGAATGATCGGAGGGAAGGTAAAAGCGGGGGAAACTTACTGGCAAGCCGCGCAGCGAGAAGTGGATGAAGAGCTCTCAATTACACCGCAACTTTTCTGGTCGGTCCCCACCATAAACCGCTTTTATGAGCCAGAAACCGATGAAATTCACGTAATTCCGCCTTTTGCAGTTCAATTGAAAAAAGAAGACAAATTTGTGTTAAATTATGAACACTCAGAATACAGCTGGATAGAAACATCACAAATTGATGAGTATATTAAATGGCCGGAACAACGCCGGATTATGAAATTGATCAATGAAATTGTAACTGAAGACGAGATTTTAGAAGATTGGATTATCAATATTTGAAAAAGCAGCGTTTATTCCTTGTGTTACTGGCTATATGGGCGATATACCCGCTGAACAGTAGCTATGCACAGCAATCCGGTAATGGTCCACGATATAAAATTTCACCCGCACCGGACGCCTGGTATAACGATGTGGACGGCCTCCGGCTGGGACTTCGGTTGAGAGGACGTCAACCGGGTACAGTGGAAGAAGGTCCCCACCGGCTCGATATGGGAATTTGGCTTGGCACCTGGTTGCCCGATTATCCCGTATCGTATTACTTATCATTCATTGAACCCATTGAATCATTGACCGGTTTTAACAGCGAAGCGAGCCTGCAGTTGATCAGTAGTTTCCGAACGGGCTGGCAGGATCACGGTATTGGGTTTAATAAACGATGGCAACCCGGTTTTGACGAGATGCATTACACGGAATTATCCTTCTTTCTGCGGGCTCAGCATCGTTTCGATATGGAATATGTTCCGCTCCCGGTCCTGTGGCAGAAAAAATGGCTCTCCCTGATGGATCTGCACCTGCGTCATCAAAACGACAATGGACTGGGTCGATTTGTCATCAAAAACAGGGTAACTGTGAATGTACCCTTAGATCATGATGCTTTTATTCGATATGCCGGTTCGTATCTTCAAAATATACGGTTTGGAAAAGGCCTAGGACTTAAATCCAGGTTATTTGCCGGAATTTCATCCAATAATACTGCAAGAGAATACTTGTTCTCAACCGCTGTTGCCACACCGGTGAACTGGATGGATAGTGGATTTACACGGGCGAAAGGAACTATTCCAAAGCCCTGGATGGATGCGGGGAATATTCAACTCAGTGGAGGACCCAATTTAAGGGGCTATACCTCCCAAGACATAAAAGGGGCTTTAAATGGTACCCCTTATCTATATACTTCTATACTATCAGCTAACTTTGAAATGGATTATCCGAATCCAATGGGACATGCCCTCAAAAGTATTCCCATTGCCGGAGATTTCATTGAACTTAGATCCTATTTATTCTTTGATGCCGGGACCTCACCTGGAATTACGTCATTGGAAGAATCCCGAACACTGGCCGATGCCGGTGCCGGTTTTATGCTTTCGGTGAATATTCCGGATTATCTGGGGAAATCCCGTGGATTTAAAATCCGATATGATATTCCTCTCTGGTTGTCGCATCCCGGTTCCGAGAATAATTTTAAATACAGAAATTTAATTGGAATTGGAGCAGTCATAGACTTGTAAGTATTATGAAAGTTTTAGTTATTAATTGCGGAAGTTCTACTGTAAAATATGAACTCATAGAAACCGAGACCCGAACTACCCTTTGTAAAGGAAACGTGGAGCGTATCGGGGCGGTTACATCTTTTATTAAATTGGAAATTCCCGGCGAAAAACCGGTCAAACACACCGCAACCATCGATAATCACAAAGTAGCCCTCAAGAAAGTGATGGACCTGCTGGTGTCTGATGAAAATACGGCGCTGGAATCGTTGGACGAAATTGAAGCTGTGGGCCATCGCGTGGTGCATGGAGGCGAAACCTTTAAGGATTCCGTATTAATTGATGAAGACGTGAAACACGCCATCCAGCAGGCGTACGACCTGGCGCCCTTGCACAATCCACCGAACCTGCAGGGCATTCGCGCTGCCCAGGCTCATATGCCGGATATTCCACATGTCGCGGTTTTTGATACGGCATTCCATCATTCATTGCCGGCCAAAGCCTATTTATATGGTATCCCGAACCGTTTTTATCGCCGCTACAAAATAAGGAGATATGGATTTCACGGGACTTCTCATTATTTCGTGAGTCGTCAATACTACAAAATTTCCGGCAAGGATAAGGATAATTCCAAAGTCATCACTTGTCATTTGGGCAACGGCTGTTCCGTCGCCGCGATTAAAGATGGCTACTCGGTCGACACCAGCATGGGATTCACCCCGCTGGAAGGGTTGATCATGGGTACGCGCAGTGGCGATATCGATCCGTCCATTCTCTTTTATTTAATTGAAAAAGAAGAATTATCGCTGGCGGATGTCCATGCCTTGCTGAACCGTCATAGCGGCCTGCTGGGACTCAGCGGATATGCGGCCGATATGCGTGAACTGATGGAAGAAGCCGAAAATGGCGACCGTCGTTGTCAGCAGGCGATTGACGTTTACTCCTACCGCGCCCGTAAATATATCGGTTCTTACATTGCCGCCCTGAATGGTTGTGATGCAATCATCTTTACGGCGGGCATCGGTGAAAATGCCGCTCCCATCCGGTCCAAGATTCTAAGTGAAATGGATTACCTGGGAGTTAAAGTGGACGAAGAGCGAAATAAAAACGTCGAGCATGGCAAAGATCAGCTAATCAGCGCAGACGATTCTAAAGTGGAAGTATATGTCATCCCCACAAATGAAGAGTTGGTGATTGCCATTGATGCCTCCAAGATTGCCACGGCAGCCCGTCAAACTCCTTATGCATAAAATCTTCATGACTATCCATAAATTAAGCTACCTCTTATCTGGTCGATAAGGGGTAACTGTAGTTTTGAAGTTTCAGGATTTGTATCTTCCGGTGTTTTATATCAGCGCTGGATATTTGTTTGAATTTTAAAGTTGTTTACCGTTGTACAGGAATATTATACCATTCTTAAATAATAATATATCCCACAAGGGATGGAAATTATCGTTTTTCGTTTTACTTGTGTTCATGGGAACTTCGTGTACCAGTACGCGGTGGACGGTCAAGCAAAAAAACGCTGTTGATCCTGACGATAACACATTGATATCAAGTACGAACTTCTTGCAGCAGGCTGGTTCCATTACACCTGAAAATCCGGTCTTGAAGCTCGACCTATATCATATCAATACTTATGAATACGCGGAAAAAGTACTGGCTGAGCGATTCATTCAGCAATACCGACCACGCTGGGGATTTATGGCATTTGGATTGCTCGGAGCAGGATTATCGTTGTATGCCGCTAATACCACTAAATTGATTGCCGGCCAATCGCAGACGCAATCTACAGCATTGAATGCTACCGGGGGCATTTTAACGCTTTCATCCATTTTGAATATGAAACCCGTCGGGGAGCCCCAAAAAACGGGGGAAGAGCGATTCCTGCGAAAAACGGGCGAAAAAATGGTCATTGATACGGTTCGGGCCGAACCGGATAAAGATTCCAAATTGAATATTACCATTCGGTACAAAGACCGGCTATTGATGAGTGAGAGTCCCCGGTCCTTTCAGGACAGCAGCTTATCCATCAACCTGGCCCGTGAGTTGAAACCGGATCAAATCGATACTCAAAATCCCGATTCCCTGCATGTTCAGGTGGCCTTCGGTGAACAGGATTATTCATATTCTGTGCCGGTGACTTCCTTGTTGATCCGCTATGTTAAAGTTACAACCCCGGTCACGGAACTCCGTAATGCGCCGGAGAAAGTTGAATCCAATATATTAACCGATCTTGCCCGGGACAGTCAATTACGCCTGGTAGAACGGGTGGATGATGAATGGTATAAAGTGATGTATGGATTGTCGCAGACCTACATTTCTCAAAATGACGCCGAAGTGATATGGCGCACGGATGAATTCAACCAGGAAGAGACGATTGTCACGATCCCCAATGTGCCATTTGGAAATATCGATGTCGAAAACAATATCCCGATATTGGCTGATCTGAAGCGAAGGGGAGCCGGGTTGATCATTGCTAATGAAAATTACCAAAACCCTTATGATGTGAGAAAATATGGGTTGCGCGATGCCCGCTTAATGCACACGTACTGGACCGATGCATTCGGTATCGCTTCCCGAAATATTTTTCAAATGAAAGATGTTGAGAGCAAAAATAACATTGATTATACGCTTGGGCGTCTTTCTGCTTATTTGAAACAGGATACGACCCGGCTGTTTGTTTATCTGAGCGGATACGGAGTTATTCGAAAAGAGAATAATGAATACCAATATTACCTGGTGCCGGTTGATTCATCGGCGAAACAAAATCCTTCGCAATGGATTGATCTCAAGAAAATTTTAAGTCGCATCGGCTCAATGAAAACCCAGTACACCGTGGTAGCTGCAGATATTGATTTCATTCAAAAAGGAAGCAATGTTGATCTCAGTGGGGAAGATGCACGTAATGCATTACTGCTAAATACACTTTCACGATTATTGACGGCCCAAAACCCCGAAAGTGTGATGATGTTCCCGTCACACCTGGGGCAACAGTCGTTAATCTACCGACAAGGTACGTCCACCGATAAAAAACATCATATTTTTCCCTATTACCTGGCTCGCGCCTTGCAGTTGCGCAAAACGGACTTGCAATCCATTGAAAACTACCTGGAACGAAATGTAACGTTTATGGCCAGGCGGCTTCACGATCAACCGCAGGATCCCCAGATTTTTGGGAATACGCATATTCAGCTTATTACGCTGGATCAGGAATAGGGAACGGACCACTGACGACAGACTACTGTAACCGCGGTCTATTATCAATAGTCTGTAGTTTCCCGGGCCACATTTAACTAAAATTTATTTAGATAGCGAAATATATATCGGTGCAATTAGCCCGGATTATTCACGATTAGATGGAAAAATACGCATTAAATTATTGAAAATATTTTATTTGTATGAAGTTATTGATAGCCCGGATTTGGATATAGATGAATAATCCGGGTTAGCTTTTTGATCCATAAAAATTATTAAGAAAAGTACTTTCCGTTTCAAAAATTTACCACGTGCTCTGTAATCATTTTAAAATAGATTTACGAATGAATATCATCGAATCCATACGAGAAAAAGCCAAGAAACAACAAAAAAGGATCGTCCTGCCCGAAACCGAAGATGAACGGGTTTTACAGGCGGCCGCTTACCTGACGGAACAGGACATTTGTAAAGTCACGCTGGTAGGTGATAAGCAGCCCATTCAGGATTCAGCCCGGAAAAAGGGGATGACCCTTCCAGATGGGATTACCTATATGTTACCTGAAGATGATGACCATTTTGAAACCTACGCCAAAAGTTTCTATATACGCCGCCAGCATAAAGGCATTACCATGGAAGAAGCCCGTGAGACGATCAAGCAGCCCCTGTTCTACGGAGCATCCCTGGTAGCTCATGATGCAGCCGACGCCTGCGTGGGCGGTTCTATTGCTACCACCGGGAATGTTCTTCGTGCCGCTATTCTGGCTATCGGTCTTAAACCCGATTCCAATGTCGTTTCCAGCACCTTCCTGATGAGCATACCCGATGGGCGGGTATTTACCTACGGAGACTGTGCCGTGGTGCCTTATCCCAATGTAGAGCAATTGGCTTCCATCGCCACCGATTCGGCCGAAACGCACGAAAAGCTGACGGGTGAGTCACCCTATGTGGGAATGTTGTCATTTTCCACCAAGGGCAGCGCCAAACATGAACGGGTAGATTTGGTGCTGGATGCCCTTGAACTGGCCAAGAAATACCGGCCTATGCTCAAAATCGACGGAGAATTCCAATTTGATGCGGCCCTGTTGCCTGAAATTGCCAAACGAAAAGCTCCAAAATCGGATGTAGCCGGTAAATGCAATGTCTTTATTTATCCCAACCTGGATGCCGGAAATATCGCCTATAAAATTACGGAACGCCTTGGTGGGGCCACGGCAACTGGGCCTATCATCCAAGGCCTACGTAAACCGATGATGGACCTCTCACGCGGCTGCAGCTGGGAAGATATCGTGAATACAGCCGCTGTTAGTGCTATTATGGCTTAATTGTTAACCACGGAGTAGCACGGATTTTTGCGGATGTGAAGGTTAATATCTATCACTATAAAGAGGACTTTGCAAAACCGTGCTTTTGCCCAAATTCTTCCCGAAAGTTTTCGGGAGATTTCAAAATCCTCACGTATTGCTAATACGCTGCGGTTTTGAAATCACTCACCCCGAAAGCATTCGGGATTGACTAAAATCCCTGGTTTTGCAAAGCCCTCTATAAAAACGGATAATTAATTAAAATGCAATTACTTAGATATTTCTAACTATCCATCGCCGGTCATACTTCCTGTCGCCAGTCTCCAGACTCGATTGGCAACAAACTTCTCAAATAAATGAAGACGAAAGGCCCCTGTTGATTAAAAAAATGGCAATTACGTAATAATTACATGAACTGCCCATGCGAGTCAGGAGACCGGCGACAGGATGTATTTCCCCTGATCATTAATTGATCATTGGTGATTGTTAATTGGTTTTTGATAGAATTTTTCAATGTTTCAAATAGATCAAATCTATTTGAAAAAGGGGCTTGAAAGCAGGATTCTATTCATAGAAATATATGATAGAGGGCTTTGAAAAACCAGGGCTTTTGGTCAAGATCAAGGCTAAAGAAATTTTGAAACCGCAGTCCCGACAGGTCGGGATGAGGATTTCAAAATTTCGATAACGCAGATATTGGACAAAAGAACGGTTTTGCAAAGTTCTCTGATATATAATTCAATATCATAAAAGCTGTTAGCCTACGTTAATGCACTAGAATAATGAAAGGAAAAATGGGTATGTGCATTTTATATTCAAGCAGAAAATTGCTTATATTGCGATCTGAAAAAGTAGAGGTACAAAGCCTCTAAAAAATTTGGTAGTTTATCTGGATTTAGTCTAGATTAGCGGAAGGAAGATGAACATCGTATGTTGCTGTAATGATTTTTTAAAAATTATTAAGATAAAGAATTTTATTTAAATAAAAATTCAATTTTAAGGAACACTCTAATATGAGCGAGACGAAAGCTTTAGAATCGATGATCGGTGAAGAGTACAAATATGGCTTCACCACTGATGTCGAATATGAGGAATTTCCCAAGGGTTTGAACGAAGATATTATCCGGGAGCTTTCTCATCGCAAAAATGAACCGGAATGGATGACCGAATTCCGCCTGAAAGCCTACCGGCACTGGCTGGAAATGGAAGAGCCATCCTGGTTCAATGCAACTTATGAAAAACCCGATTTCAACAATATCCAGTATTATTCTTCGCCTAAACAGAAAGAACAGAAGGAAAGCCTGGATGAGGTAGATCCCAAAATCCGGGAAACCTACGAAAAACTGGGTATTCCCCTGGAAGAGCAGAAAATGCTATCAGGAGTTGCCGTAGATGCGGTTTTCGACAGTGTTTCGATTTTTACCACTTTTAAAGAAAAGCTCGCTGAAGCCGGTGTAATTTTTTGCCCGATTTCAGAAGCCATTCAGAAATACCCGGATCTCGTGAAGAAATATATGGGTTCGGTGGTTCCTGCAGGCGATAACTTTTACGCGGCACTGAACTCCGCGGTGTTCTCCGATGGTTCCTTCTGCTATGTCCCGAAGGACACCATTTCTCCCATGGAGCTTTCCACCTATTTCCGGATCAATAATATGGATTCCGGTCAGTTTGAACGTACACTGATCATCGCCGAAGAAAATAGCTACGTGAGTTACCTGGAAGGCTGTACGGCACCGATGTACGACAAAAATCAGCTGCACGCGGCGGTCGTTGAGCTTATTGCCATGGATAATGCTGAAATTAAGTATTCTACCATTCAAAACTGGTACTCCGGTGATGAAGAAGGTAAAGGTGGTATCTATAATTTTGTAACCAAACGCGGAATGTGTAAAGGGGATAATTCCAAAATCTCCTGGACCCAGCTTGAAACGGGTTCCGCCGTAACCTTGAAGTATCCGAGTGTGGTACTGAAAGGGGATAATTCCATCGGTGAATTCTATTCGGTTGCTGTAACCAGTAAGAAACAGCAGGCCGACACCGGTACTAAGATGATTCATATCGGTAAAAACACCAAGAGTACCATTATCTCCAAAGGTATCTCTGCCGGGCAATCTAATAACAGCTATCGCGGTGAAGTCAAGTTTAGCAAGAAAGCGGATAATGCCCGCAACTACTCGCAGTGCGATTCCATGCTCATCGGGCAGGAGTGCGGAGCACATACCTTCCCTTATATTGAATCAAGCAACCCAACGGGACAGGTAGAACACGAAGCGACGACTTCCCGGGTTGGTGAAGATCAGCTTTTCTACATGCAGCAGCGCGGACTCAGTGAAGACGACGCCGTTTCGATGATTGTGAACGGCTTCTGTAAAGAAGTACTGAAAGAGCTGCCCATGGAGTTTGCGGTTGAAGCGAATAAGTTGTTGGATATCAAGCTGGAAGGTAGTGTTGGTTAATAATCATTCTTACAAGAATTTAAAATCATAAAACTTTTAAAAACAGGATTAGATAAGTGTTAGAGATTAAGAATTTACACGCTATTGTTGAAGAAGAAGGTACAGAAATCCTGAAAGGGGTGAACCTGACCGTGAATAAAGGGGAGGTTCATGCCATTATGGGTCCCAACGGAAGCGGTAAAAGTACGCTTTCGAAAGTGGTAGCCGGTCACCCGGCTTATGAGGTGACGGAAGGAGAAGTCCTTTTTGAAGGCGAAGATATTTTGGAACTGGATCCTGATGAACGCGCTCATCTCGGTATTTTTCTGGCGTTTCAGTACCCGGTGGAAGTACCCGGCGTTTCGAATAAACGCCTGCTCCGAGAGTCGTATAACACCGTGGCCGAAAAACGAGGACGCGAAGAACTCGACCCGCTGCAGTTCGAAGATTATGTACGGGAACGCCTGGAATTGGTGGAAATGGATCCCAAACTCCTGGAGCGAAGCGTGAATGCAGGATTCTCGGGCGGAGAGAAAAAGCGGAATGAAATTTTCCAGATGGCCGTTTTAGATCCCAAGCTCTCGTTCCTGGATGAGACCGATTCCGGACTCGACATCGACGCCCTGAAAATCGTAGCCAACGGGATCAACCATATCGCTGATGATGATAATGGTGTGGTTCTCGTTACGCACTATCAGCGCATTCTGGATTATATTGAGCCGGATATCGTCCATGTGATGATCAACGGTCAGATCGTGAAATCCGGGGATAAAGACCTGGCTATCAAACTGGAAGAAGAAGGTTACGACTGGCTTCAACCCAAGGCACAAGTAAACGGAGAATTAAAGTAATGAGCAGAGTGGCAAAACAGGAAATCACCTTTTTAAAGGATCTTCTTACGTATCAGAGTAATCTGAATGGCAGATCTACCATTCTCGATAATTTGCGCCGGGAAAGTGTAGAGAAGGTACAAAGTACGGCTTTTCCCACCCCCAGAGATGAAGACTGGCGTTTCACCAATCTGAAGCCCCTGTTGCGCGGTGACACCTTTGTGCCCGTTCAGAATGTAACAGCGGTTTCGGACTTGTCGGGCATCGATCAATATTACTTGCCGGAAGCCCAAAACAGTCGACTGGTCTTTATTAACGGGGAATATTCTGAAGAGCACTCTTCGGTCGGTAAAATGCCCGAAGGCGTGGTGATTGGAAATTTGGCTGATGCTGCGGCGGATGAAGATAGTGTTTTGTCGGAGCACCTGAACAAATATGCTGAATATGAAGACGATATTTTCACCTATTTCAACGGGGCTTTCGTAAATGATGGATCTTTCATTTATGTCCCGGAAGATGTAACGGTGAAAGCTCCCATTCACCTGCTAAATATTTATACAGACGCGGATGACAGCTATTTCGTAACCCCGCGTACGCTGGTAGTGGGGGATAAAAATTCTGACATGACCATCATCGAAGATCATATCGGGTTGGCTGATAATCGCTACTTCACCCTACCGGTCATTGAGCTGAAATTATTTGAGGGCTCAACGATCAAGCACGTGCGTATTCAGCGCGACAGTCTAAATGCTTTCCATTTTTCCCGTCCGGCGGCGCATGTGGCTAAAAATGCCGACTATGAATCGTATACTATTACGCTCGGTGCCCGCTTGTCGCGGAATGACCCGAAGATTGTGGCTACCGATGAAGAAGTGAATTTTACCGTAGACGGACTGGTGCTGATCGACGGTGATCAAATTGCGGATACACATTCGATTATGGATCACAAATTCCCGCATGCCGAAAGTCATCAGCTACACAAATGCGTAATCAATGGTGAAGCACATTCTATCTTTAATGGTAAAATATATGTGCGTCCGCATGCTCAGAAAATTGACTCCTTCCAGGAAAACCGGAATTTACTGTTGACGCGCGAGGGTCAGGTGAACACCAAGCCTCAGCTTGAAATATTTGCGGATGACGTGCTATGTTCACACGGTGCCACTATCGGTCAGCTCGAAGAAGATGAAGTCTTTTACATGAATAGCCGGGGCCTGAGTGAACAGAAAGCACGAGAATTACTTACTTACGGATTCGCTCTTGAGACCATTGAAAATATCGAAGTGGAATCCGTTCATAAATTATTACTCAAAGAAGTAGAACGTTATACAACGCCCAAAAAAGAAGCGGAAGTAGTGGCATGATAAAAACCGACTCTCAAATTACCAATGAGGTCACCGCCGATTTCGATCGCATCCGGCGTGACTTCCCCGTTTTGGATCAGCAGGTCAACGGGCATCCATTGGTATATCTCGATAATGCGGCTTCGAGTCAAATGCCGAAGCCTGTTATTGAGCGCATTAATGCGTACCATTCGAAGGAACATTCCAATGTGCATCGCGGCATTCATACGCTGAGTCAGAAAGCAACGGATGCGTATGAAGAAGCCCGCGAACAGGTGCGTACTTTTATCAATGCGAAGAGTAAGTCGGAGGTTATCTATACGGGTGGAACCACCGATTCCATCAACCTGGTGGCCTACAGCTATGGCCGGGCTTTTTTCAATGAAGGTGATGAAGTCATCCTTTCTGAACTGGAGCATCATGCCAATATTGTTCCGTGGCAACTGATGCGGGATATGACCGGCATCAAACTGCGGGTTATCCCAATCACCGATCAGGGTGAGCTGGATATGGCGGTTTATGGTAAGTTGTTGAATGAGCGTACCAAAATGGTTGCCGTGAGCCACATTTCCAACGCGCTGGGTACGGTAAACCCGGTGGAAGAAATCATCGAAAAAGCTCATCAATATGATGTGCCGGTTTTATTGGACGGCGCCCAGGCCGCGCCGCATATCAGGGTAGATGTGCAGCAGCTGAATTGTGATTTCTATGCTTTTTCCAGCCACAAAATGTGTGGGCCCACGGGAATTGGCATTTTATACGGCAAAGAAAAATATCTCAATCAGATGCCGCCTTTCCGTGGAGGAGGTGAGATGATCGACAAGGTCACTTTTGAGGAAACGACCTACGATGAACTTCCCCATAAATTTGAAGCCGGAACTCCCCCTATTGTTAGTGGGATAGGTCTTGGAGCTGCGATCAAATACCTGAAAGAAGTGGGCATGGAGAATATCGCTCAGCGGGAGCATGAGCTGCTTGAATATGCAACAGAGAAATTATTGGCTATTGATGGTTTGAAAATTTACGGTGAGTCACCAAATAAAGCAGCTGTAATTTCTTTTGTACTCGATGGTATTCACCCGCATGATACGGGTACACTACTGAATGAACAAGGGATAGCCATTCGTACAGGACATCACTGCGCTCAGACGGTCATGCAACGATATGATATACCAGCTACGGCCCGTGCTTCCATTGCCTTTTATAATAATGAAGATGATATTGATCGGCTGGTACATGGAATTAAAGAAGTGAAAGAAATTTTTGGTTGATAGGTTCATAAACCTGTAGCCTTCAACCCATTATAAGAACATAATTCATCAGGTTATTAATTAATAATTATTACATTTGCTTGTGTATTGAAATAATACTTGCGATCAAAAGTCGTTGAGTTAACAAACAAGGAAATTAAGGAGCAATAAACGATATGCCCAAGATCAAAGAAATTGAACGCACTCCCAATCCCGACGCCATGCGTTTTGTATTGGGAGACCCATTAACAAACGGTGTAACCAAATCTTTCGAACGAGCCGAAGAAGCTGATGGTGACGAGTTGGCTGAAGCTCTTTTTGCCATCGATCATGTCATCAACGTGTATTATGTGGATAAATATGTGACCGTTACGCAGGATGGCAAGGCCGTATGGTCTGAACTATTGCGTAAACTGGCTCCGCCGATTCGCGAAGCGAAGCCTCAATTTGATATTGAGGAAGATGACGAAGTCCATGTTAGTAAAGAAGCCCAGGATTCGGATGACCCGCGTCTGGCACAAATTAACCAGATGCTGGATGAGCAGGTACGTCCCTACCTGCTGGCCGACGGCGGGGGACTCAAAATACTGGGGTTGGAAGGAAATAATTTGAGGGTTCATTACCAGGGAGCCTGCGGAACGTGTCCGACGGCTACTTCTGGTACGCTTTATGCCATCGAAAGCATGGTAAAACGTATTGACCCTGAAATCCGAGTAGTAAATATTTAAGACCAATTTATGGCTGAGAAGATATTTGTCGATGAAGTTGAAGAATTCGGACGCGGTGAATATCGTACCGTTTTTCACGGTAATACCGATGTCGCCGTAGTTAACGTAGATAATAAATATTATGCCCTGGAAGATGTTTGCACACATGATGGCGGAGTGTTGACCGGAGGTAAGATAGAAGGGGATGAAATTGAATGTCCGCGACATCAGGCCCGTTTTGCTATAAAAACGGGTGAAGTTTTGGCTCCTCCGGCTTTTGAGGATGTGGAAACATTCAAAACTGAAGTGGAAGACGGAAAAGTTTTCGTTTATATCTAAATAATTTTTAAATCAATCAGGCCTTATGTCTATTACGGTCAGTCAAAAAGCAGCCGAGCGTATCAACCGTATCCGGCAGGAGAAAAATCTAAGTGAAGATGCGCCACTGCGTGTCGGCGTAGTAGGTGGTGGCTGTTCCGGTCTTACCTACGATCTGGATTTTGATGAGAATGGGGTAGATGAGTCTAAAAAGGACAAGGAATTCAGCTCTAACGGAATCAATATCGTTGTGGATATGCGAAGCTTTCTCTATTTAGCCGGTACAGAGCTCGATTATTCCGACGGACTCAATGGGGAAGGATTTTACTTCAACAATCCGAATGCCTCCCGTACCTGTTCCTGTGGCGAATCATTTGCTGTTTAATTTCCTAAATTTTTTTGAGGCCTTATGCCTGAAGGACAAATAGTTAACAAGATCAAAAAGTCTAAACTGGAGACGATTGATCTACAAAAGTTTTATGATGATACCCCGGTTAAAGAACTGAATATCAAGGACTTCCTATATCAGGAGCTGTTGCTCAAAGAGAAGGATTATCGAGAAGCACTCGAAATTCACGATTGGTCACAGTATGATGGCAGCTATCTGGCAGTATTTTGTTCGACGGATGCTATAGTTGCTTCCTGGGCATATATGTTAGTGGCACAACATGCACATAATCATGCGGATGATGTATTCTTCGGAAATAAAGAGGATATCCTTTTTGAGCTTTATCGCCGGAAACTGGATGAATTTGACTGGG
>Ga0102944_1001629_pt1 | contig 14549 bp, 9 predicted proteins | sample SalPonD_shore_MG_FD_78172 | JGI IMG/M metagenome (GOLD analysis project Ga0102944, IMG submission 78172) | Salt pond soil microbial communities from South San Francisco under conditions of wetland restoration - Salt Pond MetaG... | ecosystem: Environmental > Aquatic > Marine > Intertidal zone >...
AACGAAGATGAAACTTTAAACCGGTTTGCCTGCAATGCCACCTGTCCCGATGGGAACAATGTTTTAATTCAAGAGGGATGTACGGAAGTCAATGAACATTTACGTGAAAATGGCTTTATCGTCCACGAGCTGGAAACCGGCGAGTTCCTGAAAAGCGGGGGAAGTGTATTTTGTATGAAGATACTTTTATGGTAAAAAACGCACATTTTTGGGCCCACTACCTTTCCAGGGTTCCGATCCCTGGAAAGGTTTTCGTTTTTAAGGAACTAAATTTCACACCTTATCATTTTTTATGTTCATAATTCCAGCAGGATTATGTGTTTAATTGTTGATTCGTTGAATGGTTTATTTGTTGAACCGTTACTTTCAACATTTTACAAAAGCGCTCGTTAAACCATATCAACAAATGATCTGCATTCAATTAATTTTATCCTAATATATGTTAACCGAACAACCTGGTGAAGTTCAATCCACTACGTTCATTTGCGCTTATTGTGGGGAGGAGAATCCCACCTTCGTCGACCCTTCCCAGGGACGGGATCAGCAGTATGTGGAGGATTGTCAGGTTTGCTGTCGGCCCAACCTACTGGTGATTACGTATGATGAGTGGAACCGACAGTATCATATCCAGTCTCGGCCTGAGAATCCCGGCGGATGATTATATATCACGACACGCGAAGCGGAGCTTCGCTGGAGGTGTGTTACCAAGCGGAGCTTGGGAACAAGGTTAACATCACTTCTCGTTCCCAGGCTCTGCCTGGGAATGATGCTCCTGCGAAGCTCTGCTTCGCGTCAAATTCCAAAGGTAACAGGTACTAATCCCACTTCACCGAACGTCTAGAATTTATATCATATACACAGTATTTGCCTTTTTGCTCTTACCACCCCGGTCTTTAACCCAAAAATAAATATTTACTTAGATAAAATTGATATTCAAAAAATCCGTTCTTATCTTAACCGAGATTTTGGACTGCAATTAAAGCGGATCCAACTTGCGGTATGCGTAGTAACTCTCTTTGATCTATAAACAGGAAGGATTTTGTCTAACTCACAAAACCTACTTACCGGAACGCCTGAATTTAAAGGCTATCATACTTTTATAAGCAGTATTGAGTCCTTGCCGTTGATACCGCAATCGCTTTTCTATTTTCTTTTAATCCGACAAACTATTTTAGTTGTCGGATTTTTTTTTACCAATAAGTCGAACCACTCAAATCTAAAACCTGTACTATGTCGATAAAGCCTCGCAAAAAAGCCATATTGGCTCTTTCTGACGGAACCGTGGAACATGGTCACGCCATCGGACTGGAAGGAATCACCGGTGGAGAATTGTGTTTCAACACCAGCATGACCGGTTACCAGGAAATTTTTACCGATCCCAGCTATTATGGTCAGCTTATGATGATGACCTATCCCCACATCGGGAACTACGGAACCATGTCGCGGGATGACGAAGCCCGGAAAGTCATGATCTCCGGCCTGATCGTGCGGTCTTTTTCCGAAGACTACAGCAATACCATGGCCGACGGAAGCCTGCAAGAATACCTGGTGAATAACAATATTGTGGGGATCACCGGGGTGGATACCCGGAAGCTGGTGCGGCATATCCGAACCAAGGGTGTGATGAATGCCGTCATCTCCTCCAGCATCCTGGATGAAGACAAACTGGTGGAAAAAGCCAGGAACTGGGATCCCATGGAAGGCCTGGAGCTGGCCAGCAAGGTTACGCGGGAGGAAGCGCAGACCATCCACAGCGATGGTCCGTTTAAGGTGGCCGCTATCGACTACGGCATCAAACAAAACATTATTAATAACCTGAACAGCCGCGGTTGCACCCTGCGGATTTTCCCGGCAAAGGCTTCCATCGAGGAAATCAAGGAGTGGGATCCGGACGGATTTTTCTTCTCCAACGGACCCGGCGATCCCAATGCCACCGCTAAATATGCGCTGGATATTGTAAACTACGCCAAGGAAACCAATAAACCGATGTTTGGCATCTGCCTGGGGCACCAGCTTATGGCCCTGTCGGAAGGCATCAAGGTTTCCAAAATGTTTGTGGGGCACCGCGGCGCCAATCACCCAGTCAAAGACCTGACCACCGGACTGACCCAGATCACCACCCAGAATCACGGGTTTGGAATCGATATGGACGACCTGGATGAATCGAAAGCCGAAGTCACCCATGTCAATCTGAATGACCATACACTGGAAGGGCTCCGGTTTAAAAACTTCCCCGGATTCAGCGTGCAATTCCACCCGGAAGCTTCACCCGGTCCGCACGATTCCTTTTACCTGTTCGACCGGTTTATCGACATGCTGGAACAGTCCCGGCAGGAAGTGCCCGAAGAAGCTTGATTACACACAAAAAAATCAACTACGCTCAATTCACTCAATACCACAAAATCGATAACAACTTTTTATGCCACGACGCGACGATATACATAAAATATTAATTATTGGTTCAGGACCTATTGTAATCGGTCAGGCTTGCGAATTCGATTATTCCGGTACCCAGGCCTGCCGGTCTCTGATGGAAGATGGTTACGAAGTTATTCTGATTAACTCCAACCCCGCCACCATTATGACCGATCCCATGATGGCGGATGAAATTTACCTGAAACCCCTGACGGTGGAATCGGTCAAGGAGGTTGTAGAAATTGAAAAACCCGACGCCGTACTCCCCACCATGGGCGGCCAAACGGCCCTCAACCTGGCGCGCGACCTGCAGCAGGAGAATTACTGGACCGATCACGGTATCCAGATCATCGGGGTGGATATTGCGGCGGTAGATATTACCGAAGACCGTCAGCAGTTCCGCGACTTGATGGATGACATCGGGATACAGCAATGTAAAAGCCGGGCCGCCAACTCCCTGCTCGACGCCAAAGAAATTATCCAGGAGCTCGGCGGACTCCCCGTGGTGATCCGCCCATCCTTCACGCTTGGTGGAACCGGCGGCGGCATTATCTGGAAAGAAGACGAAATCGAACGCAAAGTGACCCGCGGGCTGGAAATGAGTCCCGTCCACCAGGTCTTACTCGAGCAGAGTATCTACGGCTGGAAGGAATACGAAGTGGAGCTGCTCCGCGACAACAACGATAATGTGGTCATTATCTGTACGGTAGAGAATATTGATCCGATGGGCGTCCACACGGGTGATTCCGTAACCGTAGCGCCCTCACAGACTTTGACCGACAAGCAGTATCAGATGTTGCGCGATTCGGCGATCAAAATGATGCGCTCCATCGGGAAATTCGCCGGTGGGTGTAATGTTCAGTTTGCCGTAGAACCCGGTACTGACAACCTGGTGGCCATCGAAATTAACCCGCGCGTCAGCCGCTCCTCCGCCCTGGCTTCCAAAGCCACCGGGTACCCGATTGCCAAAATCGCCACGAAGCTGGCCGTTGGCTACAACCTGGACGAGCTGAAAAACCAGATTACCGGGAATACATCAGCGTGCTTTGAACCCTCACTCGACTACGTGGTCGTCAAGGTTCCCCGATTTAACTTTGAGAAGTTTCCGAATGTGGATGAAGAACTGACCACCCAGATGAAAGCTGTGGGCGAGGTCATGTCTATCGGCCGAACCTTCCCGGAAGCACTGAACAAAGCCTGGCAGTCACTGGAAATCGGACGCGCCGGACTGGGCGCCGACGGGTATGAAGAAGTGGACCGCAAGCAGGTTCGCGAACGCCTTCAAAAATCGTACTGGGACCGCCTGCTGAATGTTCGACACGCCTTCAAACTCGGGGCCTCCGTCGAAGAACTGGCCGATGTCACCAAGCTCGATCCCTGGTTTCTGCAGCAAATCCGGAATATGGTATCCCTGGAAAATCGTACCGAAGGACAAACGCTGGATACCATCAGCAAAGACGATCTCTATGAAGTGAAGCAGACCGGATATTCTGACTTCCAGATCGCTTACCTGCTCAGTCAATCCGACGGCGAAGTAACCGAAAAGGATGTTCGGGAAAAACGATACGAGATGGGACTTTCCCCGGTATTCAAACTCGTGGACACCTGTGCAGCCGAGTTCCCTGCGGAAACGCCTTATTACTACTCCAGCTATGAAGGAGAAACAGAAAGTGACGTCACGGAAAAGAAAAAAGTACTCATCCTGGGTAGCGGACCCAACCGCATCGGTCAGGGTATTGAGTTCGACTATTCGTGCGTGCATGCCGTTGAAGCCGCCAAGCAGATGGGATACGAAACTATCATGGTGAACTGCAACCCCGAAACGGTCTCCACGGATTTCGATATTGCCGACAAGCTCTACTTCGAGCCGGTCTACTGGGAGCGCGTGAAAGACATTTACGATCACGAGCAACCCGAAGGCGTCATCTTACAGGTGGGTGGCCAAACCGCGCTCAAGCTCGGCAAGAAGTTTGAAGAAGCCGGCATCAAGATTTTCGGGACCTCCTTCGAGATGATCAACTTTGCAGAAGACCGTGGTAAGTTTTCTGAGATGCTCACGGAGCTCGATGTGCCTTTCCCCCCATACGGAACAGCTGAGACCGTGAATGAAGCCACCAACATCGCCAGCCGCATCGGCTACCCGGTCCTGCTGCGCCCCAGCTACGTACTCGGCGGACAGGGTATGCGCATCGCCATTAAAGAAGACGAGCTGATGCGCTACGTGGATGAAGTTTTGAAAACCCATCCCGAAAACGCCTTCCTAATCGACCGTTACCTGGAAAATGCCATAGAGGTGGATGTGGATGCCGTCTACGACGGCGAACAGATGCACATTGCCGGCATCATGCAACACATTGAACCGGCAGGCGTTCACTCCGGCGACTCAACCGCAGTACTACCGCCTTATTCCCTCAGCGATGAGGTGATCAAGAAGATCGAAACCTATCATGAACGCATCGCCAGCGCGATGAACATTAAAGGATTCCTGAATGTGCAGTATGCGGTGAAAGGCGAAAAAGTGTACGTGCTGGAAGCCAACCCGCGCTCCACGCGAACCATCCCCTTCCTGGCCAAGGCCACCGGCCGGCCCGAAGCGCAGATTGCCGTAAAAGTGATGCTCGGCGCCAAGCTCAAGGACTTCGACCTGACATCCAAACTTCAAAACTGGGCGGTCAAAGAGCCGGTCTTCCCCTTCGACAAATTCCCCGAAGTGAAGAAAGAGCTGGGTCCGGAAATGAAGTCCACCGGCGAGAGCATCTACTTTATGAAAGACTTCAACGACGAGCACTTCAAGAAACCGTATGAGTTTAAACAGTTGTATCTCAGCCGGTAATACTTAACATCATACTCCTGTAACATCAAACCTTCGAGGTTTTCCAAGACCTCGAAGGTTTTTTAATATTTACCCATACCTTTCCAGGGTTTCCAATCCCTGGAAAGGTTTATCATTTTGCCCCATAATTTTCTTATTTTCAAAAAAACTTTGTAAGGATTTCACCTCAAAAGTATCCTATATATAAGGGTTATGTAAAAACAGCTTAATAACTGGGTCATTGATTTTCAGAAACTGAATTCTAATGCCTTTGATTTTAATATTCACTTTCCGCAGTAAGAAAGTAATTAAAAGAGCTTCATTACAGACCCAATTAATCGGATAGTTAACCAGCAAATATCGAATGTCATGCAACAGGCCACGCAAATTTTAAATGAGACCTTCGGGTTCGATCAGTTTCGTCCCCTGCAAGAAGAAATCATTCAAAATGTATTAGACAAAAAGGATACCCAGGTGATTATGCCCACCGGAGGGGGGAAATCGCTCTGCTACCAGATCCCGGCCATGATATTCGATAATATCACCATTGTGGTCTCCCCGCTGATCTCCCTGATGAAGGACCAGGTGGAACAGCTCGTCGAATACGGCATTCCGGCGGCTTACCTGAACAGCATGCTCACTACGACCGGCTATCAGCAGACGCTTGAGAAAGTCCGGGACGGCAGCCTGAAGTTGCTGTACGTGGCCCCGGAAACCCTGGCCAAGCCCTCCATCACATCCATGCTGGAACAGGTGAACCCGGCCTGCCTGGCGGTGGATGAAGCCCACTGCATCTCTGAATGGGGACATGATTTCCGCCCGGAATACCGGAAACTGCGGGAAATCCGGAAAAAATTATCCCCGGATGCCTGTATTGCGCTCACCGCCACAGCAACACCACATGTTCGCAAGGATATCATCAACAACCTGGGCCTACAGGATCCCAAAGAATTCGTGGCCAGTTTCGATCGACCGAACCTGTTCCTGGAAGTTCGCACCAAAACGGATCCCCTGCGGCAAACGTTGGATTTTTTGGAATCCCGCAAAGAAGATTCGGGCATCATCTACTGCTTCTCTCGCCGGCAGGTAGATGAACTGTCGGATGACCTGCACCGCAATGGATATTCCGTGCGTCCCTATCATGCCGGGCTTTCTGAAGCTGAACGCAGTCGAAACCAAGAGGATTTTATTCGCGACGATGTTCAGATTATCGTCGCCACCATTGCTTTCGGGATGGGCATCGACAAGCCGAATGTGCGATTTGTCATTCATTACGATCTGCCAAAAAATATTGAAGCCTACTACCAGCAGATTGGTCGGGCCGGACGGGATGGGCTGGATTCTCACTGCCTGCTGCTGTTCAGCTACGCCGATATTCAGAAGATCAAGTATATCATCAACCAAAAGAGCGATGAGCAGGAAAAACGCGTGGCCAATATCCACCTGAATGAGCTCATCGATTTTGTGGAATCGAACCTGTGCCGGCGTATCCCCCTGCTCAATTATTTTGGGGAAACGTTTGAAGAAGCACCTTGTGAGAAATGTGATAATTGCCTGAAATCAGAGGAAGATCAGCAGGATTTGACAGTACCCGCCCAGAAATTTTTATCGTGCGTGGTACGTACCGGTCAGCGTTTTGGAGCTACACACATTACCGACATCCTGCGGGGATCGGAAAACAAGAAGGTCAAACAGCGCGGGCACGACAAGCTCTCCACGCACGGCATTGGACAGGAACTGACTACCCTGCAGTGGAAACAGCTCTCTTCGCTTCTGCTGCAACAGGGTTACCTGCAGCGAGACCCACAGTATGGCGGTTTAAGCCTGAGTAAAAAAGCGGTGGAGTTGCTGAAAGATGAATCTAAATTTATGGGCAAGCTGGAGGAAGATCGCTCCACGCTCGATAAAAACGATTCGCTGGAGTTCGATTACGATCAGGAGCTCTTTCAGCAGCTGCGCTGGCGACGTAAGAAAATAGCCGATGAGCAGGAGATACCACCTTATGCTATTTTCCCCGATCGAACATTGATGGAGCTTTCCGCTTATTACCCGCAATCTACGGAGGCTATGTTGCAGATTCACGGCATTGGGACGGTCAAGTTTGAGAAATACGGCAAAACGTTTATGAAGATTATCGACCGCTATTGCAAGCGGATGGGCATTGAGGGGCGGCAGCGGATCCCCAAACGACGAAGCCGTTCCAAAAGCAAAAGCACCAAAGGCAAACGACGCTTCCAGGAAGTCGGGGAAGCCTTTAACGCGGGAGCCAGCATTCCTTTCCTGATGAAAAAATACGACGTCAAGCAAAGCACCATTTTACGGCACATCACCCACTACGCGCAGGAAGGCCATCGCCTGCGCGAAGCGGACGTACTCTCGCTCACCGACATCCCGGAAGATCGTGTGGACGGGGTTATCCAGGCGTTTGAACAGGAAGAGTCCCGTATGCTGCGCCCCGTGTATGAAGCACTGGATGAAGAAGTTTCCTATGAAGATCTAAAAGTGGCGCGGTTGTATTATTTGATTAAGTCCCAGGATGATGACGGTAAATAACTATCTCCCGATTTTTTTGATTTTACTAAGCTTAGCGAAGCAGAGATCGAGACAAAGGTTATTACCCCACCTTTCCAAGGTTTCCCGACCTTGGAAAGGTTTGAAGAAGCAACCATCTATAATTAAACCCAAATTTATGTACTCCCTTTACCTATTTATATAACAAACTAAATTTTACTCTTTAAACCGATAAACCTTTCCAGGGGTTGGAAACCCTGGAAAGGTAGGGGGCTTATTACATTTTTTAAATAATTAATCCGAGACAACATGAGGTCACAAATTTCCTTTCGGGAGGGACATTATTACCATATTTATAATAAAGGAGTGAATGGTTGTAACATCTTTATTGAAAAAGATAATTATCGTTTTTTCCTGCAGAAATATTCTTATTACTGCTATCCGGTAATTGATACCTATACTTTTTGTTTACTCAGAAATCATTTCCACTTTTTTATACGTATCAGACCAAAACAAGAACAACAGGAACTGTTTGAATACCTCAAGAAAAATTATCAATCTGCGGATTATTTCATTCTTAAAAAGGATGCTGGACTATTAAAACCATCAAAACAGTTAGCCAATCTATTCAACAGCTACGCGCAGGCATTTAATCGAAAATATGGAAGAAAAGGAAATTTGTTCATTAAACCACTTCAGCGCGAATTAGTAGATCATGAAAGTTATTTCCCACGCTTAGTGTGTTATATTCACCAAAATCCCCTGCACCACAAATTCCTTTCAGATTTCAGAAAATACCCCTACTCATCCTATTCAACTTATCTTTCAAAAAAATTCACCCATATAAACCGGGGAGAGACCTTACAATGGTTTGGCGGACTCGATAACTTTATTTCCGCTCATGATGAATTAGAACAAGACTTAGTCGATAAGTTAACCTTTGAACGTTAACAAATCACCTTTCCAAGGTTTCCCGACCTTGGAAAGGTCAGAAGAAGCTACCATCGATAATAATACCCAAATTCATCTTTCCTTTTACCGATCTCTCCCCCACCTAAATTTTTCTCTTTACAACGATGAACCTTTCCAGGGGTGGGAAACCCTGGAAAGGCGGGTGCTTCACAATCTTTCTTAAACGATTAATCGAATCTTTTTCTTCCTATTCAGCTTATCCAGCAAAAAATGTTCCGAATAAACCAGCAAGATTTATCATAAAGATTTGGCAGACTCGACAACTTTATCTCCGCTCATGACGAACTGGAACAAGACTTAGTTGATAAGCTAACCTTTGAATGTTAACAATCCACCTTTCCAAGGTTTCCCGACCTTGGAAAGGTTTGAAGAAGCTGTCATCATCAATTAAGCTAAAATCAGCCTCTTATTTTGAGTTTATATTCGTCAATTAATTCTTCATTTTAATCAGATGAACCTTTCCAGGGGTTGGAAACCCTGGAAAGGTGTGGTGATAATTCAAAAATATTTTATTCATCAAATGACGCTAACTTTTGTTATAATGGGACATTGAAAAACCTGAATGTTCATATCCAATATCACTATTTGATTTGCTATGAAGCAGAACCTCATTGTTGCATTTGGCGGCGTTTCCCCGGAGCATGAAGTTTCGGTGCTGACGGCCATGCAGGCCATTTCCGCCCTGGAGAATTCCAACTACCGGCTTATCCCCCTTTATATCAGCAAATCCGGGCGATGGCTGACCGGCGATTACCTGCTGGACCTGGAACATTACAAAGACCTGGATACCCTGAAAAGCCATGCCGTCCCCTGCACGTTTTCTCATGATGAAAACAGTCAGCCAGTACTACTTGAAACAGAGAAAAAAGGATTGTTTTCAAGCCCCGAACAATATCCTATCTACGCTGTGTTGACCGCTTTTCACGGTTCCGAAGGAGAGAACGGGGGCTTCCAGGGGGCCTGCGAATTTTATAACATTCCCTACAGTGGCAGCGGCATCCTGGCCTCCAGCGTGGGTATGGATAAGGTGAAAGCCAAAGAACTAGCCCAGGCCCACGAAATTCCAGTTACCGACGGAATTGATTTTTTTGAAAGTGAATGGGAAGCACATCAGGATGAACTGCTGGAACAAGTTGAAGCGCTTGGCTTTCCCGTGGTTATCAAACCTGTAAACCTGGGAAGCAGCATCGGGGTGATGAAAGCTTCCTCCCGGGATGATCTTATCGAAGCCATAGAAACGGCCTTCCGTTATGATGAAAACCTGCTGCTGGAAAAAGCCGTCTCCCCCCTGATGGAGATCAACTGCTCCGTGCTCGGAACGTCCGATCAGAACGAAGCCAGCGTCTGCGAGCGGCCGCTGGGCAAAGAAGAACTGCTCTCCTTCGAAGACAAGTACCAGAGCGAGAACGGCGGTGGTGAAAAAGGAATGGCCTCCGCCGACCGCGAGATTCCGGCCGACATTAGCGATGAATTGACACAGAATATCCGGGCATTATCTCAGAAAATTTTTTCCGTCTTCCGCGCTTCGGGTGTTGCCCGGCTCGACTTCCTAGTAAATTCCGAAACCGGCGAATATTATTTCAATGAAATTAACACTATTCCCGGTTCCTTTTCTTTCTATTTATGGGAGGAATCGGACTACAGCATCACTGAATTAATGCTCAGACTGGTGGATATTGCGATTGAGCGGCACCAGCGAAAAAACGGCAGGATCCGCAGTTATGAGACGAACCTATTGAATGAAAAAGCGGTTCACGGCATTAAAGGGCTTAAAGGATCACAAAATGATTAAAAATTAAAAAGATCTAAATGATTTTTCCCCTAAAGAAGTTAGTTTAATAGTAGAGAACTTTGCAAAACCGTGCTTTTGATCAAACTCTTCATTTTCGTGATTTCAAAATCCTCACTTATGTTTAATAAGCTCCGGTTTTGAAATCACTCACCCCGAAAGCATTCGGGATTGATCAAAATCCCTGGTTTTGCTAAGCCCTCTAATAAGGAGGAAGATCAAGTTCATTTCTTCCAGCTGTTTGCTTTTTGAAAAACCTAAATTATTTAACATCCATGCGAACTTCTTATTCCATCATCATTTCGCTCATCGCGGCCGTTATCATCACTTCATGTAAAAGTACGGCCGAGACCACCGTTGTGACCGGCGAACCCCAGGCCGCTACCTCTCCTGAACAGCCCAAAACCGAAGATTCTTCGGCGTCATTTCGTCAGTTAACCATTGGTGAGATTCATCCCATAAGAAGTCTGGATCCGCTTTTTGCCACAAATACCAGTTCACAACGCATCATACAGGCTCTTTACGAGGGCCTGGTTCGATTAAATGCACAGGGAAAACCCGTCCCGGCCATCGCCCGGAAATGGACCGTCAGCAACGACTCACTGACCTATAATTTCACGCTGCGATCCAATGTGTATTACCACGACAGTGAAGTCTTTACCAGCGGAACCGGTCGCCGGGTGGTAGCCGCCGATTTCAAATCGATGTTCGAACGAATGGCCAAACTCGACGTACCCTCCAATGCGGCCCAGCTATTCATGGATATTGAAGGATTTGAACCCTATTTCCAGGAGCAGCACCTTGAATTCCTGCCCGATCAACGGAAAATTGATGGAATACGCGGGATCACTACTCCCAATGACTCCACGCTGATCATCCACATGGAGAACAAAGATCCACACCTGATTGAAAAACTGGCATCCCCGTATGCCGTGATTTATCCCATGGAAGCTGTCAACAAATCGGAAGATCGTATTATCAGCCATCCCGTCGGGACCGGTCCCTTCCAACTTTCCCAGCGAACAGACGACAGCCTGTTTATCCTTTCCAAGGTAAAGACCTATTGGCGGAAAAATCCGTCGAATAACGAAGCCCTGCCGGTGGCCGATCGTATTGATTTTGTGTACGGCAGTGAACAGGAAATTTTCAAGGAATTCTCCAGTGGGCAGGTACAGATCATTCCGGAAGTGGGCCCCGAAATGATGAAATCACTTTTCGATCCGTCGGGAGATTTGGCCATGGGATATCGCAACCAGGCCAACTTGTACAAAACGGAGGGTCAAATCACTTATAGAATTTTGTATAACGAGCACGCCGATATAGCCCGGGATGCAGCGGAGGCCATCGTTAACTCCGTCCAGGAGAGTCAAATTCAGGACGATATTAATCCGCAATTCCTGGACATCTCTTTCAATACCGGTATGCAAAAGGCTCCGGACCTGAATAATCTGCCGGGTACTATTTATACCGCCTATACGGCTGATACTTTTTTGCGAACAATTATTTCACAGATGGTCAATTCCCTGAAAAATAACCAGGTTAAACTGCAGATGCTAAATATTGCCGTTCCCAACCGGAATACAGCACTTTATTCTCAACGGTTCACCCCCTATTTTAAAGGAGACAGCCTGACGGTTACTCCCGAAGAACTGATCAGGGTGGACGAAAAATATATGGGTCTGGCGGCTAAAAATGTGACCGGAATTCAGTTTAACCAATACCCCTGGTGGCTGGATGTTACCACCCTCAATACCCCTGCGGCGCTTTGATAAATGCATGGTATGTAAAATTTAAGTAATCTTATGAAATTAGCAGTCATTGCCAATCCCGAAAAATACGCCATTAAAGAGCCTCTTGTAGCCGCTTTGAAATGGTCCGATGAACACGGGATCAAAATCTATTTTGCCAAAAAACTGGAATCGTATACCAACTCCGGACCATGGAAATCGTCCCGGATCGTAGAAACCGAGACCGAAGCTATTGATGAAGCCGACGTGATCATCGCTATTGGTGGCGACGGCACGATGCTTTACACGGCCCGGTTAACCAAAAACACTCACAAACCTATCCTGGGCGTCAACAGTGGCCGTTTGGGCTTTATGGCAAACACCCAGAAAAGCGACCTGCCCCGTGCTCTGGATCTGGTACACGAAGGCAACTACCGGCTCGATAAACGTCACATGCTGCAGGCCGAAGTCAAAGGATCGGGCAATGTTTACCATGCGCTGAATGAATTCCTGTTTTCCAAGAAAGACTCGACATCCATGATAACGGTATCAGCTGAGTATGATAAAATGCTGGTCAACAAATACTGGGCGGACGGGTTGATTGTTGCTTCTCCCACCGGCTCCACGGCCTACAACTTGTCATCCCTGGGGCCTATTGTGATGCCGGAGACCGACGTGATGGTGCTGACGCCTGTTAATCCTCATACCCTTACTACACGTCCCCTGGTGTTGCCGTCGAATAAGGAATTGAAAATCACGGTGGAAAAGCAGATGCACGATGTATTATTCTCGTACGATGGAGATACCTGTGAAATCGAAAATTATCCCTATATCGTGCACATTAAACGCTCCAATTTTGTTATTGATTTGGTAGAATTACCGGGTCAGAGCTATTTCGAAACCCTCCGCAACAAGCTGATGTGGGGTATGGATTTTCGGGAAAAAATTTAACTCTATTTATGATTGCTAAATTAAATCCTGACAAAAAGATCTTGAATTATTATTAGAAGTATTCAGATATAACATTATTTTAAATGTTGATCTTTAAAAATGTTTTTCCTGTTTTTTTGAAGTCATTTTTAAACACTAAACTAATGAGCATGATTTCATTTTGCTCTTCATTTAAATGACTTTTTGATGACTTTGAAAAACCAGGGATTTTGTTCAAATTCACGAAAATGCAACTATTGGACAAAAGTCCGGTTTTACAAAGTTTTCATCTTCTTATTGACATCATTAGATCTAACAAAAATTTGAATCAAATAACTGGTGAATTATTATGAAAGTAACAGTCGTTGGCGCCGGTGGTAACGTAGGTTCCACGGTGGCCCTAAGCGTAGCACAAAAAGGCTTTGCCAATGAAGTGGTAATGGTAGACATTGAACAGAAAAGTGGCGACCGCACCATTTATCCATCCAAAGGCCGGGCCCTGGATCAGTGGGAATCGGCCCCGGTTCATGGTTTCGATACCAAACTGACCGGTACGGTGGATTATCATGATACGGCGGATTCCGATATTTGCGTAATCACCGCCGGCGTTCCGCGTCGTCCGGGCATGAGCCGCGATGACCTGCTCGAAACCAACGCCAATATTGTAGAAGGCGTTGTTAAGCAGCTCGTTGAGCATTCTCCCAATACCATCCTGATTATCGTTTCCAACCCACTCGACGTGATGGCTCATGTTGCCAAGGAAACCAGTGGTTTTGAAGCCAACCGAGTAATGGGAATGGCCGGTGTGCTCGATACCGCTCGTTTCCGTGCTTTTCTTGCTGAAGAAATTGATGTATCTCCTCGCGACATACAGTCCCTGCTGCTCGGTGGACACGGCGATACGATGGTTCCACTCCCCCGTTTTACAACGGTCTCCGGTATGCCGATCACCCAATTTGTAGATGAAGACCGCCTGCAGGAAATTGTGGAACGCACCAAAAAGGGTGGTGGCGAGCTGGTCAACCTGATGGGGACTTCCGCATGGTATGCCCCGGGAGCCGCTGCTGCACAAATGGTTGAAGCCATTGCCCTGGATCAAAACCGCGTGCTTCCCTGCGCAGCCAAGCCGAGTGGTGAATACGGAATCGACGATATATTCATCGGTGTGCCTGTAAAATTGGGTAAAGGCGGTATAAAAGAGATAATTGAGGTTGATTTAAACCCAGAAGAACGAGATCTTTTAAAAGAATCTGCTGATCACGTACGTTCAGTGATTGCAGAGTTTAAAAAGCTCATGAACAAACAGGAATAAAACCACTTAAAAGTAGTACTCACTACTTGCACAGTAACTAAAGGCGCTCCCGACCATAGGAGCGCCTTTTCTGTTTTAAAA
>Ga0102944_1001631_pt1 | contig 14535 bp, 14 predicted proteins | sample SalPonD_shore_MG_FD_78172 | JGI IMG/M metagenome (GOLD analysis project Ga0102944, IMG submission 78172) | Salt pond soil microbial communities from South San Francisco under conditions of wetland restoration - Salt Pond MetaG... | ecosystem: Environmental > Aquatic > Marine > Intertidal zone >...
CTCCAGGTGTTTGCCCAGCAGCACGAAGATCTGGACATTGATGGGGAATTCCGCCAGGTGCGACTGCCAGTCCTGCATGGCGCGGTGCAGGGCGGGCGAATACACACTGTCCACATTATAGCCCTGACCATTGAAGCGTAATGTTTCAAACAGCGCGTCGCTGATGACACCGCCCCACACGGCGACGCCGTGAATGTGCATGGGGATGGAGACTTCCTCGACCTCCGCCCCGTGCTCCGCCAGAACGGCGGCGGCCGCGTGCACGCACTCGTCCACCTGGGGATCGGACAGGGCGTGACCGAAGCCCTCGCGCAGCACGCCTATCTTCATACCCTTGATGTCGCGGTCCAGGGCGCTGGTATAGCGATGGGTCTGCAGCTCGCGCTGGCGGCTGTCCAGGTGATCGTAGCCGGCCAGCACTTCCAGCATGAGGGCGTTATCCGCCACGTTGGCACTGATGGGGCCCACGTGATCGAGCATGGCCTCCATGCCGATAATGCCGGTGTAGGGCACCAGGCCGTGGGTGGGTTTCATGCCCACCGTGCCGCAGAAGCTGGAAGGAATGCGTATGGATCCGGCCTGGTCGCAGCCCAGGGCCATGTCCACCTCGCCGCCGCCGACCAGGGCGGCGCTGCCCGACGAGGATCCGCCGGCCGAATAGGCGTGGCGGCGCGGATTGTGCACGATCCCGCTGCTGGCGGTGGCGCTGCCGCCGGAGGTGCACAGGAATTCGCACACGGCCTTGCCGCGGATATCGGCGCCGGCCTCCAGCAGCCGCGTCACCACGGTGGCGTCGAGATCGGGGATGGTGCCTTCCAGGAAGGCGGCACCGTTCATCAGGGGTACGCCAGCCATGAGGATGTTGTCCTTGATCGCCACCGTTTTGCCCCGCAGGGGGCCGTCACCGCCGCCGCGGACATCCGTCAATACGTACCAGGCACCCAGGGGATTTTCACTTTCGCTCGGAAAGCGGTGGCTGCGTTCGGGATATTGTACCGGTGGCAGCTCGTCGGGTTCCTCGTCGAGGTATCGGAACGAATCACCGAAAGGTGCGAAATACTGCTGCATGGTTGCGGCGGTCTCCGCCTTCAGATCATAACCCAGGTCGGCCGCCAGCCGGGTGAGGTCGGCGGCCGTGGGTAGCTCAAATGCCATAGCCGGGTCTCCAGTATTGGATTGATTCTAAAATGGTGCGGGAACGGCAGTGCTGACGCCGCCCTGCTGTACTCTCCGCCGGAATCATTATGTCCCATCAACGGGCTGCATGCGATGATCGGGGCGGGCGTTATAGTTTTAATTATTAACTATGAATTAATTGATAATGATGAAAATATTCTATCATATCCCGTTCCCGTGGGGCCGGAAGGCATTTCTGCTAGAATAGCGCCCTTCATTATCGCTGGTCTGTCCGGCACCGCGCGCAGACACTAGAAGGGGTTGCTGAGCCCCCGGTCACGCTGTCTCCAGCCAGGGCCCAGGCGATATCCACAGGCATCCATACAAGTCAATCGGAGTGAAGATTTTCATGGTTGAGACAGGCGATCTGCTTTGGACACCCAGTCGGGAATGGATTGAACGTTCCCACCTGATGCATTACATGGGCTGGCTGAAAGAGAAGAAGGGGCTGGCGTTCAATGATTACGGAGAACTCTGGCAATGGTCCGTAGATCACCTGGAGGATTTCTGGGAATCCGTCTGGGAATATTTTGATGTGCAGGCTTCCACGCCCTACGAACGGGTACTGGGCCGGAAGGAAATGCCGGGAGCGGAGTGGTTTCCGGGAGCAAGACTGAATTACGCCGAGCATATGCTGCGGCGCGAGCGCCGCGGCCGCACCGCCCTGTACTTCCTCAGCGAGACCCGTCCGCTCACCGAAGTCAGCTGGGACGAGTTGGGCGGCAAGGTACGCATCCTGGCCACCCGCCTGCGGGAGATGGGCGTCGGCCCCGGCGATCGCGTGGTGGCCTTCATGCCGAATATCCCGGAAACCCTGATTGCCATGCTGGCCACCACCAGCATCGGCGCCATCTGGTCCAGCGGTTCGCCGGATTTCGGTACCCGCAGCATCCTCGATCGTTTCACCCAGATCGAACCCAGCGTGATGTTCTGCATCGACGGTTACCAGTACGGTGGCAAGTCCTTTGATCGGCGCGAGGAAGTGCGCAGCATCATCAGCAGCCTGCCTTCCCTGCAGCACATTATCTACTTGCCCTATTTGGATCAGGAGGACAGGACGCCCCCCGCGCCGGGAGCGGTGTTGTGGGAGGAGTTGCTGGATCATCCCGAGGTTCCCCCCGAGTCGTTCAGTTACGAACAGGTTCCCTTCGATCATCCCCTGTGGATACTGTTTTCCTCCGGAACCACCGGACTCCCCAAGGCCATCGTTCACGGCCATGGCGGCATCACCATCGAACACCTGAAGCTGCTGCATTTTCACCGGGAACTGCATGAAGGCGACAAGGTGTTTTTCTTCACCACCACCGGATGGATGATGTGGAATTTCCTGGCCAGTTCGCTGCTCGGCGGCGTCATCCCCGTGCTCTACGACGGCAATCCCGCCTGGCCCAGCCCGGACGTGCTGTGGAAGATGGTGGAGGATACCGGCGCCACCAATTTCGGGGCCAGTCCCACCTATGTCCAGCACATGGAGAATGCCGGCATCGTCCCGAAGGACAAGTACGACCTGTCCGGACTGCAATCCGTGACCCTGGCGGGCTCACCCGTGACGCCGGAAAGCATGCTGTGGATGTACCAGAACGTGAAGGAAGACCTGTGGGTGGCGCCGGGCAGCGGCGGTACGGATATCTGCTCGGGCTTTGTCGAGGGCGTGGTCGTGCGGCCGGTATACGCCGGCGAGATCCAGTGCCGGGCGCTGGGGGTCGCCGCCTATGCCTTCAATGATGACGGCAAGCCGGTCGTCAACGAGGTGGGGGAACTGGCGATCACCAAACCCATGCCGTCCATGCCGCTGTACTTCTGGGGCGATGAAGGCAACCGGCGCTACCAGGAGTCCTACTTCGACCAGTTCCCGGGTGTCTGGCGGCACGGAGATTTCTTCATGGTCAACGAGCGCGGCGGCTGTTTCGTGCTGGGCCGTTCCGACGCCACCCTGAACCGTTACGGCGTGCGCATCGGTACCGCCGAGATCTACCGCTCCGTCGCCGCCCTCGACGAGGTCGAGGATTCTCTCATCGTGAACCTGGAACTGCCGGGCGGGAAGTTCTTCATGCCCATGTTCCTGAAGCTGGCGGACGGTGTGGAACTGAACGAGGAGCTGGAAAAGAAGATCCGCACCAAGCTGCGCTCCGATTATTCTCCCCGCCACGTGCCCGACAAGCTGTACCGGGTCGATGAAATCCCCTATACCCTGACGCGCAAGAAGATGGAAGTGCCGATCAAGAAGATCCTCCTGGGTGTCCCCGCCGACGAGGCCGCGAACCGCGACGCCATGGCCAATCCGGGTTGCCTGGATTATTTCGTGGAGTTTTACCGGGAGCACAAGGACTATTCACCGAACTAAAAAGCAGTGAATAGTGAATAGTAAGTAGTGAATAGTAAAAACCCGTGACTGTGGTGCCGGGAATGCGTCCCGGCATTTTTGCCGCTTTCCAGACAAGGATGAACGGGGTATAGATACCTGATGGTATCGAGGCTGCGCGAATGGCATTACTACGGAATTTCTTTTTCTATTTACTATTCACCATTCACTATTCACTTCCCCACCGAAGATAATCTCGTTAAACCGTCCCACCACCGCGGCCGGATCCTCGGCCAGATAAACACTGCTGATCACCGCCAGGAGGTCAGCCCCCGCATCCACCAGAGGACGGCAGTTTTCCGGGGTGATGCCGCCTATGGCCGCGACGGGGACGGTCAGAGCCGTCTTGGCTTGCGCGATAAGTTCCGGCGTGGCGGGCACGGTAGTGTCCTTGGTGGTGGTGGGGAACATGGCGCCGAAGGCCACGTAATCCGCACCGGCGGCCGCCGCGGCCGTGGCACGGTCAAATTCGTTGTAGCACGAGATCCCGATTAACGCGGCCGTGCCCAGGCGCTTTCGCGCCGCGGGCAGACCAGCGTCCTCCCGCCCCAGGTGTGCGCCCTCCGCGCCCGCTGCCAGGGCCGTTTCCACATCGTCGTTGATAATCAGGGGAGTATCGAAGGCGGCGCATAACTCGTGCAGCCTGGCCGCCATGTCGAGTCGGGTATCCCGGTCGGGATTTTTGTCCCGGTATTGCACGGCAGCGACGCCGGCCTGCAGCATGGTCCGCGTGCGTGCCAGCACCTGCCCGTAGTCCAGGCGCACGCAATCGGTGATCACGTACAGGCCGCGTTCCAGGGATGCCGCCATGTCAGCCGTCACAACGGAACCCGCGATCGGGATGCAGCTGGCCGCGGCCGTAGCGGCGGGCGTGGCGCAGGGCACCCTGGGTAAATTCCTGGGCCGCCCGGGCCGCCATTTCGATATCGTCGCCCCGGGCCAGGCGCGCGGCGAGATGGGAAGACAGGGTACAGCCGGAGCCATGGTAGCTGCCCGGTAGTCTTTCCCAAGTATAGCGTACGGGCGCGGCATCCTTTCTGTACAGGGTATTGACGATGTCACCACCGGTTTCGTGTCCGCCGGTGATCAATACCGATCCGGCACCTTTTTCCAGCAACACCGCACCGGCCTCGTCCAGGTTGTCACGCCCCGAAAGTTTGCGGGCCTCTATTCCGTTGGGCGTTGCCGCTGTCGCCAGGGGCAGCAGTTGCCGGACCATGGCCTCGCACAGTTCCGTATCGACGAACACATGGCCGCTGCCTGCGGTAATGACCGGATCCAGCACCACGGGAATGCCGCGCAGATCACCGGACAGCGTCCGCGCCGTGATCTCCAGCAGGGCGGGATCCGCCAGAAGTCCGATCTTGCAGGCCTGTACGGGCATGTCTTCCAGCAGCAGGGAGAGCTGTTCCTCGAAGTGTTCCGGTCGCTGGTGTATCACCCCGCCCACGCGTTCCGTGTTCTGTGCCGTCAGCGAGGTAATGACCGTCGCGGCATGGCAGCCCGCCGCGGCGACGGATTCAATATCGGCCTGGATACCGGCTCCGCCACTGGGATCATGGCCGGCTATGATCAGTACCACCGGTTTGGCGTGTTCTGGCATGCCGACATTTTACATGGCCGGCGGGCATGCGAAAATGCAGCCGTACGGCCATGCACGCTAACTGCCGGTGGAGGAAGTCGGTGCAATGAAACGCTATATGTGTGTGATCTGCGGTTTTATCTACGAGGAGGAAAAAGGCTGGCCCGATGACGGCATCCCGCCCGGTACCCGCTGGGAAGACGTTCCCGAAACCTGGTGCTGCCCCAACTGCGGTGCCACCAAGGACGATTTCGAAATGATTGAAATCTAAAACAGGGGATCAGCCACAGAGGTCACAGAGATCACAGAGGAGAAACACAAACAACAACTGGAACCTATTTCAAAACTATCGTTTAACGAAATAGAACAACTGTGTCGTCATTCCGGAAAATGCGAAGCATTTATCCGGAATCCACACCGGGCCTAAAAAAACCTGGATTCCGGGTTCCGCCTCCGGCGGCCCCGGAATGACGTTGATTTAGCTGCATAATTAAATTTAAAACAGGTTCTTGTTTGTAGAATAACGAACGATTCACAATTCACTTTTACTCCTCTGTGATCTCTGTGATCTCTGTGATCTCTGTGATCTCTGTGACCTCTGTGATCTCTGTGACCTCTGTGACCTCTGTGACCTCTGTGGCTATAAGTGTTTTTTTCAGTTTGCTAAAAGGGTCTGACGACGGCGAGGATGATGATGGCGATCAGGAAGAGGACGGGGATCTCGTTGAATATACGGTACCAGACGTGGCCGTGCCTGTTGCGTTCGTGCTTGAAGTCCAGCAGCAGCTTGCCGCAGTAGATGTGGTAGATCACCAGCAGACCCACCAGTACCAGTTTCACCGGCAGCCACAGCATCCCGCCGTAGGCGGCCCAGCCGTTGAGATATAATGTCCAGCTGCCGAATACCAGCGTCAATATCCCGCCGGGCGTCATGATCCCGAAGTACAATTTCCGCTCCATGATCTTGAAGCGCTCGATGCTGGTCGCATCATCGCTCATGGCGTGATACACAAACAGCCGGGGGAGGTAAAAGAGCCCCGCGAACCAGGTAACCATGAATATAAGGTGTAGAGCTTTTGTCCAGAGCACGGGTAATATCGGTAGCTACAGGTTGTCCGCCACTAGTGGCTTGTTGCTTGTAGCTTGTGGCTTTGTTGTCAGCATATTTTCGATTTGCTTCCGCCACCGGGAAAAATCCACGGCACCGACGTGCTTCTCGGCGATGCTGCCGTCGGGGGCGACGAGGATGGAGGTGGGTGTAAGGCTTATGTGCCCGAAGGCCGCCGTGACCTTGCCCATGGGATCCAGCGCCACGGGATAGGGGAAGTCCTGATCCCGGGCTGTTTTCAGGACCAGGTTCGGCGGATCGTAGGGCATGGCGACGGCGATGAGTTCCAGACCCCGCTCGTGAAAATCCTTGTACAGGGCCGCTAGCTGCGGCATTTCCCTGCGGCAGGTGGGACAGTTGTCGGCCCAGAACTGGACCATGACCGGTCGTCCCCGGAGATCGGCGAGGCTGATCCGGTGGCCGTCAATGGTGGAGAAGGTAACAGCGGGTGCGCGGTCGTGGTCAGCCCACACATACCAGCCCGCCACGGCGGCGCCGGCGAGTACGACCGCCAGCAGACCGGACAGAACAATTTTAAGAGGCGTGATTTTCAATATTGCCAATCCCCGTCGACCGGGGATCCTGTCAAGACGAAACATGTGTCGGGCAGTGCCCGGATGCAGCGGCGATATATCGGTGCCGTACGGGAACACTGGTTAATGATAAGAGTTTAATCTTCCCGGGGAAAGCGCACGCTGCATGAATATCGTCAAATCCCGTCCGGATTGTTCGATGCAGCATCCGCCGGACTGCGCAGTCAGCGTCCCGAGCGGTCAGTGAACCGGCTGCTTGCTTGACACCGGTTGGGGGGTAAATTACTCTGTCAGTGGATTTCGTGCCTTGGTGCACGGAATTCGACCGAAACAATAATGAAAAAAACCAGATATTTTAAAGCGGCCCTACGGCCGCTTTTTTGTTGGCGGTGCGGTAACAGCAGTATGCAGCGGCAGCGCCCTGATCCGTGATCTCCCGTCCGCCGCTCCCGCACCGCTGCCGGGACTCGGTACTGCGGAAATCTGTTATAATTCACTGGAACGCGAGCCGGTAGTTTCCGTGCGGATGTAACAGTAAACCCCTTCAGCTCGATATTTTCCCTGTTTTGAACCCGGGCTCAGAAACGATAAACCGAAAGTGGAATCCAGCATGTTGAAGATCGGAATCGTCGGCGCCACCGGCTACACCGGCATTGAGCTGATGCGCCTCCTGTCCGGGCACCCGGGGGCGGCGGTCAGCGTCGTCACCTCCCGGGCCGAGCAGGGCCGGGCGGTGGCCGAGGTCTTCCCCGTCCTGCGCGGCCACGTCGATCTGGTGTTTTCCGCCCCCGATGACGCGCGGCTGGGTGAGTGCGATCTGGTGTTTTTCGGCACGCCCAACGGCACTGCCATGGAGCATGTACCAAAGCTCCTGCAGGCAGGCGTCAGGGTGGTGGACCTGTCGGCAGATTTCCGTCTGCGGGACGCCGGTCTCTGGTCCCGCTGGTACGGCCGCTCGCATGCGTGTCCCGAACTCCTGGACAAAGCCGTCTACGGCCTGCCGGAAGTGAACCGGGAAGCCATCCGGGACGCCCGCCTGGTGGCGAATCCGGGCTGTTATCCCACCGCTGTTCTGCTGGGGTTCCTGCCGTTGCTGGAGGCACGGCTGGCGGATCCCCTGTCTCTCATCGCCGATGCCAAGTCCGGCGTCAGCGGCGCCGGCAGGAAAGCGGTCATGCGCACCCAGTTCTGCGAAACAGCCGAATCCTTTGCCGCCTACGGGGTTGGCGGCCACCGGCACCTGCCGGAGATCCGGCAGGGACTGGAGGCGGTGACCGACGCGCCGCTGGGGCTGGTGTTCGTGCCGCATCTGCTGCCCATGATACGGGGTATACACGCCACCCTGTATGCACGGCTGCAGGATGTCAGCGTGGATCTGCAGGAGTTGTACGAAACGCGCTACCGGGATGAGCCCTTCGTCGACGTCATGCCGCCGGGAAGTCATCCCGATACCGGCAGTGTACGCGGTGCCAATCTGTGTCGCCTGGCCTGCCACCGGCCCCAGGAGGGTGACACGGCCGTGATCCTTGCCGTCGAGGATAACCTCGTCAAAGGCGCCGCCGGCCAGGCCGTGCAGAACATGAATATCATGTTCGGGCTTGGCGAGACCGCCGGCCTCACTGCGCCCGGTTTGCATCCCTGAAGCCATGACCCCGGCATTGCTGTAAGCACATGTCGCGCCTGGTTGTAAAAAGCCACCGTCCCTGGCAGTTTGCCCTGGCTATTGTTTTCCTGAGCGTATTCTTCGCCATCCTGACCTGGCTGGTCCTGGACCGGATCCACTGGAATGTGATCCGGGACAGGATCCGGATCGGCGATCAACAAAAGGTTTTGTGGGAGGTTAACAAGAACCTGGGTGAAGAAAACAAGCGCCTCCGGGATCAGGTGCTGTCCCTGCAGGAAACTACCAGCATAGACAAACGCACCACGGCGCTGCTGCAGGATGAACTGGCTTCCCTGCAGGACGAGATCCACAAGCTCAAGGGGGAGCTGGAATTCTACGAGGGGATCATGGAATCCACCCGTGATACAAAGGGACTGAATATCTATGGGATACATGTCACACCCCTGAAACGGAACCGGAATTACCTCCTGTACGTAGTATTAACCCATGTTGCAAAAGGTGATAAGGTAGCCGAAGGCCGACTGGAAGTGACCATAGAGGGCAAAACAGACAATGGAAACAAGACACGCCGGTACGACCTGCAGGACCTGAGCATGGATGATTCCCTGAACATGAATTTCAAGTTCAAGAATTTCAAGCGGTTTGAAAGCAACCTGACCCTGCCTCCCGGCTTCAAGCCGCGTCGTGTGCTGGTGCAGGTTCACCCGAGGGGCAGTCACCGGGCGACCATCACCAAGGTCTTTGAATGGCCTGCATCAGCAAGTTAGGAGAACATTATGTGGGGCAGCGGAAACAAGCGTAAAACCACCCGGATCGATACCCTGATCGGGCAGTCTACCCGGGTTTTCGGCGATGTCTCCTTCAGCGGCGGCCTGCACGTGGACGGCACTATACGCGGCAACGTCGTTGCCGAGGACGACGGCCGTTCCATGCTCTCCCTGAGCGAGCGCGGCACCATAGAAGGCGAGGTCAATGTTCCCTATATCGTGCTCAACGGCGCTGTGATCGGTGACGTGCACAGCAGCGAGCATATCGAACTCTCCTCCCGGGCCCGGGTCACAGGGAACGTTTACTACAATCTCATCGAGATGGCCATCGGAGCCGAGGTCAACGGCAAGCTGGTGCATAGCCCGGAGGCCGAAGAAACCCCGGCAGCTGAAACACCTCTCGGCGGGCTGCAGGCCCCGGAGTCGTAATACCCGAGTAAAACACTTGGTTTTGGCGGTGATACTGTAGTAAAATATTTCTATATTTTCAGCGGTGATACCCATGGACCAGGCAGTCGAACAAACCCCCGAACCCCTGCAATTCACCGATGCCGCCGTGGCCAAGGTGAGGGAACTCATCGAGGACGAGGGCAACGACGCCCTGATGCTGCGCGTCTTTATCAGCGGCGGCGGTTGCTCCGGCTTCCAGTACGGCTTTACCTTCGACGACAGTATCGGCGAGGGCGACGCCGTCATCGACAAGGGTGGCGTGAAGCTGCTCATTGACCCCATGAGCGTCCAGTATCTCACCGGCTCGGAGATCGACTACACCGAAGGCCTGGAGGGCTCCCAGTTCGTCATCCGCAATCCCAACGCCGTGACCACCTGCGGCTGCGGATCGTCCTTTTCCGTATAAAAAACAGCTACAAGCTACAAGGATAATGAGGCAGGCCTTTACTTGTGGCTTGTAGCTTGTGACCAGGGTTTGTATATCCCTCCCAGCAGTACGGCCCGCTGCGCTCCGGTGACGGCCGGCAGGTTGCCGGGTTCGCCGTCAAGACGGCGTTTGGCCAGCCAGGCGAACGTCACCGCTTCCACGGCATCCGGATCCACTCCCAGCTCTGCGGTGCTGCCGCTATGCACCCCCGGCAGGGAGCGGCGCAGGCCGTCCACCAGCAGCGGGTTGTGGACGCCGCCGCCGCAGATGTACAGCTCCCGCGCCGCCGGTGCCGAGCCGGTTACCGCCGTGGCGATGCTGCCTACGGTCAGCTGCAGCAATGTTGCCTGCACGTCGGCGGGATCCAGGGTGCCGAAGCCGGCGAGATGCCGCCGTAGCCAGTCCAGATTGAAATAGTCCCGCCCGCTGCTTTTCGGCGGTTTCCGGGAAAAATACGCGTCTTTCTCGAGAGACTGCAGGAGGACGTCGGCAACCGTGCCGGAAGCGGCCCAGTCCCCGTCCCTGTCCATGTCCGTCCCCCGGTGCTGCCGGTTCCAGTCATCCAGGAGGCCGTTGCCGGGGCCGGTGTCGAAACCCGTGACGTCCATGGAGGGATCCGCGGGCAGTAAAGTAATGTTGGCAATGCCGCCAATATTCAGGATCACCCGGTCCGCCTCCGGGGAACGGAAATAACAGGCATGGAACGCGGGCGCCAGCGGCGCCCCCTGGCCGCCGGCGGCCAGGTCCATGCGCCGGAAATCGGCGACGGTGGTGATGCCGGTGCGGCGGGCGATGAGGTTGGGATCGCCGATCTGCAGGGTGCGCGGCGGGTCGGCGTCCGGCAGGTGCAGTATGGTCTGGCCGTGGCTGCCGATGGCGGCGATGTCGTGCGGTTGCAGCCCGGTTTCCCCGAGCAGGTTCAGGACGGCGTCGCCGAACAGGCCGCCGAGAACGGCATCGAGCCGCGCGACTTCGGTAACGGGGGAGTGCTGATCCAGCACGCGTACGTCCCGCCGGATTTCATCAGTAATGGGATACTGGGCGTAGTGGACCAGTGCCGGCGGGCTGCTCTGGAAATCAACCAGCGCCACGTCCACGGCGTCCATGCTCGTCCCCGACATGAGCCCGATGCAGCGCATGGCAGCCTAGGTGGAATCTGTGGTGATACGGATCATCGATGCCGGCGAAAGAGGGGGTGGCGGGACACAGTCATCAGGCACCGATCAGTAATTCACGGGAAGCGCCTGCTGCGCCGGCTCCTCCTCCCGCATGGCCACGACGGTGGCATTGTGCTGCTGCGACTGATCCAGCTGTGCCAGCAGTGTAGTGCTCTTCAGCTTGAAATCGGACATGTATTTGGCGGGGACGGATTGCGCTTTGGGTAGTTTTACGGTCAGCGGGTTGCGGTGCACGCCATTGACGCGGAATTCGTAGTGCAGGTGCGGGCCGGTGGCGAGACCGGACATGCCGACGTAACCGATGACCTGGCCTTGCTTGACGCGGCTGCCGGTGTGCAGGTGGCGGTTGTAGGCGGACATGTGGCCGTACAGGGTGCTGTATTTGCCGCCGTGCTTGAGGATGATGGTCCGGCCGTAGCCGCCCTTCCTGCCCAGCCAGGCCACGACGCCGTCGCCGGTTGCCTTGATGGGCGTGCCCGTCGGGGCGGCGTAGTCCACGCCTTCATGGGGGCGGGTGATACCCAGTATGGGATGGTGCCGGTGCAGGCTGAAGCGCGAACTGATGCGGGTGAATTTCACCGGCGTGCGCAGGAAGGCCTTGCGCATGCTGACACCCTGGTCGGAATAATAATCGGTTTTACCGTCCGGATCCGTGTACCGGACCGTGCGATAGCTGTGGCCCTGGTTGACGAATTCTGCGGCGAGGATAGGGCCGTCGCGGACCTTGACGCCGTCCTTGTACTGTTCCTGGTACAACACCTTGAAGTGATCGCCTTTTCGGATATCCAGGGCGAAGTCGATGTCCCAGCCGTAAATGCCGACCAGCTGCATGATCAGGTTGTCGGACATGCCCGCTTCCTGTCCGGCCAGAAACAGGGAGTCGTGAATGGTTGCGTTGCCCTCGACGGTGCGGGCCTTGAGCGGCGTCTTCACCAGCTTGCTGCTGAAGCCGTCGCCGTCCCGCTTTACCAGCAGGCTGGTAACCAGGTTCTTGTCGTACTTGACCTTCTCCAGGCGGCCGTCATCGATGAGGAAATGCAGCTGCCGTCCCGGCGTGAGGTTGTGCAGCGCATGTGTCTGCTTGTCGGCGGAAACGACCTGATAGAGCACGGCGGGCGACAGGCCGAGACGATCGAAAATGACAGATAAGTTGTCGCCGCGTGACACGGTGACGGTCTGCCAGGGATCGGGGGTCGGCGGCGGTGCGGCGGCAGCGGCAGGCGTGGCGGTGGCCGGACCGGTCTCCGCGGTCTCTACAGTGCTGCTGCCGGAGGCAGCTGCTGCCGGCGCTGCCTTTGCCACGACGGCAGCGTCGTCGGCCGCGGCGGTGGCGGCAGGCACAACGGCGGTGGCTGCCGTCTCGGCCGACTGCGGTTGTGATGGTATGATGCCATACAGCGTTGCGGCCGTTATCACCCCGCCCCAGAGCGCCAGCCGGCCGGTCGTTCGCCTGTACCAGGGCTGATCTGGTACGTAGCGGACGACTGGTTTATAGTCATTCTTTATATATACTCTGTAAGTCACGGTGATTGTTGAATTTATTTTAATTAACCATAGCCTTAACGGGATACGACGTCAATGGCAAGAATATCGGGCTGTCTGGCAAAACGGCAAAATTCCGGCCGAGGGGGCGCACTGAGGTGAGCAGCATGGAAGACAGCCTGGCGCTGATCCAGCGCGGCGCCGACCAGATCATCCAACTGGACGAACTGCGCGACAAGCTGAAGCAGGGCACGCCCCTGCGCATCAAGGCCGGTTTCGATCCTACCGCTCCGGATCTGCACCTGGGGCATACGGTACTCATCAACAAGCTGCGCCAGTTCCAGGATCTGGGACACCATGTGATGTTCCTGATCGGGGATTTCACCGGGCTCATCGGTGACCCTTCCGGCCGCAACGTTACTCGCAAGCCATTGACTCCTGAGGAAATTTCGGAAAACGCCCAGACTTACCGGGCGCAGATCTTCCGCATCCTGGACGCGGATAAAACCGAAATCTGCTTCAATTCCACCTGGTGCAATGAGCTGGGGGCAGCCGGCCTGATCCGGCTGGCCGGGCAGTACACGGTGGCCCGGATGCTGGAACGGGACGATTTCAGGAAGCGTTATGCCGCCAACCAGCCCATTTCCGTGCACGAATTCCTGTATCCCCTGGTACAGGGCTATGATTCCGTGGTCATGCGCGCCGACGTGGAACTGGGGGGCACTGACCAGCTCTTCAATCTGCTGGTGGGGCGCGAACTGCAGAAGGAGGCAGGCCAGGCGCCCCAGGTCATTCTGACCATGCCCATCCTGGAGGGACTGGACGGGGTCCAGAAAATGTCCAAGTCGCTGCAGAATTACGTCGCCATCGACGATACCCCGGAAGACATGTTCGGCAAGGTCATGTCCGTCTCCGACGACCTGATGTGGCGCTATTTCGAGCTGCTCAGTTTCCACTCCCTGGCGGATATCGAAAAAATGCAGCATTCCGTGGCGGAGGGGGCCAATCCCCGGGATATCAAGATCCGGCTGGCGGATGAACTGGTGGCCCGCTTTCACGGCACCGAGGCGGCAAAACGGGCCGAGGAGGCCTTCACCCGGCAGTTTTCCCGGGGCCAGTTGCCCGAGGATATGCCCGAAATCGAGCTGGAATCCGGCGGCGAGCCCCTGCTCGTCGGGCGGGTCCTGAAGGCGGCAAAGCTGGTCCCCAGCACCTCCGAGGCACTGCGCCTGCTGGCCCAGGGGGCGGTGCGTATCGACGGCGAGAAGGTTAGCGACCGGGACGCGGAAATAGTCCCGGGAACGGCCTGCGTCATTCAGGTGGGCAAGCGCCGTTTCGCCAGAGTCATCATCACGAGCGAGTAATAGCCTGATTACCCCGGAGGTTTCCGCCGCCGTCCCGGTTTGACAGACCCGGGCCCGGAGCCCCGGGAATGCGGCTTTCCGGGGCCCGCAGACGGCCTCTGAAACCGCTGCAATCCCGCCCCGGGGAGCATAAAATAACAATATGAATTTTCAGGTATTTCTGGATGTAAAAATCCTGACATATATATGTTGACCCGCTAGGGACAGCGTGTATAATCCCGCCTCTCGGTCGGGGTCTTTCGCCCCGATTTCTGCTCTTTAACATCCTGATCAAGAAAATTGTGTGGGCGCTTACGTCAATGGCCTGTTTCACCAGAAACATCGGTGCAAGCAAGCCTGACCAAGCGTCAGAATTGCGACCATCGAGCCAAGATTGGCTGCCTTTAGCAGCTATCAAGCTTAAACTGAAGAGTTTGATCCTGGCTCAGATTGAACGCTGGCGGCATGCCTAACACATGCAAGTCGAACGGTAACGACGGAAA
>Ga0102944_1001632_pt1 | contig 14534 bp, 18 predicted proteins | sample SalPonD_shore_MG_FD_78172 | JGI IMG/M metagenome (GOLD analysis project Ga0102944, IMG submission 78172) | Salt pond soil microbial communities from South San Francisco under conditions of wetland restoration - Salt Pond MetaG... | ecosystem: Environmental > Aquatic > Marine > Intertidal zone >...
TATGGAACCTTTATTTAACAATTGTAAATATTCTGGCTGAATACTTATAATCACCCTAGTCATACCTTGAATGACATAGATCAAACGAGTTACATCGCGGTCAGATACTTGACACATGAGATAATAACAGCAGAGGTTACAAATACAGTAGTAATCAATCCAGATGATTATAAAGTAAGCGAGGCAGTTTATTTTACAAATCTCAACCAAAACTCGAATGATTAACCAATCATAATAATTAACGTAGAGAAGAATTTTTAGTGACTTTTACTGGAACTTCATAATAATACAAAAGGTATAGCAATATAACATGTAGTTTACAGCCTCAATTATTGAAAATAATCATACATATTATGTCTACCAAATCAACCGGATTTTACATTTGTTAAACCCACCTTAAAAGAAATTAAAGTAGAAAATAATCAGATATAGGATTGTAATATAACACATATAACACTTATTTATTACTGCATAGATCATAGTATTGAGAATACAATTGTAAATAATTATTCTCCCCGTGATACATTATGGAAGATGAAGATAAACATGCCATTGAACAAGTTTACGGACCGCAGACGATTGCGATCCATAAAGGAACAGAAGGAAAAGATTCCGTCTATGGAGCAGTAAATGTACCGATTTATGCTTCATCAACATTTGCCTACCCAAGCGTTCAGGAAGGAGCACTTCGATTCAGTGGAGAGAGTGATGGCTTTGTTTATGGAAGGTTAGGCAATCCTACGCTTCGAGATGTAGAGACCAGACTTGCCAAGCTAGAACATGCTGAAGCATCTCTGCTTCTAGCATCAGGTATGGCGGCAGTTGCCACATTTGTTTTTACCGTGGTGAAGGCAGGAGACCATGTTATTGCAGATAAAACACTGTATGGTGGAACACACTCACTATTCACCCATAAATTACCTGAATTGGGTATTGAAGTGTCATTTGTTGATGCCTCCAATATTGACGAGGTGAAGGCTGTAATTCAGGATAATACCAAATTAATTTATTTTGAGACACCAACTAATCCAACTCTCCGTATTGTGCCAATTGATCCAATTGTGGAGATTGCCAGAGAACATGATATCTTTACCGCAGTGGATTCAACTTTTATGTCACCCATTCTCATGCGACCTTTAGATATGGGGGTTGATGCGGTAATCCATTCTGCCACCAAATATCTTAATGGACATTCAGATGTAATTGCGGGAGTAATTTCCGGATCTGAAGAATTCATTGGAGAATGTCGAATGACTTCAGTTCATTACGGAGGGATTTTGGGTCCATTTGAAGCCTATCTCCTTGGAAGGGGATTGAAAACCCTCCGGATTCGTATGCAAGAACACGAGAAAAATGGTAAAATCATCGCGGAATACCTCCAAAAACATGATATGGTTAAATCAGTTAATTACCTTGGATTTACCAATCATCCCCAACACCAAATTGCTGCTTCACAACAGGAGGGATTTGGATCAATGATGACTTTTGAGGTCAAAGGAGATTTACAAACAGCCTCCAAATTTGTCGATGCTTTGGACATTATCACCAGAGCAGTCTCTCTCGGGGGAGTTGAAACCTTGATATCACATCCTGCCAGTACAACACATTCAATCGTCGAAGAGGAAGATCGTATCAAAGCAGGAATTTCAGATACATTGATTCGTCTGAGTGTCGGGATTGAAGAGGTAGATGACCTAATTGCTGATTTGGATCAGGCTTTTGAGAGCATCAAACAGATGGAAAAAATAACGGTATAATCAATAGATAATTTCTACTTTACGAGAATCAATTAAATATACCCCAGACAACACACCCAATTCTTTCTTGGCCTGTTTTTCTGCAATCACAGTTGACATCTGTAATAATTCTTGGCGTTGATATTTCACATTTGCTTTAACATGATCCAAGATATCGGAACGTTCATCCGCAGCTAATTTTACACGTTCCAGAAGTGTGGTCATACTCGGAGAGAGAGAACCCTCGATAGGAGGGGAATTTATTACTTTCATCTTGGATTGAACTGCACCACAATTTTGATGACCAAGAATCATTACTATTGCAGCATCAAGTTCTAATATGGCGAATTCTATTGATGCCACGACTTCATGACTCATTACATTGCCTGCAACCCGGATGACAAATAGATCACCAATACCAGCATCAAATATGAATTCCGGAATCACGCGACTATCAGAACAGGTGATAATCACGATGTCAGGATCCTGACCATCAACAAACGATTCAGACGTAAATGCCTGCCGTTTGAGATCAAGTTCTATCTCCGCGTTGGTCCATCTTTGATTACCACTATGTAGTCTATCGAATACCTGTTTGGGTGTACCTTCTAGATCATTTGGTTGATCCATATGTCACAACTTGAAGTGAAGCTATTAAATAATTTGACAAATAGCTAATTCTAAAAATTAATGATTCAACTGGTTTCAAAGAGTTCAGAAATGGATTTCTCACCACAAAGGAAGGGGACATACCGTTGTAGTTCTTCCTGCACCTTCTCAAGGGGATATAATACCGTACGAGATTTTCCAATAATATCGATGAAATTGATATCCGTCCGGTATCTTGGCACAATATGGGCATGAAAATGACGAATTGAGCCACCAGACCATTCACCCTGATTCCAACCGGCATTGAATGATTCGGTATTGGCATAATGTTTCAACATCTTGATGACTCGCTGAGTCATCACAGCAAAATCATTCAATTCATGAGTAGTCAATTCATCATAACCCGTAATATGCCGGATAGGAGAGATTAGGGCATGTCCTGTAGTGTAGGGAAATAGATTGAGAAATACCATCAATTTGTCATCCTTGTAGATTACAAATGAGGTGGTTTCTTCCTTGCCTGAGATAATATTACAGATAATACAGGCATCTTCATTCTGTTCCCGGTAGTGTTTTGGTTTTTTGACATAATCTGCTTTATGTTCCATCAGAAACGCATTTTGATAGGGAGGATCTCCCCAACTATTTTCTCCGGGATCAGACATGTATTACGCTCTGATGCCTAAATTATAATTCATTGCTTGGACTCATTATTCAAACGCTGATTTTTGTCAAAACAGTACTCAAATATATTGAATTAATTCATGGAGCACGTTAGATTATCTGAGTTGAGTCGCTCTTTTCTCACTAATGAATCGATTATTTTATGGTGGTCAGTAGCTAATCTGATCTTAGTGTATCTAACAAAAGACGAGGAAGCTATGCTCGAAGGAGAGTATGGTGAGGGTAAGCAGATTGCCATGTCATTACTGGTTGACGTTGGTGAATTTTTCGAAGCTGAGAAATTGATCGATATTGCCTCAGCACATATATCAGGGGTAAGTTATCTAACAGGTGGAGATGGATTGATAGATCAATTAGATCTTTTTGTTTCCAAAGGGGCGAAAGTTGCAGTACCCTCCACACTCAATCCTTGTGGAATGGACAGAGATCATTATCAGGATTTGTACATCGATCTTGATTTCGCGACGAAACAATTTCGGATTTTGGATAATTTTGAGCGGATGGATGTGGCAACTACCTGTTCCTGTACACCATATGATTTCTCACATCTTCTGACCAAAGGTCAACATGTGGCCTGGGCAGAATCCTCAGCAGTAACCTTCGCCAATTCTTTCTTTGGGGCAAGGACAAATAAGGAGGACTCGTTGACCGTCCTATCAGCGGCAATAACTGGTAAAACCCCATACTACGGTTTTCATCTTGAAGAAGAACGCATACCCAATGTTGCTGTTGATGTCAAGGCGATTATAGACGAGTATTCGGATTATTCTATTCTTGGAGAGATTGTTGGCAAAGCTTTTTCCAAACATGCCTTCCCCTTCGGAGCAATACCAGTATTCAAGGGACTGAGTAATCCCAGACCACAGGATCTGAAAGCACTTGGTGCGGCATTAGCCTCATTTGGAACACAACTCTTCCATGTTGAAGGGATTACACCTGAACAGGAATTGATTGCCAAAGCAAGTATTCAGGATCAGATCTCTGTTACCGAGGAGGATATTATATCAACCTACGAGAAATTCAGACCAACAGCAGAACCAGATATTGCAGTTATTGGGTGTCCCAATGCAAATCTTGAGGAAATTGCAGCAGTGACTAAATTAGTTAAAGGCAGGACTTTGAAAAAGAATAAGGCTTTCTGGTTATTTTCATCGAGTGCACAAAAGGCAATTGCTGACAAATCTGGCTATTTGAAGGTACTCAATGAAGCCGGGGTGAGATTTGTCACCGATACCTGTCCTGAAGTATTTAAGTATGACAAGGATAAATTCAAGATTATTCTTACCAATTCTATCAAAGCAGCACATTATATCCCTGCGCCAAGCCTGAATAATATTCCAACTTATCTCCTGCCGTTGCGTGAATGTGTGGAGGAAATGTACCAATGACAAGTTACCACGCTCGATCGCTCCGATCCTTCAAGGAATTCTCGGTTGAAGGAGAGGCAATCGTGACTTCAGAGCCTATTACGTTGTTAGGATTTGTCGATCCGCAATCGGGAAAAATCGTTGAGGAAGGTCATGAACTCAATGGACAATCCATTGCTGGCAAGATTTTTGTATTTCCAAGAGGAGTTGGCTCTACGGTGGGGCCCTATACTTTGATCAATCTGGTAAAAAATGAGATGGGACCACTGGCCATTATTAATCGAGAAAGTGATCAAGGAACCGTTGCAGGATGTTCAGTAGCCAGAATTCCAATGGTATATGGTATGAGTGATGATCCGACAAAAGTTATCAAAACAGGTGATAAAATCAAAATCAACGCAGTACAAAATAAAGCCACAGTTGAAATTATGGATTAACAGGAATAATTGTCAGGTAACCGGTCCTCATCTGCAAGTTTGTCAAGATGTAACTGGATATTTCGCTTAGCATACTCCCACATCTGGTTGGGTACGTCAGTATAGACCTTAGCCACGATTTGATCCAAATTTTCCGCTCCATTCTTGATTGCATCAAGGATTGCGTCTTCTCGCTCAATTCGATGGTTCAAGTAGTACTGTAATAATTTCTGACCATTGAAGTTTGGTGGTCCGTGTGATGGATAGATCAGAACCGGATCTAATTCGATCAATTGTCGGGTTGTCGCAAAATAATCAATCATACTGCCGTCATCGGGGTCGAGTACAGCAGAACCAAAACCAACTACATGATCTCCAGCAATCAGGAGTTTTCTTTCTTCACTATACAGAGACAGATGACCCTCAGTATGACCAGGAGTTGCAATAACCTTCAAATTAAGATCACCCAAATTCAGAGAATCACCATCCTCTACTTGACTAATGGTTAATTTGGTATCAATCTTATCCAGGGTTTTGGCCGATCCATAAACAACCGCTTCAGGATAGAGGTCATAGACTACATCCAAACCAGCCCAGTGATCTTGATGATGATGGGTGACAAATACATTCGGTTCCTGGGGAAGACTGAGTAGGAATTGTCGGAGATGATCAGCTCCTTCTATATTGGCACCTGGATCTACGATTAGCATATTCTCATCACCACTGATTACCGTCAGATTAGTAGTCTCAAATGGATCAATGGTATCTGACTCAATTGGTACTAATTGAAATCCAGGTACGAATTCCACCTTAGTCTGCAATCCAATGGGTAGATAGGTTTCATTCAAACTGATCGAAACAAAATGATCAGACCCCATATTCCGCAAGATATGAAGAATGGGTGGGGGGAGCTTCCGCTCTCCCCGTCTCCACTGTTCTACAGCATCATGGGGTTGGATCCATTCACCTTCAGTCAGTTCATTGCCATCAGGTTGGGGTTCCAGCGTATCAAATAATGAATCTTGTATCCAAAAATATGCAGCGATATAGACTTTAGTCCCGAATGGAGGAGTCTGTTTCTTACCGATATAGACCATTTTTTCCTTGAATTCCTTCCGTGCAGCATCATCATAATTCTGGACAAGAAATGATTGTTTACGTTTGTCAGGAGGGAGAATGTCAGAAGAGCCTACAACTAGACCAACTTCCTCATATAATTCACGGAATACGGTCTCAATTACCTCAAATTCAGTACCCTCCCAGTCAGAGGGAAGTGGGTCATCAAGCTTTCCTCCGGGAAATACCCAGAAACCGGGGAAAAATGATACGGCTTTGGAGCGTTTGGCGAGGTAGACCTCACCAGAACTCCGTTGCAGGATAATCGATGCTGATTGAATGGGTTCTGACTTCTTCATGGAAGTACCTCTTCAACGAAGTCCTTTGTCAGGGCAGATCCAAGGTCTGGATAGATACGAATGATCTTAGCCATGCCAGGGTGAATAGTAATACAATTATTGATACAACGTTTTGCCTCATCCAATTGGTCATATTGGAAATACAGTTCTGCAAGCGAGAGCCAAGCCTCATCATAGGGGTGATCAATTTTTCCACCGATCGCAGCTTCCAACCGTTCGATTGCAGCTTCTGGTTCGGTGACGAACTGCTGGGACACTTCCTGAATGGTATAATTCAGCAATTGAATCGTAACCAAGCGATAGAGTTCCTCTAAGGGTTGTGCATGGTCCTCTACCCGGAGATCAATTTTGCGATGACCATAATTCGCCCGACCATGATTGGGTTGTTCAATTATGATTGCAGCTGATTGTGAACCTCGTGCATCACCACCAGCATGTTCTGCAGCCAGCATCGCCTCCACCATCCGCAATGCCAGGGGACCGTCACTATCCTCAAAAGTTGTGGCTAATGCTTCGATAACTTCAGAACCTGTAAGAATATTACCCTGACAGGCAAAATCCGCACCAGTCATCCCCCCTGCCCAATCAATACATCCCGTACCAGTAAAGGATAGTGGCCCATGATTCACAGAGAACAGACCTAACTGTCTAACCTGAAGTGAGGGATCCAATTGCTCAAATTCTGCTAGGATTTCCTCTGGAGATTTGCCTTCTTCCATCAATTCCAGACCAGTCGGACCGAGTGAGACATTGACAAGACTTTGGGTTGCAACTGCTCCAACACCTGCCTTTACATGAGGAACGAGACCTCCGACGGCGAATGCTTTCGACTGAACCACAATTCCGATTTCCTCAGTATCTGGATCATATGCTACGAGTGAAAATGTCATCATGATAATTCAGGTTTGGAATTATAGAAGTCTTCTGAAGGGTGTATATCAATCTAGTATTTTTCCTGCTCGTACGGTTGAATTATCAGGAATTGTCATCTCTTTGAGTTCCTGATCTGCTTCGATCTGGCAATTGGATCCGATTTCAACCGATGCATGGAGGGTTACATTATTCTCAATTGTACAATGATGTCCTATATCACAACTGATATCACAATTCTGTCCTATGGTGGTATGATCACCTATTTTAGTTCTAGTCCGATTAGACCATACCCTCGAGGAGGAGCCTATTTGTACCTTGTCACCAAGTACTAATCGACCGAATTTGGCTTCGAGAACTACAGATTCTCCCAGGCTACAATGCTCACCGACATAGACTTCACCAATAATCAGCACGGTCTCGTCCACTTTAACCGTCTGAGAGATATAGGGAAAATTCTCTGAAACTGACATGAATATGATTATAGATTTTTTCCTTTTTAAAGTTCGGACAACTGGTCTTTGCTCAACCAATAGAAAGGTCAATACGTCTGATCCCTTCTTTTTTTAAGAATTTTTGACCAATCTGACCTATCGTTTGGCCTAATTCAGGATGGATCAGATCAGAGGCAATATCTGCCAGAGGTAAGACAACATGAGCATATTGTGTAATTTCGGGATCAGGGAGGATCAGCCCTTTGTCAGGATTACGATAAATTAATTGATCCAACATTATAAGATCCAGATCAATTGTTCGAGGAGCATATTTATCTTCAGTACGTTGTCTACCAAGTTTAGCCTCAATTTTTCGGAGTACATCGTATTTAATGGCAAGTGGATCCATGTTTGTTGAAACCGCAACCACTGCATTGAGATAATTATCAGCATCTGTTTTGCGTATTGGTTTGGATTCATAAACCGCAGAGATGCTAAGAATATCAAAATATTGTCTGAGTAAAGTAACTGCCTTACGAATATTGGATTGTGGTGAGATATTAGATCCCAGTAAAATATATGCTGTTTTAGTTGTAGTCATCTGTAGTCCGTACCACCTCAACACCTACGGATTCAGCAAATCGAAGGGCCATGGGTTTCTCTACTCTGATCGTAACCTTTGAAGCACCATGCCTGATTGCAATCCGACCGATTTCATGAGCCAAGGCCTCGACGGTGAAATGATTGGAATTATCGACATAGGAGATAATATCCTTAGTTATTGTTCGATAATTAAGTGTATCTCCAATATCATCGGTTTTACCTGGAGTTCTGAGATCATGATCTATCTCCAAATTAATTAATATATCCTGTAATTTTTCACGTTCCCAATCATTAATTCCCACAATTCCTCGTAAGAGTAAATCTTTTATCAATATTTTATCTGTCATTTGTATTCACCTAATGATTTTTTGCCCCGGTAAGTTCTTCTCCTCCATCGACATTGATTACAGCACCGGTAATAAAGTCGTTTTCAGCCAAAAATCTGACCGTTTGTCCAATATTACCTGGAGTGCCTGATCGGTTAAGAGGGATGGCATTAACCATATCCTGCCATACCGGATCAGTTGTCGTCATACCTGGTGGAGGAAGTATAGCACCTGGAATAATGGCATTAACCCGTGTTGATGGTGCAAGTTCTCTTGCAGCTACTTTGGTAAGCTGAAGGAGGGCAGCCTTACTCATTCCATGGACACCGAAATTTTCCCAGGCATTAATTCCGCTGAGATCTGCAATATTTACAATAAGACTGTCCTGATGGGATTGCAGCTCTGGTTGCAGGTACTTAATCAGGAGAAATGGTGCTCTAGCATTGATATTCATGGATGTATCCCAATCTGCCAATTCAGTAGAGATCAGCTTGCCTTTGACAAAACTAGCTGCAGAATTCACCAAAATTTCTACCGAATAGGAGCTCAGTTGATCTTCGATGAATGATTGTATTGCATCAGGGTTCCTGAGATCAACCGAGAATGCCTCGGCTTCTCGTCCAAGAGCTCGGATATCAGCCACCGTTTGGCTAGCCTTCTCAGCAGATTGACCATAATGCACAATAATATTACAACCATGTGAAGCAAGATCCAACGCAATACCCCGACCCACACGATGTGCGGCTCCGGTGACGAGTGCAGTCTTGCCACTGAGGTCCATTGATTTACCTGCCTATCTGATCCAAAAATTCTCGACGACGATCTCCACTCTCACTGAAAATACCTGAAGATGATACCGTACGCATGGTCATATTCTTCTTCTTTATACCACGTAGTGCAGCACATTCATGCTCCCCTTCTACCATTACAATCACACCTTTGGGTGTAAGTACTTCTTCAACTGAATTCTTGATCTGTGTAGTAAGTCGTTCCTGTACCTGTAAGCGTCTAGCATACATTTCTACGATACGGGGGATTTTACTGAGTCCGATGATTTTTCCATCTGGAATGTAGGCCACATGTGCCTTTCCAGTAAATGGCAACATGTGGTGTTCACACATACTGTCATAAGGAATATCTTCGACAACAATCATCTCATCTGATTCATATTCTACATCAAATAGAGCACCATTTACAAGTTCTACAAGATCTTGTGAATATCCTTCTAAGAGTTCCTCATACGCTCGAGCCACTCTCATCGGGGTATCAAGAAGACCCTCTCGATTGGGATCTTCACCTAATGCTTCCAGGATTTTTCTAACTGCCTGGCTAATTGTTTTTCTCTGATCCATGAGATCTGAATCCGTTGAGTTTTCGATTCTATTACCCGACGATTCTTCTATAAGTTTTTCTTCAGCCATATTAACTCACGGTCACTTGACTTCAACCCACACCTCAAAAACAAGAGATTGTCTAATTGTGAGTTGTTCGCGTACCATAATTTATCATGTTTCTATTTAAGGATTCACTTTTCATCTAATTACTCTTGAATTCAGACCGGCTAGATCCAATTTGTAATTTATATGTGTTCCTGAAGGGGATATTTTGCTTATAAACTTGAATGATAATTAGGTTCGGAAAAAGTTATCTTGAAGGTAACCTTGAGAGATCCTCCATATAAGGTCAAATACATAGAATCAATGCACTCCAAACAATATGATCATAAATCAGCAGGAGACTAATAGATTATGAGAATGGGAAAACTTCTCACCTGGGGATTACTTGCCCTTTCAATTCTGAGTATTGTGGCAAATTTCGTCTTTCACATTCCCTTTCCATTGTTTTTCTTTTTCATCCCTCCACTATTTTTCGGGAGAAAATCCTTTTCTTCAGATAAGGAGACACAATCAAATAACTATATCCGACCAAAATTCTGTCAAAACTGTGGTAATCGTCTTAAGCCATCATGGGAATTCTGTCCTTATTGCTCCCAGCCTATTCAATAGGATCATTTTATTCACCCATTGCAGCCCATGACAATATGGTTCCAATCGTAGCCAGTTCATTCCAAGATTGCATCAATTTTCGTGCTTCATTTGGTGAAGGAATTTCAGGAAGGTCATAGAGATGTTTCAGACCTTTTCGAACAACAAGATCACCAGGTGCAGCGATATCCAATCGTCCAAGATTAAAGATAAGAAACATATTTACCGTCCAAGGTCCAATGCCCCGGATTTGACAATAATGATCTAGAATCTGCTCAGACGAGTAATTTTCATGATTCTGAATAGCTTTTCCCTTCACAAAGAAATCAGCGATATTCATCAGATACTCAATTTTCGATTTGGATAATCCAATCCCACGAAAAACCTCCGTATCCGTTTGAAGAACCACCTCAGGTGTAATCACACCTAGTTGAAGTTGTAATCGATTGAAGAGTTGTTCTGCAACCAATCCACTAATCTGCTGCGAGATTATCCAAGCACAAAAACTCTCGAAATGGGAGAGATCAAGTGTTTTCAAAGACAATGAATACTGATCAATTTTCGTGGCCAAAGCTGGATTAGTAGCTGTGAATTGATGGATGAGCTTAGGAGTGATAAGATTCTGACCAGTTCCCTTTAGGTAGAATGGTAATTCCTGTTCCATAGTTGACATCACTCAGAAATAAGCAAGGTCAGCAGGGGAGAGAGTTGCAATAGAACCTGAGCTACAATATAGGTTATTGCTATGATCTCTTTGGCATGAGCAACTGGTTTTTGAAATTCATTGTATGCCAGTACACTATCTGATAGCATAAATAGAAAGATTCCCCCAAGAGAGATGATTTTGACCGGATCTGGGGTACGTGAGGTAATGGCGAAGGAGAGAACCATAACGAAAAGGGTAACGATGATTATGGTATACAATGCATTTGACACCCGTATTGCTGTATGCAACTTGTTATTATCTGCGATCAGTTTAAAGAAAACAATAATCATAGTTAATCCAAGAACCAGCATCCACCAATCCTGTCTTAACATGAAGCCTCCTACATTAAGTCGATAGAATGCGAAAATATAGGTCAGATGGGCAAGTCCGAAAAATATTGCACCATCAACCGTACGATGTTCGGTGATTTTAATCCATTCAGCCATCAATAGATCACCAATAAGTGAGAGAAGAATGGCTATGAAAAAATATGTAAGTACACTGAATTGCATAGTTATCATAGCATATCCTGAACCCAAGGTTATTGCAAAGATAGAAAGGATAAAATCGCGTTTTTCCTTGGTGATCATTCTAACTAGAAGGAGGATAATTGCAAGTCCATAAAATCCCAAAGGTATGATATGATTACTCATGACTTGTAAAATCTCAGTATAACTATTAATTGTATGGTTGGATCATATTCAAATGAGGTTGAAATAGAGATATAAACCACCATACCCCAGTAAAGAGAAGAAGACAGGTAATGGCAAACCGGGTAACGGACTTATTTTTCTCAACAAAAATAACGTGGTGGATGAACCTATCATAATCATGAGCAAAGTCACGACTAATCCAATCCACTGCCATTCGATCAAGCCATTATACATGAGAATACTGAAAAATAGAACATCACCAATGCCCAGCAAGGTGTTTTGATAACTCAAAAGAACTGGGGTTCCTTCCTTGCAGATTCGTTCAAATTGCATATCCATCACTCGCTTGGGCGGAAGAATATGCCGATCTCGATCTACCTGCTGTGGTTCACCCATGATTTTAGAGAGAGGACCTCTGAATACAGAGTAGATATCGAAGAGACTAAGAATTATGGCAAAGACAACAATACCAATCAGATCGAAATACAATGCCATGATCCGTCCGATAATCACACTGGATAATAAGATTCCAAGGTTACGGATCTCAAATTGATAGATACCCTTGCCATAGATATAGACGAAAAGGATTGCGAACAACCCTGTAGCCACCCCAATCACAAAGATCAAGATAGATCGGATGGTTGAGAGATTATTCGAAACCAGTAGAGAAATTATTTCAAAGATAAATAGCACAAAAGGAAGCGCAAGTACAAACGAGTAGATAACTCGTATACCCATGGATTTCAACCGGGTAAATATAAAATAGAACAGAATACTACCTACAAGGAGACTGAACAAGAGCATCAAGAGAACTCCCGTATCAAAATGAACCACTGCCTGTCCTTGATCGGTGCCGGTATCAGCAAATATCCCCGGACCTATGAGAAGATAGAGGATGATGATTACTACTGCTACTGCAATATCCTGATAGATACCACTTAGATAGTACTTGAAATCCTGTTGATCTGAATACGCCATCGTTATAGCACCTATTATTTCATCACTATTGAACAATTCATTTGGTGAGGTCAAATAATACGACATCTGTGATCATCGCATCAAGATCAACTCGTGCAGGGGTAATGATAGCATAATATCTCCCGGAAGATTTGATTTCGGAAAAATAGGCCAATTCGATAATCGCCTTTCGTTTAGACGTTGAATTACCTTCAATTTCGAGAAAATAGCGGTGTGCTAATAATTTTCCCCCATCATCCTCCTGATCCACAGAAGGCAAATCTACAATGAGTAGTTTGATGTCAGGATGGTGCTCTGATAAATATTTTCCAGTAGTAGGATGAAGTGAGAGTGGATCAGTTCCACTAAAATCATGATCTGCAGGGATAATGGAAGCAGGAGTTTTAATAGCTAGTATCTGGATGGAATGATCCAGCAGTTGGGATTTGATATGATCGGGATGAATATAGTTATCCGGAAACTCAGCATCACTCAAATCAATTACCTGACAAATACCGTGCATTGTTTGAATGGGAATATCCTTGACTGTTGGTCCGGATTTGATAATATGTGCTGCAGTTTCAATATGGGTGAGGTTGTGAGGAGTAAAACTGATCTGATTGACATTACAGGAACCACCTCTATCAGTATCACCGATGAAACCATCCAATTGAACAGGAGCGACCTGAAAATTAGGGAGGTAAAACGCTTGAGACATAAAATTATCACGAGGAATAATCTCTCGGGAACAACTATGAGGAGTGGTTAGACGATAGATAGTATCTCCAATGTTGAGACAAAGCACAATTATGAATCTTAGATGGTAGTATAAGTAGGGATCTACGCCATCTCGGAGTCAATTAGGTCAGGATGATTACGTGACCACTCACTGTAGCTACCGGGATAGTACTTCGGACGGGGAAGATCAAGCTCCTCAATAACTGCCAAGTTAAAACAGGCAGTCACACCAGAACCACAGTACACAGTGTAATCTTGCAATTCATCTAGCTGTAGTAACTGACTGAAACGAGCCCGGGAAAGCTGTGGTTTCTGTGAGTCAGAAAGGTGAGATTGCCAATAGAGATTTACTGCACCGGGGATATGACCTGCAATCTCATCGTAAGGCTCTTCAAGACCAAGAAATCGCTCAGAAGAACGTGAATCTATAAGTTTAGCCGAACCAAGTTGTTGTTCGATATCATGTAGTGATTGAATTTCGTAGGGACCGTCTTCCCAGGATGATATTGAAAGGTCGAGTTCTATTGGTTCAGGGGTAGGCAATGATGAATTTACCGGGTAGCCTGCATCAATCCAATCCTCAAGCGAGTTCGTCATGATGAAGACTTTGGGAAATCCGAGTTGTTTGAGCATCCACCACAATCTAGCGGCAATTCCTCCTCCAAAATTATCATAACATATTATGGTCTGATCAGGAGAAATGGCATGATTTTCCAACCAATGAATAAATTCTTCCAAGGGAGGGAGTGGGTGACGTCCAGATGTTGATGTTACTGCACCTGCCAAATCATGATCAAGATGCGCAAATACAGCACCAGGTAAATGCATCCTGAGATAGGACTTCTGACCATAATCTGTATCAGTAAGCAGGTGACGACAATCGACATACCGGGCGTTTCTATTATGTGCCTCTTCAAGTGTGACAAATACTTGACTCATGTGCTATGCTCTGACATTACTTGATTTAAAGACCGAGCTTTGAGCGTATTTCGGCAACCAATTACTGGATGCCACATCCCTTGTGATTGATCTCAA
>Ga0102944_1001634_pt1 | contig 14507 bp, 15 predicted proteins | sample SalPonD_shore_MG_FD_78172 | JGI IMG/M metagenome (GOLD analysis project Ga0102944, IMG submission 78172) | Salt pond soil microbial communities from South San Francisco under conditions of wetland restoration - Salt Pond MetaG... | ecosystem: Environmental > Aquatic > Marine > Intertidal zone >...
GGAGACAGGCCAGCGTCGCCGGCAGGTCGTCCGCCTCGTTGTAGCAGGGGATCTGGATGACCAGCTTGGTCATGTTCCGGCATCCTTGGGCGTCGGTCCTGCCGAGCGGGACAATGCCAAGGGGGGGCGGTCGCCGGACCGCCCCAAGGCAGCCATCCTGCTTATCATGCCCCAACTGCGGACGCCCGGTCGATCCGTCCGCGACCAAGTAGAGGACAACCGCCATGCACCGCAGACTCCGCATCCCGATCCGCCGGTTTCTCCCGCTCCTGCTGCCCGCTCTCCTGGCCGCGGGCGCGGCCGCCGCCGGTTCGGATGAGCAGGTGACCCGGGGCTTGAAGGCGTATCTGCGCGGGGACTTCGCCGCCGCCGGCGACAGCTGGAAGGGCCCGGCTGAGGCCGGGGACGCGCGCGGGCAGTTCGGGCTGGCCGTGCTCTACGCTACCGGACGCGGCATGGAGCAGGCCCCCGGCCGGGCCCTGGCGCTGTATCGCAAGGCGGCGGAACAGGGCCATCCCACCGCCGCCTTCCGGGTGGCCCAGGCCTATGCCGAGGGCAAGGGCACCGCCCCGAACCGGGACAAGGCCGAGCGGTGGTACCGCAAGGCGGCCGCCGCCGGCCACGCCAGCGCCTATACCGTGCTGGGTATCCGCTATCGCGAGGGGGTGCCGGGGGACACCGGCAAGACGCTGGCCTTCTACCGCGAAGGGGCCGATGCCGGCTATGCCGACGCCGAGTACAACCTGGCCAACTTCTACGCCCAGGGGCGGGGGGTGAAGCCCGATCCCGACCGGGCCCGGCGCTTCTACCGCAAGGCCGCGGAGCAGGGCCACCCCAAGGCCGCGCTGCGCCTGGGCGGCATGTACGAGGACGGCGACGGCGTCCAGCGCGACTACGCCAAGGCCGCCCAGTGGTATCGGCGGGCCGCCGACCGCGGCAGCGCCGCCGCCCAGCTGTCGCTGGCCAGGCTCTACGATCGCGGCAAGGGGGTGGAGACGGACAAGGTCGCCGCCTACCGCTGGTACCGCCTGGCCGCCACCCAGTCGGGGGTGTTCAAGGAAACCGCGCGGCGCGCGGTCAAGCGGCTGGGCAGGATCCTCTCCGATTCGGACCGCGACCAGGCCGATGCCTGGGTCAAGGACTGGCAGGCCGAGGGCATCTGGACCCGGCATTTCGGGGAGTAATCCCTCACCGAGGTGCAGGATTCCAGCTGGTTCTTTCCCCTGGCCAGCTCCGCAAGGCTTTGGCCCGCCCCGGTTTGAGCACGAAACGCCTCGTTCCGCGCGGTTCCGGCGGCGCCAGCCAAAGCCAGCCTTGCCCCCCCTAGCTTACCCCACCCTACCGGGCCTCGGGCCCGGTAGCGGGCCCGCCATTGCAAATTCGAGACGGATCATTCCTGTGTGGGCAATTGCGATTTCCCACTGCGGGCGGGTTCGTTCGAAAATTCATAAAAAACAAGGAAAATTAACTCTGGCATGCTGGATGCATTAGGGGGCATGACGCAATCCGACCCCGACAGGGTTATCGCGGTTGAACGAGGGAGGAGAAAAGGAATGGCCAACGGAAGCAGTGCCGAGGCAGCCGTCACGGGTGCCGTGAGCCAGGTGGGCGTGGGCCGCCTGCACCGGGGGACGGCGATCGCGCTCGTCATTCTAGGGGTGGTGACGATCGCCTCGCTCTGGGTGTTGTCGGTGGATCAGCGGCTCATCTATCTCATTTCCTATCTGTGGTTCGGGCTGGTCTACGGCATCCTTCTGCAGTACGGCCGCTTTTGCATGGCGTCCGCGGTTCGGGATCTGTTCAGCGTCAATGTCCCGCGCATGGCCGTGGGGGTCATGATCGCGGTCATGCTTTACTCCCTGACTGCCGCAGCCGTCACCGCTGCAGGCGTCAGCCCCTTCCATCCCCATCCGCTCGGCTGGCACATCCTCATCGGCTCGGCGATTTTCGGGTTCGGCATCGTGTTCGCCGGCGGCTGCGCGTCCGGTTCGCTTTACAAGGCCGGGGAGGGCAATGGCGGCTCCATGCTGGTCCTGTTGGCCATCTCCTTCGTGCAGGCCTGGTTCGTTTCGACGGGCACCTGGAGCAACGGCCTCGTCCCCTCGTCCTGGGCGGAGTCGGCGGCGGCCAAGGGCATGCCCGCCCAGCTCTCGGTGACCGACGGCTGGTTCGACCAGTTCATGGCCGGCTACATCTGGGACCTGTCCGGCACCAACGTGGCCTCCATGCTGGGCATGGGCGGCACGGCCGCCGGCGCCTTCATCGGCAACGCGCTGATCGGGGCGATCATCCCCTCCGCCGTGATCATCCTGGTGCTGTACGCCGTCTACTTCCGCAAGGGCTATCTGCGCCGGGCCGGGCTGCAGCCGGGCAACGTGAGCTGGCAGCAGGAGGCCTACGGCGTCTGGGCCATGCTTACCTCCTCCAAGAAGACCGCCTTCGCGGGTCTCGGGCTGGGGGCCTTCGCCGGCCTGCAGATGTGGGTGGTCGGCGGGCTGCGCGACAAGTACCAGATCTTCAACTTCGGCGAGCTGCTGCACAAGATGGGCTACAACAGCGGCCTGTCCATGCAGAACACCGTGTTCGACCCCGGCTACTGGTACATCACCACCCAGGAGGCCCAGTTCGGCGGCTGGGTCATGAAACACCTCGGCGGCAATTTTGACGACACCATCTTCTTCGGGCTTGAGAATGGCCTGCCCAATCCGCTGATGAACGCGCCGTTGCTGATGTCCCTGGGCATCATCCTCGGCGCTGCCATGATCTCCCTGGTGAACAAGGAATTTAAGTGGAAGCGGCCGAACCTCGAAACGGCCGTTTTCGCCCTGGCCGGCGGCACCCTCATGGGCATCGGGGCCCGTTTGGCCCTCGGTTGCAATATCGGGGCATTCTTCGCAAGCGCCACCAATGGCGACCTGACCGGGTGGATCTTCCTGGCCGGCATGGCCCTGGGTAGCTACTTCGCGGTTCGGGTCATGAACTGGTGGCTGGAGCGCAAGTCCGCCAAGGAGATGGACCTTGATCTGGACAATATGTAACCCCTCGCCCTACGACCGAGGGGTAATCCCCACCATGCTGGGAAGGAGTACGCAGCAATGTCAGTGAAGTTCGAAAAGGTCAATGAAGGCGAATATGTGCTGGACGTTACCGGATACGTCTGCCCGCACCCGCAGATGTACACCAAGAAGGTGCTCGGCAAGATGAAGTCGGGCGATTTCCTGGACCTGGTATTCGACAACCCCTCTTCCGGGGAGTCCATCGAATCCATGTGCGAGTCGGAGGGCGATGAACTGGTGAACAAGGCCGACGAAGGGGGGACCTTCCGATGGAAGATTCGCAAGCTTTGAACGGGAGGCCCGCGGTGAATAAAGCCATGCTTGTTATCTGGGCCGTCATTCTCGCTTTCATCGGATACACCGTCTGGTTCGCCAACTTGCAGTGACCCATGCTGATGGGTCTTGTGAGGGGAGGTAGGTGTTGAAAAAGCTCGGGATTCTGGTAGCGACCGATGAGTACGTGGAGTGCCTGAAAGGGCTCCTCCGGCAGGCTGGGGAGGGGGGTGTGGAGACCAATTGCTTCTTGACCGATCGCGGGGTCCGTGCCTTGCAGGACCCGGAGTTTCGGGAACTGGTGGGTGCGAACGGCAGCCAGCTAACGGTCTGTGAGCACAGTTGGGAGCGATTGGGGCTCGGCGATCCCCTGCCGGGGTTCAATTTCGCCAGCCAGTACCAGAACGCCGCCATGGTGGGGTGGGCGGACAAAGTCCTGGTTCTATAAGGAGAGGGAAATGACGCCCAAAAAGGTTGCGGTGTTGGTTCGCCATAACCAGTCGGAGGCTTTGCGGGTGGCTGGCGGTTTGACCTTGGCGGACCACGAGGTCGCTGTTTTCGTCGTGGATAAGGCCCTCGCTGGTTCGCCGGAGGTCGAGGAACAGCTGGAGGTGCTGGAGTTCGCCGAGATTGAGCCGGTCACGGCCGTCCCCGAGGACGATTCCGGTGCCGAGCGGATCGGTTCCCGGACCCTGGCGCAGCGCCTGCCGGATTTCGACGCCGTTCTGGCGATCTGACCATTGCCGAAAACGGAGAGCCGATCATGGAAATCCTCCACCTTGTCCGGTCCCGCGAGGACCTCACCGAGAGCATTCAGTCCATCCTGGACGCGGAGGCTAGCCAACACCGCACCCGGATCATCTACCTGAGCGACCGGGAGGCGGATCCGACAGCCTTCGATGCCGAGCTCTTTGGCGCGATCCGGGATGCCGCCCGGGTCTTCTCCTGGTAGCAAGCGTTTCCTCTCGCCTGATTCGGCGGTGTTGCATACCGGAAAAGGCGGCTCCAAAGGGTGGCAAAGAAGTCTTGTAGGAGCGGCCAGTGGCCGCGACCGTCGAGGTTCGGCCAACGATGTCGCGGCCACTGGCCGCTCCTTCACGCAATCTCGGTTCATCTGAAAAAGCGCGTAGCCGCGTGCCTTCCCCACCAATTAGCCGCCTTCCCCGAGCAGCCACCGGCCGCTTCCTCAACAACTAGGACGACCGCTCTTGCTCCCGCTCGGCGTATCCCGCCGAGGGGGCGGGCATGGCATGCTGAGGGGCCATCCGCGGAACTCCGGTTCCGCTGTGGGTCGCGGAACCTTCCATTGCATTTGTCCAACTGCGGCTCGCCGCATCGGTCTGTGCAATCAAGGGAGAATCATGAATATTTCGTATATTTCTGATTCTTAACGGTTAACGCGTTTGGTACGGTCTCTGCAAAGGGGAGGGCAAAGGATATCGGACCTCCGGTGTCCGAACGCTCCACTGCTACAGGAGGGGGACCAAATGGAAGGATGGCAACCAATCTTGAGGTCATTCGGTCGGAAGGGCGGCTGGGGGACTGCCCTGGCGGCCGGCTTGCTGGTTCTGGGTGGGTGCGGGGACGAGAACTCCACCGGAAGCAGCAGCGACACCAGCTATCTCGTCGGGACATCTGTCCCGGTCAACTACAACGACTCCGCCAACGTCAGCCAGCCCACGGGGGTGCATCCCTACGGGACATCGGCTTCCAAGATCCCGGATGAGGATCTGGCCGCCAAGAGCAGCGGCGCCACCGAGCAGACCCCCGCCCAGATTGCAACGGGCGACAGCAACGACACCTACAGCGACAACACCAGTGGCCTGATCACCGCCGGCACGCTCGACGGCTGGATGAACGACTGGGCAAACAACAAGCCCTCCGGTATCAGCGGCGATCTAGTGATCCTGGAGGTGATGGATGGTGCCTCCTATGCAAGCGATGGATCCTACAGCTCGGGCGGCATCTATTTCCAGAAGGATACCGGCAATGGCGCCGGCAATAACGTGCGAACCTACGTCGTAAGCCCCAGCGAGGTGAGCGAGACCAGGAACAACGGTGTGGTCGACACCGTCTCCATGGTGCTGAGCGAGCCATCCATGAACGATTTCATGGCCAAGTACAATATAGACCCCGCCAATGACATGGTGGTCGTCGCCATGGGCAATGGAGGCGGGTTCGCCAACATGGTCATGGGGCGCATCTGGTACGCGCTTCGCTATTGGGGGGCACCAGCCGGCCACCTGGGAATCCTGAATGGCGGCGCCACCTACCACAACAACGTGGGGGACTTTTCAGCGGCTAACATCCAGACCAACACAAATCCTGGCAGTGTGGTGACCGGTCATTACAATCCCAGCATCGCCGACGGCTCCGTGAGCAGTGCGCCGACGGCGGCCGGGGACCTGCCCGAGGCCAACATGCAGCTCATGATCAGCTACGGCGAGCTGCTGAAGATGGTTGCCAAAGGGGTGGGCGTGCCCACCGGCGGGATGTTTATCTGGGATGTCCGCCGGGCCGAGGAGTTCTACGGTCTGGAGGACCAGGGCCGGGGTTACGCCTTCGAAGGTCATATCAAGGGGGCCCATTGGCTGCCCTACTCGGACCTGCTGGTCCCGGATCAGGGCTGGCGGTACCTCGATAAATCCCACTTGAAGTCCAAGATCGACGGCCTGGGCTACAGCAGCGGGGAGACAGTGATCACCCACTGCGTGACCACCTACCGGGCCATGGTCAGCGGCATCGCCTCCAGCGTGGTGCTGGGCTATCCGACCCGGCTCTACGACGGGGCCTGGATTCAGTGGGGCACGATGGCCTACCACATGAACAAGCAGGGTACCTACAACCTGCCCAAGGATTCGCCCTGGCGAGCCGACATTGCGGAAGCCTCGCGCTGGATTAACTACGATCCCAATGCTACGGATAGCACCTCGTCGTCCTCGTCATCGAGTAATGACTCGGTCAGTGTTCCGGCCCAGGGATGCGGCGGTTGAGCGGTCGCTGTCCAGCCTTCCTCTAGGGGGTCGGAAAGCCGAGGGCGCGGTCAGACCGCGCCCTCTTTTTGTAGGCGTTGTGACGCAGCGAATGGATGCCGGTAAGGCTCCCGGATTCTGTAGGGGCGGTCACTGATCGCGACAGCGCCAGCCCCGGCCAGTCGCGGTCGATGACCGCTCCTACAGGGCATGTCCCCGACCCGAGTGGGTAGACAATACCGATGCCGGGAGCGGCGTACCGCCTCAAACGGATGAAGCCAAGGATCCGGATTCGGGAATTCACATCCGCCGCCGAGGAAACCCGATGCGCGGGTCGGGGTCGCGCCGGCCGGGGCCGCGGCCTTCTGCCAGGTGGGTGGGATCGGCAGGCGGATGGGGGGTCCGTGATCCGCCACCAGGGCGACCTGCCCGGCGCGCGAGCGGCGAAGCCCGGTCCGGATCGGCCGCCAAGGGAAGGCGAGCGTCTCCCGGAACAGCCCTTCGCCGGCCTCCGGCCCGGACAGCCGTATCCGCTCATGCACGACCGGCGGCGGTGACAGTCCGCATCCGGTGTCGACGGCGTGAACGCGCCGAAGCGGGCCGGCGTAATCGAGGACCACCTCCAGGAAGCTCCGTCGCTCGGCGTTGCCTTTTGCCGCCCAATGGGATAAGCGGTAGGACGCTTGCAGGCGTTGGCCAGGACGGCCTTCCGGTTCGGCGACGGTAATCGTGTGCCAGGATGTGGCGGAGATCGGGCCGGCGATGGTTCTCCGCTGGGCGATGGGCGAAGGGCCCGGCGGCGGGATCCGGTAGGGCGGGGTGCAGGCTCCGCCTCCCAGGGCGAGCAGCCAGGCCACGAGAAGACGGCCGTGACGGCTCGAGCCTGGCGCGGGCCGTATGCCACGCTTGCGCCCGGGGACTGGCGGCAACCGGCGGGTGGCCCGACCAAGGTGGAGGAGCCAGGGTTTGAAGCGCGGGATCGTCATCGGCGGCGGGCTCCTTCTCCTGCTTTTGATCGGCGGGGCGGCCAGCCGGTTCCTGCTCCCGGGGACCGGTCCGGAGGAGGGCGGACCGGATTTCCTGGAGCGTTTCTGGAAACGTCCCCTCGCCCCGCAGGGCGCCCCCCCGGCCGACTTCACCCCGCTGGAAGCCTCGCTCGGCTCCGAGGCTTGCCGCGCCTGCCATCCGCGTCAGTTCAAGCAATGGCAGTCCAGCCTCCACAGCCGGACCATGGGACCGGGGGTGTGGTGGCAATTTCGGGTCAAGACGCCCGAGCAGGTGAAATCCTGCATGAACTGCCACGCGCCGCTGGCCGAGCAGAAGGCCCTGGCGGGGCAGGACCTCGGCTGGCCGGGCGGGCCGTCCGACCCGCGGCCGGATTACGTGCCCGCCGACCTGCACCGCAAGGGGCTGGTGTGCGCCGCCTGCCACGTTCGCGGGCACCGGCGCTTCGGCCCGCCCAAGGCCGACGCCCTGCCCGCGGACAGAGCGCCCCATCACGGCTTCGCGGGGCGCGAGGCCTTCCGCAACAGCCGGTTCTGCGCCGGCTGTCACCAGTTCCCCGACGACGGCCCCTCCCTCAACGGCAAGCTCCGCGAGAACACCTATCGGGAATGGCGGGCCTCCCGGTATGCCGATCAGGGCGTGACCTGCCAGTCCTGCCACATGCCCGACGGCGCCCACCGCTGGCGGGGCATCCACGATCCCGCCATGGTCCGCAAGGGCGTCAGCGCCTCCCTGCGGGCCGAGGGGGATGGGGCCGGCGGGTACCGGGTCACGGCCGCCGTCGCCAACAGCGGTGCCGGCCATAAACTGCCCACCTACCTCACCCCCAAGCTGTTCGCCCGGCTGCTTCTGATCGGCCCCGCCGGGGATGTCCGGAAGCGGCTGGACAAGGCGGTGATCGGCTGGAAGGCGGACGTCGAGATGACCCGGGAGATCTTCGATACCCGCCTCGACCCCGGGGAGCGCATCGAGCTCTCGGGCAAAGCGGCTCGGCCGGCGGGATCGGGATGGAAGGTGGCGCTTTGGCTGGACGCCGCGCCGCAGCGCCACTACGAGCGGCTTTTCCGGTACATGTTCCGCCAGAAGGACAAGATGGACCCGGCCACGCAGCGCCTGCTGGAGACAGCCTACAAGCGAGCCCAGGCCACCCGTTTCGAGGTCCTGCGCAAGCGTGTCCCGCTTCCCCCGTGAGCCGATCGTTGCAAAAGCAGCGCAGCCGCCGGGTCAACCCGTCAATGCAACGTAATGCCGCCCAGGGTTTTTCATAGTAATCTGAAAATAAAATATTTTTCTTTTGGCACGGTAGCTGCTACGGCTGGGGTGCCCGGTTGAGGAGGACAACCATGCGAATTCCGGACACAGCAGCTGTCATCGGACTTTGCCTGTTGGGCATCGCCGGCTGCGCTAGCGACGGTGGCCCGGATGCGGCGGGCGCTGGGACCGGGCCGGAGCTGAAGTACGGCCAGAAGGGGCCGGTATGCATGTGCAGCGGCGGCTTGACCGAGGCGGAAATCAAGGCCGCCAGCGATCGGGCATCCAAACGGGATCTGCCAGGGGCAGACAAAGCGGTCCAGACGGAGGGGAATCCATGAGGGAATCGAAAGACCGGGTGGGGCAGGCCAAGCGGCGCCTCGCGATGGGGGCTGTCGGTGTTCTGGGTGTGGCGATGGTGGCCGCGGCGGGACTCCTCGCCCTGGAGGCAACGTCGGATACCGCCAGCACCCCCTCGACAACAGCTGCCGGGTCCGGCGGTGCGGGCTGGGGGAGCAGCGTCCTGGCGAAAATCCACCATGGCGTCATCGACCAGGCGCCGATCCGGGTGGCCAACGCCTGCGGGCTGGGCGCAACCTCGTGCTTCAAGTGCCACAACAAGAGCAATCGGGGGCCCAAGCCGGGCCAGGACAAGACGTCTAGCCCCTGGCACCCGCAGCACAGCGAGGTCAACTACTCCTGTGACGGCTGCCACCAGGGCAATCCCCGTCTGATGGTAAAGAACATCGCCCACCAGAACCTGGTGGCCGATCCCCGGACGGCGCCGCAGAAGACCTGCGGGGGGTGCCACAAGAAGAACGAGATCTCCGGGCTGCTCTCGCAGTATCAGGGAGTGGGTGAATGATTCCGGACCGGACAGGGTTTCAGGGGGATTTACCGATGAGCCAACGCACAATCAACGTGGCAGCAGACTACCCGAGCAAGGGGCATAAGGGGCCTTTCCGCGCGCTGGCCCTGAGCGGCGCCATCGCGCTGCTGAGCGGAGCCGGGAGCGCGCAGGCCGGTCCTACCATCCAATACGGGGATGAGGGCTTCCTCACGCTCAATTACGGTGTCCAGTTCTGGGGCCAGTATCGCGAATACACCTCCGTGAACGACAACGGCGACAAATTCGATTTCTTTCTGCGTCGCAACCGGGTGACTCTGCAAGGGCAGGTGTCCAACCGCATCGGCTTCTACGCCCAGTTTGAGGCCACCAGTGACGGCAAGGGGCAGACGGTGACCACCGGCGATCCGGTGTACTACCGGGACGCCTATCTGACCTTTGACTTTTCGGATCCGGTGCGCTTCATCGTCGGCAAGTTCAAGCAGACCTTCACCCGCGAGAACCTCGAGGCCTGCCTCGAGCCGCTGACCCTGGATCGGGCGGAGACCATCGCCTACACCCCGTTCGGCCGCACCCGGGACGTGGGCGTGGCCATGTGGGGCAACCTCATGGACGCCATGGTGCAGTACCGGGTGATGGTGGCCGATGGCCGGGAAGCGGATGCGGTCGCCAAGGACGCCCCCCGGGTAACCGGCCGGGTGCATCTTTCCCTGCTTGATCCGGAATACCAGTATGGCTACAAGGGGACCTACCTCGGCACCAAGCGCGTGCTTACCATCGGGGCGGGCTACGACTACCAGGCCGATGTGGCCTACGCCGATTACCCCAACCAGCAAGACATGAAGGACTACTCCGCCTGGACGGCGGACGTGTTCTTCGAATACCCCTACGACTGGGGGACGCCGACCCTCTCCGGGGCCTACATGGACTACAGCGTCGGCGACGCCATCAACAAGAATCCCGATCCGGACCTGCCGCTGACCAGCGAGCTCGACGGCTGGTACGCCAAGGCCGGCTACCTGTTCCCCGGCAAGATGGGCATCGGACGGCTGCAGCTGTTCTATCGCCATGAGGATTCCGACTACAACATCGATTCCGGCTTTTATGATCAGACCTGGGACAGCGGCGGATTCAACTATTACATTGATGGTCAGGCCCTGAAGGCGACCCTGGAGTACGCCCATATCGACTTCGACAAGCCGCGACGGGGCGTGCCGCCGCTCGAGGACTACGATCAGGTGACCGCCGGCCTTCAGGTCATCTTCTGATCACTTTCGGAGGTTTGCCATGCGCTATCCCCGTTGGTTGGGCTGGCAGCGCGTGCGAGAAACCGCTCGGGCGATCCGGGGCCAACCCGCCTGGCTAGGCGGGTTGGCCCTTGGGGTGGTGAGCGGATTCGCCACGTGGCTGACAGGGTTTGGGAATGGCCCGGCGGATGCGTCCGCCGGGCTTTTTCTTGGCGGCGGCCTGGGATTGTGGGCCCTGGGGATTACCCAGGCCCGGCCCCAATCCAAGCCATCGAGAACCGAACGGATGCGGTTGCTTCAGGAGAAGATCCGGGAGGCCCAGGACGGTTGTCTCATGACCGTTGAGGCAGACTCGGGAACCACCGACCCCGAGGTGGAGGCCCTCATCGATGACTTCAACCGGATGATCGCCAACCTGCGTTCGACTTTCAACTATGTGGAGGAGTGCCAGAACAAGGTCCTAGCGGAGCGGAACAAGATCGAGGCCTTACTGCAGAGCCTTCCGGGGGCCCTCATCAGCATCGACGAGAATCTGTTGATCAACACGGTCAACAAGCAGGCCGAGGAGATGATGGAGTCCCCCCAGGAAGCGCTCGAGGGGCAAAACCTTTTCGAGCTTCTCAAGCTGAACGAGGGGGATCGCAGCCTTCTCCGGGATGCCTTCCTGTACAAGCGGCCGGTCCGCAACCAGGAAATCACCCTGACCATCGGCAACGAGCCGCGGGCGATCTCCATCAACCTGTCCTTCCTGACCGGCGAGGACACGGATATGGCGGCGGTGGTAACGCTCCAGGACATCACCGAGTACAAGCACCTCCAGGAGAGCGTCTACAACCGCGAAAAGCTGGTTGCCATGGGGCAGCTGGCCGCGGGCGTGGCCCACGAGCTCAACACGCCGTTGGGAAACATCCTGGGCTATTCCCAGCTCATGGAGGCCAACACCGACAGCCCCGAAAAGATGAGTCACTACACCAGCGTGGTCGCCGAAGAGGCCAAGCAGTGCTCGCGCATCATTCAGGATCTGCTGAACTATGCCCGCAAGGACCAGTGCCTTGGGGATACATGCGCCCTGAATACCCTGGTCCGGGAGGTGAACGAGACCTTTCTGAACTGTCGGCTGCAGCGGTACAACGTCGAGGTGGACCTCGATCTCGATCCCGATCTGCCCGATGTGGAAGGCGGCTGCGGCGAACTGGACATCGTTCTGACCAATCTGATGTTGAACGCTATCCAGGCATTGAAGAGTCACCCCGCGCCGCGGGTGCGGATCCAGACCTGGCGCGAAAGCGGCGGGACTGTTGGGGCCTCAGTGGAGGATAACGGGCCAGGCATCTCCCCCGAGATCCGCAGCCGGATTTTCGATCCCTTCTTTACCACCAAGGATGTCGGCGATGGCAGCGGCCTCGGCCTATCCATCTCCCAGGCCATGCTCTCCAAGCGCGGGGGATTCATTGTCTACGACTCGGAGTACAGGGAAGGGGCCCGGTTCGTGATCAAGGTTCCTGTCGCCAAGACCCATTCAGAGGAGGAGTAGCCCTTGGCCGAGCAGCTGGTGACCCCCACGCCGTCGCAGGAATCGCCGGATACGGATCGGCCGCGGATCGTGGTGTGCGAGGACGATGGCCACATGTGCGAGCTGGTGGCGAGCGTTCTCGAGCCTTTGAAAGCGGAGGTGCAATCCTTCACCAGCTCCCAGGATGCCCTTGACGAGCTGGAGCGCACTCCGGCGGAGGTGGTGGTCACCGATCTGAAGATGCCCGGCGTCGATGGTCTTGACGTCCTCCGCTACCTGAAGGCCCAGCATCCTGGCACCCAGGTGGTCATGATCACCGGGTATGGGACGGTGGAGTCGGCGGTGGATGCCCTTAAAAGCGGGGCCTTTGACTATATCCGCAAACCCTTCGATAACGCCGAGCTTTTCCATACCGTGGAGCGTGCCCTCGAACACACCCGTCTGAGCCAGGAGAACCAACGGCTGCGGGCGGAAAAGCGCCTATTCGCTGATTCAACGCTGGTGGGGCAATCTCAGGCCATGGTCCAGGTTCAGCGTTTGATCGACGCGGCTTCCGCCTACGATTGCAGCGTTCTCATCGGCGGGCACTCCGGCTCCGGCAAGGAGCTGGTGGCCCGCCAGATCCATGACCAGAGCCAACGGGCGTCCGGTCAGTTCGTGGCCATCAACTGTGCCGCCATCCCCGAAGACCTAATCGAGAGCGAGCTGTTCGGCTACAAGAAGGGGGCGTTTACCGGGGCCGATCAGTCCAAGCCCGGTCTGTTCGAGGCGGCCAATGGCGGGACGATTTTCCTGGACGAAATCAACAACGCCTCCCTGTCGCTGCAGGCCAAGCTCCTGCGCGTTCTGCAGGACGGCACCTACTACGCCATGGGCGATACGGCGCCGCGAGGAACGGATGTGCGGGTGATCGCGGCTTCCAATCAGGACCTCCCGGAAATGATTCAGGAGCAGCGTTTCCGCGAGGATCTTTACTACCGGTTGAAGGTCATCGAGATCTCCATTCCCCCCCTGAAGGAGCGGCGCGAAGACATCCCCCTTCTGGCCCAGTTCTTCATCCACAAGTTCGCCCGCGAGCTGGGCAAGGATGTAAAAGGGATGACCACCCAGGTGCTCGGTGCCTTGCTCCGCTACGACTGGCCAGGAAACGTGCGCGAGCTGGAGAACCTGGTCCAACGGATGATCATCCTGGCCGAGGGCGACAAGATTGATGCGGAGGTTCTACCCCAGGAGCTGCAGGCGGTGCGGGAGGGCAGTGGCAAGCCCCTCGACCTGATTTCGCCACAGAGCCTTGAGGACGTTGAGGCCTATTTCATCCGGAAGACCCTGCGGGAAACCGAGGGGGACCGGGCCCTGACGGCCGAGCTGCTGGGGATCAACAAGTCCACCCTTTGGCGGAAAATCAAGAAGTATCAATTGGAAGAGTAGGCAAAAAGAAGGGGCCCGCCGGACCCGTGCCTGCCGCGTAGGCCGGCCGGGCGGGAGACCGGACGGGCGGAGGACGGGAGCCGCGGGCCCCGTAAAACGGTCAGCACTTCCTGCGGGACAGGCTCCGGGTTAGGCGGAGCAGTCCCGGGCCGAACAGGCCGCTGGGGAGGGAGCCGGGTCATCCTGGGCCTCCAGTGTCCGTGCCCCGCCATCGGCAAGGACTCTCGTGCCTGCATCCCTGCTTCGGCTTCCGGATAGGGCCACGGCGCCGCCGGACCCCCTCCCTTTCCCGATCCCTATTTCTGCAAACCCCGGACCAAAACGGAATGCCCCCGCGGAAACAGCCCCTTACGGTTGGGACCGCGGCGGGTCCGGGACCCGAATGGAAAGCCCGTTGACATTGGCGGGGCCGGCAAGGCCTCCGCCCGCCCGGTGCGTAAAGCGGTTTGACAGTCCGGAGGCCGCTGCACACGGGCCTTGACGAAATGTGCGGGAGGCCGCATGGGTAGATAGACACCCCCGGCGAGGATCGGATCCGGACCGGGAAGCGGCCGGTCAAGGGGCGGGATCACCATGTGCGGCATCATCGGCGCGGTTTGCGAGCGCAGCGTCACCCCCCTCCTGTGGGAGGGGCTGCAGCGTCTGGAGTATCGCGGCTACGACTCGCTGGGGCTCGCGGTCCTGGGCGCCAACGGCCTGGAGCGGGTGCGGCGCACCGGCAAGATCTCGGAGCTGGCCGGCGATCCCGCGGTGGGCGCCCTGTCCGGCCGGGTCGGCATCGCCCATACCCGCTGGGCGACCCATGGGGCGCCCTCCGAGGACAACGCCCACCCGCACATGAGCGGCTCCGGCCTGGCCCTGGTGCACAACGGCATCATCGACAACCACGGCCCCCTGCGCGCCCTGCAGGAGCAA
>Ga0102944_1001638_pt1 | contig 14477 bp, 11 predicted proteins | sample SalPonD_shore_MG_FD_78172 | JGI IMG/M metagenome (GOLD analysis project Ga0102944, IMG submission 78172) | Salt pond soil microbial communities from South San Francisco under conditions of wetland restoration - Salt Pond MetaG... | ecosystem: Environmental > Aquatic > Marine > Intertidal zone >...
CATGACGATCACGAATAATGATTTGAACGGATATGATCGTAGGTAGCCTAGTAGCCATCGAGCTGGGGAGAGATCCATATCAGTTCTCAAATATCTCAGGCTATTAAATACTTTTCTCAGATACTGAGATAATTCAAAAACAATTACACAGAAGGACTATAATCAATAATTTGGTAAAATCAAATCTGGCAGATCGGAATTCTTTAGATTGGCGAGTCTCAGCAATTCATGTGAGCCCTGCAAGGTGGTTGCTTGATTATCATCTCAAGCGTCCAAAGAGATTTGTCTATGTTATGATTGTTCCAATCCTGGAAATATTTCTCTATCTCTATCCAGTTACCGTAACCGCAGATATCATTTCCAATGTCTTGCAAAATTCTTTGGACAATCTGACACAACAACTGCTATTTTTACTCGGATTTGCGTTATTTCAAGCATCGGTATTCTATTCAATTAATTTCCTAAACGAAACCCTGGCTCATCGGGTGACGACAGATATTACTGAAGATTTATTCATTGCAGTTCAAGAAAAAAGTTTACGGTATCATGATACCATAGACATTGGTCAGATAATGAGTCGGGCAACAGGAGATACGAGAACGATCAATAAGGCACTCTCACCAGGAATAGTCAGAACTATCCAATTATTTACCATCTGGATCCTTGCATTCTATATTTCAACTCAAATCAATATTATCCTGGTGATGATGACTATTGTAGCTTTTGTATTGTATCTGCTATCCCTGTATATCTATGCAAAAGGGAGAATTGAGATCTCAAGAAAGGTACTCCAGAACTATGCTAACCTTACAGAACTCAGCTTACGGTCGGTATCGGGAATACGAGAGATTAAAAATTTCACTGCAGAAGAAGTCACTTCAGGTAATTTCTCAGCCTTGAATGATGACCATATCAACTCACTCATCAGAGAGGGAGAAGCAAATGCCTGGTTCTATCCCGCATTGATTGCCACTTTCTATTCCACGGCAATGATTGCCAGTAGTGTATATCTAACCTATCTGCAGGTTATCAGTTTTCGACAATTATTACTTGTTACGGGAGTGATCCTTTTCCTCCGAGTATTCTCCTCGGGTTTGAAGTGGCAGTCTCGAATGATCATTGCAGCAATTGCAGCATCTCGAAGAGTGTATAATATTATTCATGAAGAGGACCCACAGGAGATAAATCACGGTTCTCTATCTTTGGAGAATAAGAGGGCAAGTATCGAATTTGATCAAGTATCTTTCTCATATCGACCTGATCTTCCCTTGGCCTTGGAGAATATCAGTTTCAAGATAAATGAAAATCAGACGATAGCAATTGTCGGCCGACCAGGTTCAGGTAAATCAACTCTTACCAAGTTGGTACAACGCTTATATCTGCCCAACTCGGGAAAAATATTGATTGGCGGAGAGTCAATTGAGAAATATGATCGTGATCAGTTACGTAACTTCATAGCCACGGTGGAGCAAGATATCTTCCTGTTTAATCGATCGATTCTTGATAATATTCGATTTGGCAAACCTGAAGCGACAGAAGAAGAGGTCATTCATATTGCTAAAGTTGCACAGGCACATGATTTCATTATGGCACTACCAGATGGCTATGCAACCAGGGTTGGTGAAAAAGGAGTCAGATTATCCGGTGGTCAGCAACAGAGAATATCCATTGCCCGAGCATTACTCATGGACCCCTCCATCCTACTCATGGATGATGGAGCGTCTGCCCTTGATGCTAAGACTGAATTAGAAATCCAACGTGCGATAAGCGAGATCCTTCAGACCAGAACGACTGTGATTACGACCCATCGCCTCTCAATTATCGCCAAAGCAGATTTGATTCTGATTTTAGATGATGGTCAACTCGTTGGCAAAGGATCTCATGAGCAGCTGATCCGATCCAATCAGTATTACCGACAGCTCTTTGAGTATCACTATGAGCTGCCACCAATGGAGGTTAGTTGATGATTGAGAAAAGTGATCTCCTGGAGGAGAAGAAATATACCTCAATCATGTGGCAGTATGTTAGCCAGGAAAAACGTAATTTTACCTTGACCATTATGATGTTGATAGTTACTACACTGATTACGATCATTGCACCCTTATTTTTCAATCGGTCAATGGAAATAATTGAGAGTAGCCAGTTGGGCACTTCCTCTGCTGGGATTTTAGATAATCTTGTATCTGCACTGTTGTTTTATTTTATCCTGACCGTGGTATCTTGGTTTACTGAAGTCACTATTACCATATTTTCCACGAGATTGAATGCTGGTGTAATTCAGCGATTACGACAGGATGCATTTGAATCACTACTCACTAATGAATTAAGTTTCTTTGACCGCCAAGAATCAGGTAACATTGTCTCAATCCTGACAGCTGATTTGAATGAATTGTACGAGACGGGTAATGCAATTGCACAGGTACTCACCTCATTATTGCAGTTATTTGGAGTATTACTAATCCTCTTTTTCTTCTCGATTCCACTTACTCTCGCCAGTTTGGCAATACTGCCCTTTTTCTTTGTTATTACACTTTTTATCCGACGATTTAGACGCTCTGCAGAACGATCATGGCGAAAAAATTTTGGAAAGGTAAATCATAATTTTGCGGAGACCTTACGATCCATTGAGGTAAGTAAAGCATTCAATCGGGAGGAAGAGAATGTGAACCGGTTCAAACAAATGAATGAAGCAACGTATGATGCATCAATAAAACGTGGGGCTGCAATTTTCATCAGTCAACCGGTTGGCGATTTTCTCAGAAATATCCTGCTTATTATGATATTAGCAGTTGGAAGTTATTTGGTCGAAAATGCAGGACTTTCGGTTGCAAACTTTTACCTATTCATCTTCCTCCTCGATTACTATTATCAACCAGTGAGAGCCGTAGCACGAAATTACGCTCGGTTTCAGTCATTATTTGCCAATCTCGAACGAGTGTTGGATATTGCATATTTCACCGATAAATTTGAGTTGGATGATGGGCAAAAAGAATTGAATACTTTTGACGGTAATATCTCGTTCAATCACGTTAATTTCTCCTATGCAGATAATGAGCAGGTCTTATTTGACATTAATTTTGAGATCAAACCGGGACAGCGAGTGGCATTGGTAGGTCATACTGGATCTGGTAAGACCACTATTGCAAGTCTGCTGACCAGACTGTATCCCATTGATTCAGGTCAAATACTGCTTGACGGAACTCCACATACGGAATTGGATGTTAAATCGATCAGAGAACACATTGGAATGGTGAGCCAGGATGTCCTATTATTCAAAGGATCAATTCTAGCAAATCTACGATTTGCCAATCCAAAGGCAACCGAGGAAGAGATTTGGGCGGCAATCGATGCAGTACAGGCAAGAGAATTTATCGAAACGTTACCCGAGGGACTTCATGCACAAATTGACGAGGATGGAAAAAATCTGTCGGCAGGACAGCGTCAAATGATTGCATTTGCCCGAACCTTACTTTCAAATCCAAATTTGATTGTCTTGGATGAGGCTACATCGGCAGTTGATCTCTATACCGAGGCAAAAATTCAGAATGCGACGGATCTCCTTTTGGAAAATACTACATCTTTAGTTATTGCCCATCGCCTAACCACCATCATCCGAAGTGATATGATTGTGGTTCTCGATCATGGCAGGATTATCGAAACTGGGACTCATGAGGAATTGCTTGCAAATGATGGAGCCTATCGGGAGATGTATGATCTGTATTTTCAGACGCAATCAGCGAAATATTTGGAAAGGATAAAGAAAGATTAAGATATCGCAGATTTACATAAAGCATTTAAACTGAGATGATAAAGGACTTACAGATGACTCATATCATTGGGTTCATTACGAGTATGCCCTTTCTGTTGGGAATATCCGTGTTACTCCTGATTTATCTGATGCAGACACCTATTCTTACCTTTCCGATTTATGTACTCTTTGTCTACACTGGGATGATCTACGGATTTTGGATGGGTATTGTGCTCAGCTACGTCGGGATATTTCTTAGTACCAATCTAGGCTATTATCTCGGTGCTATTGGAACTATGGATCGATTACAAAATCAACCTAAAATGAAGAAATTCAATTCCTGGATTGAAAATAATGGATTCAAAGTGATCTTCTTCCTGCGAATCATCCCAATAATTCCTTACAATATTTTATCTATTGGCTCTGGAGTTATCGATATTGATGAGAAAAAATACTTTATGTTTAACAGTCCATCAATATTGATCTATGCATTCATCTGGTCTATTATTGGACATCTCTATGGACGAATGCTACTGAACAAGCTCCATTTCAATTTAACCTATCAAATGCTTGTACCTACGATAATTGTTATTTTCGCAGTAATTCTGCTTTATGCTTATCTCCGTCACGGTTCTAATCAAGATGTACCGAAAGAGATCACCAATCAGAGTTAGAAATAATGATTCTAGGCTGAAGAGGAAGAGTAAGTAAAGATTGAAGCCAGATGATGATTACAATTTGATATAATTACAGATTTCAACTTTTCTCACCAATTTGTAGAAACCTTTACTAATTTAATGACAATAGTTAGGTTAATACGATGCCTTACAATAAATTACCTAATGCCTTTCTCAAGCTTCCAGATATAGGTAACTTGGATAAAGCACCGGAAGAGCCGTATAAGATGCCCACATTGGGGATGATACATAGCTCGAAATTCAAAGAGATCTGTAAGGTAGTATTCAATAAACAGACAACCATCCCCAAAGAACTAATGGATCTGTTACGTGGGCATCGGCTAGAGAGCATTATCGATAAACTTGAACTTGACGAATTAGCGGATATTATCCGTCATGTATTGATTATTAACAAAGATAAGATTGGCTGGGAGGTTGTTGATGAAATCAATTACTATCTCAACAAAATGTATACTCCACGTTGGGAATTACCAGATCTAGCTTTTGATCAGGGACTCCGTGAGGTATTTATCACCAGAATTAATTGGAAGCCAAATCAACAATTGCAAGATGCTCTACTTGTATTTTTTCAGGAATATCAGAAATTTACCGGCCAGCAAGTATTTTTTGAAAAGGAGATTAATCCAGCAGTACAAAAAGTTTGGAGTTTTCGACAATTGTACCTAATCCTTAACGAGGTATCGTATCTAGTTAAAAAATACCGAGAAAAAGTCAAAGTTGATCAATATACTCCACTTATTCAACAGTTAATACGATTATTCGAGGAGAATTACAAGAACCGAATTTATTCGGAAGCACAGCGAATTTCTCTGATTTTTTTGGTTTGTAAGGCTTCTATTCGCTCAGGACAGATAGAAATCAGTAGATTGCAGATCCTCCTTGATAACTCGATGACACTGATCAAACAACTTGATTCCGATGCACAAAAATCCTATCGTCTTCTCTATGGCTTTGTATATTCCATATTTTGGTATAACCTTTTTGATAACACCTCTGATCTCATTATGCAACGTGATTTGATTGCAGAAATTATCGAGGATATCTACAAACCAGAGAAAATGGAATTGGATGATTGGGCTGCTTATCTAGTTTCAAGCAAACCTCATCCTCTAGTTATCTCGCTAATCCTAAGTGGTTATACACGATTAACGAAGATGATCAAAGAATATGCCAAATCTCTACCACCATCTGATCAACGAGATGATTTATTGATCATTCGTCGAGAACTCGTAGATTTTATTCACGATCTGATGTTCAATTATATTGAGGATTATTTCAAAATCAAATTAGAAGGCTATGAGTTCATCAAATATCTAAATGATGCGAGGGAGAATATTCATTTCAGTAATTTTGTTAGATTAATTGAGGAGATTATCTATTCAACTTGGAAATTCAAAATCATACACACACCTGTATTACGGGATAACGACAAGCTGATCAACAAATTTGAGGAGTATCTTAATCATATCTTTGATGGTGGTATTGCATTACTTGAAAATGTTGATTTTATGATCCAGGCTGGGAGATATCAATTTGATTTCCATGCTCAGGCGATTATTAATGATTTTGAAGAGTCTAATTCTATCATCCTCTCAGAAACTTTTGAGCAGACCGTGATCAAAGTTGTAGGTGAGATCTTTTCTGCGATACAGAAGGAAACCGAGACCAATGGTAATATTGATATCAATCAGTATGAGGTTATGATTTTATTCGTCCTGAATTGGATGACTAAACTGTACAATACCTATTCGATTAGATTTGAGGCAATTATGATCCTCTCCCCTTTGATTTCAATTGCCTACATCCAACTTGCCAAAGGTTATCTTGACAGAAATAATCTAGAAGGAGCCTTTCTAGCCTATTTTAATTCCTACTATCTTATGGAAATCATCAACCAAGATCTGAAAGGTAGTACTTTGGATGATCCAGTTGATGGGAAGTCAATTAATGAAAAATTCCAGCAATTACTCAAAGAGTGGGGAATTGAAGAAATCAGTGAAAAATCATATATGAAACAATTATTCCGATCTATCGAGGTCAGTATTGCCACTCGTACCAAAAACCGGGAAGATAAGTCATTTTCAATGGGTGGGATGTTAGATGATGATATTGTAATGGGTTATCTTGATATGATCACCCAACTTGAGATATTCAACCAAATGATCGATACTACAACAAACGTACGAGATGCTGTTACCGCCAGTGAATTGTATACCCCGCCTATTGTGCCTCCAGTATTCCGATGTGATTTCTTTGGAGACACCCTTGATAATCAACTCAGACAGCAATTACCTCTACCGATTATTAGGAATATCGCCACAGCATCAATTGGGATTAAACTCTATCCAATTGAGCTTAAACTACCTGATACAGCTTTGGATCTTGATAATGCAGTACCTGATATCAATACCTTAGGTGATGATGAACAAGATAATCCGGACTCATAATTTGAGTTCGATTGTACCGATTGATTTAAAGCAATCCGAAATTTAAATTTTATTAGTATGGGTTTCATTAGTACAGCAACAAGATATTGGATTAAATCCAAAAGGTTGCTATTTAAGAGCACCAGACGACCTAAAAGGAAGGAATTGGTGATTACCTCCAGAATTGTTGCCATCGGAATCTTAGTTATTGGAGCAATTGGATTTCTGATCCAACAATTGGTTAGCTTCCTGGTTTCTACTACACAGGCTTAGGAGAGAAGAAAATGCCAATATTCTGTTTTAGAGCAAAAATGGGCCAAGAAAAATCTTTGGCAACCATGGCAGAACTGAAAGCCAATAAGGAAGGATCAGGTGTAAATGCTATCCTAATCTCGGATATGATGAGAGGATACTGTTTCATTGAAGGAGCTAGTCAGATTCAAGTAGAGAAAATGGCTTCCGAAATCAAGATCTTATCCAATCGTGCGATTCAAAATAAAGCCGTACCTATTGAGGATCTAGAAGACCAACTTAATCCCGTTTCAGCTATTAAAAATCTAGAGGAAGGAGATATGGTGGAGATCATTGATGGACCCTTCAAAGGCCAAAAAGCCAAAGTTAAACGATTAGAAGAGGGGAATGAAGAGGTCACACTTGAACTTCTCGACTCTACTATGGCACTCCCTGTCCGATTACATGCGGATTACTGTAAAAAAATCTCTAACGATTAATACTAATATATTTGTTAATATTTGCGAACTACTCAATAACTGTTATATCATAGTATCACATGCTTATAGATAGATCTGAAAATGGTACGTGTATTAATCGTAGATGACAGTCTTTTGGCAGAACACGCACTCAAATCCTATTTTATGAAATTAGACCATGAGGTGATTGGTCTCGCCAAAACTGGTGAAATTGGACAGGAGATGTATGAGGAATATGAACCAGATCTTGTAACGGTTGATGCAGTTATGCCTGGAATGTCAGGACAGGACTACATTAAATATCTGAACAAAAAAGAGAAAGAAAAAGGAAAGAAAACAACAATACTCATGATATCCTCAGATGAGATTTCTGAAGAAGAAGCATCACAGATCAGAGTTGACAAATATCTAGTCAAACCGATTACGTTGGATAAGATGAGACAAGCTTTAGAAGAAATTCTTTAATCAACTATATTGTTTGGACCTGTTACAATTGAGAGTGCTTTTGGAATATGCTCTATTATCACGTCTTTTGAACCATCAGTAAAAATTTCTCCCTCTGATTGATAGGGCCAGGGATCTTCGAGATGGATTTCCAGTTTTTTGCCTCGAAGATAATCAACTCCTTCACGTCCGATGTGATTACCATTTTCAGCCGCAAGCATCAACTTCAATAAGCCAAATCGAGAATGACCCCTAGCCAGTAGAATACCAAAATCACCTGCTGCTCGATTCGAATTATCAGGCCATAAATGATAACCAGACATATCTTCACCAAATCCAGCTGCAATTACCGCAAAATCTCCCTCATATTCCTCTCCATCAATAATCACTCTGCCTTTATTCTTATTGAATCTAACAAGATTTTTCAGTGCATAGAACGTGTATCGCCATTCACCTTTGAATAATTTTGTCCCATATTTTGCAGATCTTGCTGCTAACGCCGCAAGTCCAGTATCTGCATGATCAAGAAAATACTGGGGTTCATCACCAAAATCACCAGTAATCTTTCCGATACCAAACCGTTTCACATGGTCCTCAAATAGAATAGGTAAGGCTTCAAAAGGATCATTCGGAAAGTGATGGGTGATATGAGCATCGTTAGAAGTACCAGCAGGGATCATCCCAAATGTGAGATCGGATGAAGAATTCATAATACCATTTACAACTTCATTGGCAATTCCATCACCCCCAACAGATATCACATGTGTAAAATCCTCATCGACAAGTTGAGAACTGAGTTCTACTGCATGCAAAGGCTCTTTGGTAAACACGTATTCAAATTGGTCTGGATCAATATATTTCTCTATTTCAGCTTTGATATCCGGCCATCTTTTCTCCAACCTTCCTGAGTTAGATGCAGGATTACAGATGAAATAATATCGGGAGGTACTGACCATCTCTATATGATGCCAATTATCTGAAGTATAAATGACTACCTTCTTCACTTCAATTTTCGTCTGAATTAGTTCAAGGATTCTGATTGATATGATTATTAAATTCAGTAAGCACAGACTGAACTTTGACGAGAGTAATATTATCCGTATCGGAGATCAGATCCAAGAGATACTGATTCATAGATTCATCCTGATAGTAGATCGTAACCGATTTCTTTTGATCAATTAGTAACTGTAATTGATCCTGGAGATATTCTGTGGGAAGATCCTCGAGTCTCATCTCGTTGATCATTTGACCCAGTGGATACATCTCTGAGATTGAGAGTGGGACCAAACCCACTGCCGGTAGAAGTAATAGCGGGAGGTATTGATCTGATTGATACTCATCTAATTGGTCATCGGGTAAACGATTGTAAATTGATTTGTAGCCAGGAAATGCCAGGCAGATCACTTCCTCAGCATTCTGTTGTTGGATGACATCAATGCTTGAGGATCGGATCATGTCCAGTGCAGGTTTCCTCAAATCGAGACGATGAGTAATTCGGATGATTGCATTCTTTGATACAGGGGTGCCGGTAAAAAATTTAGATCGCAGTCGTCCATCGATCATCAACTCAATAGCCCGTTGAGTAGCTAAATTAAGATAAGGCACTGAATTTGCTCGTTTCAACACCAGATCCCAAAGCATTCCTTCACGAATATGATGCCTGATATTACGAATTTCACCTGCAGAGACGAATAAATTATGATCAGCTAGTTGTTTGGTTCGTTCATTCTTGGGTAAGGCAAGAAGGGAATCTGCAGTATGGGTCGAGCAGACCTGACAATAACAGGGAAGATCTTTTAGATCAGCCAATTGATAGGTGCCTTCTACCGTCATGTATCGATCATCCTTTGCCATCAGGACATAAGCCGCAGAATCGAAGGTATCACATCCCATAAATGTTGCCAGAGCAAACATTGCTGGATGACCAGCACCAAATAGATGCAGAGGACGGTTGACCGGTAGATAGTATCGAGTGATCGCAATCATCTCAACCAGGGTCAGATAGTCCTGATTGATCATGACCGGAACCACAGATCCCAAAGCGTAAAAGCTAAAATGATCAAGAATTTCGGGTTGGCTCATCTCTTTCAGATATTCTTCAAGAAGATCAAGATACCGACCCCCCTGAATAGGAAGGGTCCAACTGATATCATCATCAAGATGGTCTAATGATTGTTTAATATTCGCTATAGTCTGTTCTACCCGTTTTTTTGCTGCAGGATAGGAGATATCATAGCCAATGGGATGATCCATTAGGACACCAATATGTGGTTTAACTGAAGATTGAAGATCGAGTGTATCAACCACACCAAGATCGATATCACCGTACAGCATAACCTGATATGCACCAGAATCCATCATGATCATGCCATCATATTCGAGATAATCTTTAACCAGTGGATAGTCATCCCAGGTCAGATGACCGATTCGTTTGCTCATCAGGTAGGCGGAGGTTATCACCTGATCAAATCCAAAGCGGGATTTCATCTCTGCGATAGGTGTTGTCTGTTGTTTAGGATCAACGACAGGGAATAAGGCCGGTGTGGTAATAGTCTTCTCACCGACTTGGAAGGTACCGATTTTGGCTAGACCATCCCAAGCTTCAATTTCATACACATATGTATCTTAACTTGGCAGAATAAACTTCTACCGTTAGCTTCATCGCTTGGCGCATGCAGTTTGTATCAATTCACAATTAAATTATATCGTCTCGTGTAAGGTGGACTAGAGGGGTTATAATTGTCAGTTAATCTAAATAAAAATTTCAAAATAGAACTAAACACCTTCGCTGGAAAAAATGTTATCATTGAAACCATCTCCGGTAAGAAAATCAAAGGAGTACTCATTGGTCTCAATCCAGATGACATGTCACTGATAGTTGGTGATGCTGTTGTCGATAATCAACAACATCATCGGATCTTCTTAGCCGGTCAGACAGTGGCTGAGATTTATCTTGGTGAGGCACCATTTGACATTCAAGGACTCAGAACCGAATTAGAACGGGTTTTCAAGAAAAGTGGAGTCCGCTACTTTGAGGATACCCAAACTATACTCGTTATGGACCGATACAAAGTAACTGAAGAAGGTGTAGAAGGTGAAGGTCCAGTTGCTGATCGAGTTAGAAGAATCTGGTCTAATTTCCGTGAAGAAGCTGCAGCCAATCAAGAACAGGAAGATTAAGATCACATTTACTACGTTATAAAATCAATACACCATATCATAAGTAATAGTTGAACTGACATATAGCCGACTCTGATTTGATGGTATTGGATCATCTTGGGAGATACAGATCGTTCACTTGATACAGATAATCAGACGGGTAGCATTGTGATCATAATTGAGAAGATTTACTTATCTCTATTGATTCAACAAAATCAGCGTTCCGGTATATTGAAGATTAATAACTTGGTAAGCAATAATAACAATAAATACCTCCTCACACACTCAGGTAGATAAAAATGAATGACCGATTCAGATACAATTCAGCCCTACTTCAAGAAGTTGAAGCGATGACTATACCTCAACTAACGGAGCAATCATTTCAGAGGATCGTCGAAACGTTAGCTGACATGATCACCAAGGCAATTGGAATTAATCAAGCAGCTTGTGAAGGCCTAATCTGGAAAGCGATACAACAATGGCAACAGGAAACAAATTTAGATAAAATTAGCCAGAATAATAGCGAAAAACGGAATAAACAATTGAATGAAATCTTTGTTCATTTCGAAAACCAAATCACTCCACTGTTGCTTGATCAAGAGCACTTGATCGAATTCAAGGCGGTACTTAGTAAAACTTTTGAGAATTATCTTCAGTCCAGAACATCACCAGTTCAAGCTCAGACAAGGCAGAAAACTTCATCAAAGTCCCCATTTACAAAACCGGACATCCGACCGAAACCAGCATTTGGACCCAGAAGAACAGCAGAGACTAATTTTACTGCAACCAAAACAGAGGATGAAAAGAAACAAGTGAGTGAGATTGGTCGAGGAAACTCAGCAGATCGAGAAGATGAACATCATTAGTTACAATTAGGAATTTTGTATAAGATTTCTCACAATTGCAGATACTGTCTGACCATCGGCATTACCACTGAGTTTTGCCATCGCTTTGCCCATAATCGTACCCATGGCACCCATACCTCGTTCATTGATCAACTCAGCATGTTCATCAACTACTTCCTGAATTATTTCCTCAATAGCTGATTCATCCATCTTCTCAATTCCAAGTTTAGCAATCAATTCTACCAGCTTGAATCTTCCCTTCTGCTTGGTTATCTCGGTCAAGACTAATTCAACAGCATCTTTGGAGATTTCATCTTTAGCAACCAGTTTGAATACCTCATGCAATCGACTTCGATTGATTTTTGTCGTATCCAGACCTTCACGTCGCAGATTAACCAGTGTAGATAATAATGTTGAGGCTACAAGTGTCGCATCGACCTCATAATTCGCAACTAGTTCCTCGAACAGATCATTCTTCGGATGGATTGCTAGTTGCTCGGCAAGATCCTGACTGATTCCAAATTCTGAGGTATATCTCTCTATTCGTTCCTCGGGCAATTCAAATTCAGTGGATTCAATACGCAACTGTAATTCTTTGGTGAGATGAATCGGACGTGAATCTGTCTCAGGATACATTCTTGCCTTACCAGGAAGAGGACGAAGATACCCCGTGGTACCATCGCCTCGAGGTGCTCTGACTTCAGGGACGATGCCATCCTGATCTAACCACATCTGGAATGCTGTACGAACACCAATTACCGCTTTATTACCCTGATCTTCAGAAGTAATAACAAAAAAGTAGCCGTCATCATCCTTGACATTTAATTCCTTCTTAACCTGATCAAGTTCCTCCTCAGTTATTCCAAATTTGGGAAGTTCATCACTGTGGAGAATACCACCGACACCTGCAGTAACTTTACAGACCTCAGATAATTCCGTACCAAATCGATAGTCTGGTTGTAGTTCGTATTTGAGTAAGCCAGAACAACTTGGAAGTCTTGCACCAACCACCTTCTGACCTTTATCCAGGGCTTTCTTGACAAATTTAGCCTTACAATCCTCAAAGATGGGGGTCAGGTCTTTAGGTTTGATATATGCCACTCGTCGCTTGGATATATTCCGTGATTTGAAAATATCTAGCAGATCAAGCATCCGTTTTTGTCTGATCGCTTCGTTTTTCACATATTCGGGTAACAGTTCCAGTTCGGAGACACCTTTGATCTCAATTCTATTACCTCGACTGATCGATACGTTAAGATCCTGTCGAATGGTACCCTGACCTCTCTTGACGAAACCCGTGGTACGAAGTAACTCTCCAATACGTTGTGCAGTTGCAAGTACTTCTGCTGGAGTTGACATATCCGGTCCAGTTGCCACCTCAATCAGGGGAATACCCAATCGATCCAGCCGGAATTTCCGGGTATCACCGTCACGACCAACATTCTTTGCAGAATCCTCCTCAAGGTTCGCCTGATAGATCGAGATGTTCTTTCCATTTACTTCAATGAAAGAATCGTCTGAACCATAGGCAATCATTGCAGTTCGTTGAAAACCTGAAGTGTTACTACCATCAATTATCGTCTTACGATTAACCTGAATCTCATCAACTAATTCAAGGTGGAAAATTTGTCGAGCGATCGTTAAGGTACGATACAATGCTTCGGGATTAATGGGGAAGATAGGTTCCTCATCCAATTCGATTAGACAAGTGGTATCTTCATAACCCTCATAGATCGTATCTGATTGTTTCAATTTCTCAAACATAGCGCTGACATCAACATCTCCGGTCTCACCTGCAACCGCGCGGAGCTGTCGGAGGATAGTGAAATCAGGATCATCATCTCGCAGATAGGCAGGACAGGCACAGAATAATTTTGACCCATGTTCCAATGCATCCTCACTATCATCATAGGGGGCTTTAATCTGCTGATGAAATTCTAATCCACTCATGAAGCCTACAGCTTCAAAATCAATTTCTTTTGGTGCATTAATTTCGATATCTGACATAATTAGTACTCCTTGTATTTACTCTGTCTGGAGATTTCTCCAGCTATATTCTGTTTCATCACTTCAGGCACCTTGTCATGATCAAAATTGCCGAGTGCCCAGCCTAACTTGACAAAGGCAGTACCTGGTAGCATATCATCGAGATAGGTTACTCCTGCTTGAAATCCGGTACGAAGTGCTCGGTAGACGAAGGGATGGACTCTACCATTGAGACATTGACTGGTCATCCCCACAAATATCCCCTCATCAGTTGCTCGCTCGATTGCAGGCATCCATGATCGGTCCTCATTACTGGGAAAGGTGGGAACATGACCCAACCCTGTGCCTTCAAGGATGACTCCTTTGCTTCCCTGATCAACATACCAATCAAGAAGTTCGGGGTTCATCCCCGGATGGACTTTGATCAGGTTGACATTCTCCTCAAAACCAGTAGCCAATTC
>Ga0102944_1001640_pt1 | contig 14440 bp, 13 predicted proteins | sample SalPonD_shore_MG_FD_78172 | JGI IMG/M metagenome (GOLD analysis project Ga0102944, IMG submission 78172) | Salt pond soil microbial communities from South San Francisco under conditions of wetland restoration - Salt Pond MetaG... | ecosystem: Environmental > Aquatic > Marine > Intertidal zone >...
CACGGCGGGCGCCCTCGCCGCCGAGGCCTTCGTCCAGGCGAAGTCCCGCGGCGCGGACGCCGGCGAGCTCTACGCCCGGAAGCTCCGGGACGAGGGCGTGATGGCGAAGCTCCGCCCGCGCGGCTACGACGTGGCGCGGGCGGTCGGCGAGAACGGCCTGGCCACCGGCCTCGGCGACGCCGTGCTCAAGTCGCCGGTCGGCAGGTTCGGCGTGAAGCTGCTCGGCGGCCAGCTCGAGTCGCTCTACAGCTCGCCGTCGCTGTCGTCGATGGTCCCGGACACCCGGACGCCGTACGTCACGCTCCCGACGATCATCGCCGAGGAGCTGGGCGAGCGGATCACCGACGAGAACGAGGTCCAGCCGCCGGACCTGGCCGACCGCATCGGCGACCTCACATACGACGTGGGCGAGCCCCACATCGAGGTACTCGACAACTCGTGGGCGGCCTCGGGCGCCGCGGTCACGGCCTGTCCCGTGAGCTCCATGGACTACGGCGGCGGCTGCTACCGCGCCGAGGAGGTAGAGCGGGACGGACACACCGAGCGCGTGGTCAGCCTCGACACCCAGCCCTGCGTCGAGTGCGGCACCTGCGCCATCGTGGCGGACACCCACTGGACGCACCCGGCGGGCGGCAAGGGCGTCGAGTACAAGCAGGGCTGAGGCGTAGGACCGGACGACCAACGCCCGTCACGAACGACGACGGTCCACGGCAACGAACCATGACCGACCCCGCGCTCGCCGGCCGCATCGACGACCTCGCCGCGAGCGCGCGCCGGGACCGGGACGACTTCTCGCCGCCCGCCGACCCGCCGGACGAAGAGCGAGCCATGGGCTACCTGCGGGAGGGCTTCGGCCAGGCGGTGTGGTGCTACGTGGACGCCCGGACCAACGGCTTCGACCACATCGACCCGGACGACTTCTCGGCGCTGGAGGGGGCGATGAACGGGTGGCTCGAGCTGTACGCCGCCTGCTACGGATACGACATCCAGGCCGACACCACGATTCGAAAGGCTGCCGAGCTGCTGCTCGAGACGCACAACGTCCGCGACGCGGCGCAGGTGCTGACGCACGTGCCCCGAAACCGACCCTAACCTCCCCCGAGCGTCGACGACTGGGGACTCACTATCTCCTGTCAGTCGTCGTCCTCGTCGATTCGGCCGGGGACTCTCGAGAGGAGTCTGCGGCCCTTGCCGCTCCGCAGTCCGTTCTCCCTCGCCATCTCTCTACTTTCGGCGCTCGTGGTACGCGCTTGGTCGTACTCGGCTAAAAAACACGGACGCGATGCCCCGGGGTTCGGTCCGACTCGGGGTGGCCAGTGACTCGCGGTGGTGACGGTATGGGGCGCGGCCCGTGTAGCGCTGGTGGGTAGGGCCGCCTCTGGATGCCCCGCTGACGAGCCCGATCACGACGATCTCCCCTCAGTCTGCTTCGACGACTTCGACCTCCACGCCGTTCGGTTCGTAGGCGTTCGCCGCGTACCCGCCCTCGTTCCAGGGGAACGCGTCGTCGTCGAGGGCGTCCCGCCAGTCGTCGGGCCCGGAGATGCGCCGCGGCTGTCGCCGGCCGAGCTCGTCGGTCGCCCGCGACAGCAGGACGTGGCGGCCCGGCTCGGCCGCCCAGACGTACCGGAAGAGCCGCCAGGCGCCGCTATAGTCGGGGCCGAACAGCTCCGCGTCCGCCCAGGTCTCGCCACCGTCGGTCGAGACCTCGACGCGATCGACGGCGTCGTCGCCGGCCCACGCGACGCCCCGGACCTCGACCGCGTCCGGGCCCTCGGCGGCCGACCCGGCCGTCCCCGACCCGAGCGTCACCGGCGATTCCCCGTCGGGCGTCCCGATCACCGACATCACCGTCGCGTCGAAGGTGTACGGGTAGTCGACCCCGCCCTCGATCTGATCCCACGTGTCGACGGCGTCGACGGTCTCGTTCTCGTCCGGCTCGACGCCGCCCGGGTGGATCCGGTAGGCGACCTGCTGCCAGTAGGCGTGGACGCCCGGTCGGTCGAGCGACCCCTCGGTCACCATCGTGTCCATCACGCGGAGCTCTGCGAGCCACTTGACGTTGTTCACGCCGTACCAGCCCGGGACGATCAGGCGGACCGGGAAGCCGTGCTCCCGCGGGATCGGCTCGCCGTTCACCTCGTAGGCGACGATGCAGTCGTCGAGCGCCTTCGAGAGGGGGATCGAGCGCGCGAAGACGTCGCCGGCCTCGGAGGGGTCGCCGCCGATCGCGGTGAGCCACCTGTCGTCGGGCTCGTCGACGCCGTGGGCGTGGAGGATCGAGCTCACGGGCGTCCCGGTCCAGACGGCGTTTGCGGCGGCCTCGAAGCCCCACTGGACGCTCCCCGTCTGCGGTCGGTGCTGCCCCCGGCCGTTCCCCGCACACTCCATGGTGTGGGCCACCGCGACCGTCGGGAACGCCTCCTCGACCTCGGCCACCGTGAGCGTCCCCGCCACGTCGCCGGTGAGCGAGACGGTCCAGTCGTCCCGGGTCGCCTCCGGGATCGCGTTCCGGTGGCAGACGAAGTGCTCCTCGATCGGCGTCAGCCAGTCGGCGAACGTGCCCCGCGAGGCGGCGCCGACGACGGTGTACTTGTCGGCGTCGTCGCGCGTCTCGGTCACGCCGCCCGCCTTCGCCTCCAGGATCGCCTCGATCTCTCCGTGCCGCCCCTCCCGAGGCTGTTCCACGGCCATGCCAGGACGTTACACGCACGAGGGGAAAACTGTGGGCTTCCCGGTGCCGCCGCCCTGGCCATCTTCGTACGGTCCGGATCGGCGTGGCTCGTGACTAGTGGAGTCCTCGCCCTCTCGCTCCGCCAGCGTCGAGACGAACGGCCGACTGCGCCCGGACCGCGACGCCAAAGCGTTATTACTGCGCCCTGCCACCACCCCGCATGGAACTCTCGGAGGAGCTCTCGTTCGGTCACGACGACCGACGGCGGATCTACGAGTACGTCGAGCGCCACGGCTCGGCCGACCCCGAGGAGATCCGGGAGGCGCTACGCTTGGATCCCCGCGGCTTCCGCCACCACGTCGCCATATTGCGCCGGGACCGACGGGTCGAGGACGTCGACGGGACCCTCCGGGTCGCCTTCGACCACGGCGAGTCGGAGGAGCACCGAACCGACGGCGTGGAGTTCCTCATCCGGCAGGCCCGCCAGGAGGACCTCTCGGGGCTGGTGGGGGCGATCCGCCGCGTCGCGGGCGAGCGGACGTACATCGTCGCCGAGTCCGTCGCCGATCTCATCGACCACGAGGAGGTGCTACTCCGGCACAACGAGATCGAGTCGCGGATGTTCTTCGTGGCGACCGTCGGCGACGAGGTCGTCGGCTGGGTCCACCTGCACGCGCCGGAGCTCGCAAAGCTCTCCCACACCGCCGAGCTGACGGTCGGCGTCCTCGAGGAGTACCGGGGCCACGGCATCGGGAGCCACCTCCTGGAGCGCGGGCTCGAGTGGGCGGGGGCCAACGGCTACGAGAAGATCTACCAGTCGGTGCCATCGACCAACGAGGACGCCGTCGCGTTCCTCGAGCACCACGGCTGGGAGGTCGAGGCCGTCCGGGAGGACCACTACAAGATCGACGGCCGCTACGTCGACGAGGTGATGATGGCGGTCAGCCTCCCGCAGTCGTGACGGACGGGACCGAGGACGCATCGGGCAACGGCAATTCCTCAGGCGACGAGCGGCAGCGCTGTTCCGAGCCCGGCTGCGAGCGACCCGCGGCGGTCCTGCTGTACGTCCCCTGGGACGAGGACCGGGCGGTCTGTGCCGCCCACGCCCGCGTGCTCGCCCGGAAGGACGGCGTCGTCGCGGAGCCGATCGAGGGCGCGGAGGACGAGTGGCCGTGAGCCGTCCGGCGGGGTCGTCGTAGCACTCGCGCCGACGGGTTGCGTCTGATCTTCCGGGGGTCCCTCCCGCTTTCTACGCGGGACCGTCCCGGGCGCCTGGCCGCCGGGGAGGGTTGAGAAAGAGGCCGTCGACGAGCGCGAGCGCGCCGACCGCGGCGGCGGAACCCATCGCGACCCGGAACGGGACGCCGGCCAGGCCGACCGCCAGCAGGCCGAGGACGAAGGCGACCGGCACGACGGCGAGCAGGAGGTCGTAGCGCGAGAGCCGGTGGCGGCTACCAGTGACGGTCTCGGTTCGGTCGAACGACGAATCAGGACTCTCGGACATCGGCTCTCACCTCGGTCGCACGTAGTGGCCAATCCACCAAAAACGTTTCTCCCATCTCGTCGAACGAACGCACGTCGAAACATTCGGTGAACCGTATCGTGGTTCGTTCTAAGTGCCTTCGATAATGTACATAACGTATACATCCGGCCTGCCGGCCCACGGAAGCGGTGGGTGGTGCCCCACCGACGCCGGGCCAACCGAAGCACGGACTCCCGGGGCCGGTCGGGACCCGCCACGGACGACTTCAAGTACGCCCGCCCGCTACCCCGGGACATGTACCGGGCAATCCTCCCCACGGGCGACATCGCCTGCGAAGACTACGAGCGACAGGACGAGGGCGTCGAGGTGTACACCGACGAGGGCGAGATGATCGCGTTCGTCCCGTACGCCAACCTGGTGGCGCTGGTCGACGAGGACGTGAGCCTGGCCGAGGACGAGCGCTCGACGATGTAGGGGTCGCCGGGCCGAACCGCGACCGGTCTCCGTCCGGACGTGCTTCCGTTCCACCGAGCCGGGCGACGCCCCCGACGGCACGGCGACGAGCCACCACATTCACAATCCGCGGCCCCCTCGTTCCGGTCGATGCCCGAGACGGAGCTCACCGAGCGGGTCCAGTCGGCGCTCTCGGTCGACGTGCCGGCCTTCGACGAGCGCGCCGCCGAGGAGGCCGAGTGGCTCGTCTCAGCCCTCCGCGAGGGGACCTTCGACAACCCGCAGGCGATCGTCGGCCTCGAGTACGAGTTCTACGGCGTCGACGAAGCCACGACCGAGCTCGTCCGGGTGCCGCGGCTGCTCCTCGACCTCATCGGGTTCGAAAAGGAACTCGGCCTCCACAACGCCGAGATGAACACGAGCCCCCAGCCGCTCTCCGGGTACGGCCTCGCCGCCCAGGAGGCCGAGGTCCAGGCCAAGCTCGAAGCCGCCCTGGAGCAGACCAGCGCGGAGGGGATCCGCCTCGTGAGCGACGGGCTGTGGACGATCCCGCCGACGGGCGAGAGCGCACGGGCGTACCTCACAGACAGCGTCGAGGACGACGGCGTGGCCATCGCCACGAACATGACCGACGCCGTGCGCTACCACGCGATGGCCAACTCGGGCTACCCGTCGGAGTTCGGCCTCGACGCCCCCAACGTGGCGCTCTCGGCCGACACCGTGATGCCGGAGAGCCTGATCACCTCGATCCAGCCCCACTACCAGGTCCCCCACGCAGCCGACCTCCCGACGTACTTCGCCTACGCCCTCCGGGTCGCCGCCCCGCTCCTCGCCCTCGGCGTCAACTCGCCGTTCTTCCCGCCGGACCTCTACGACGACGTGTCCGCAGAGACCATCGTCGACGAGGCGTGGATGGAACACCGGATCGACGTCTTCGAGTCGGTGCTCAACCCGGCCGGCGACGACCGGGGGAAGGTCACCTTCCCGCGGGACTTAGAGTCCGTCGAGGAGGCCGTAGAGCGCGTCGTCGCCGACGAGCTGATCGTGCCGATGTCGATCCCCGAGACCGACCGGTTCGACGACCGCATCGCCCACTTCCGCCACAAGCACGGGAGCTACTGGCGGTGGGTCCGCCCCGTCTTCGAGGGGGCGACGCGCTCTGCGGCGAACGCGCGCATCGAGTTCCGGCCGATCCCCGCCCAGCCGACGGTCCGGGACTCGGTGAGCTTCCTGGTCGCCTTCGCCGGGCTCATGGAGCACGGCTTCCGCCGCGGTCACCCGCTCTGCGACCTATCCTGGGAGCGCGCGCGCGACAACTTCTACGCGGCGGCCCGGGAGGGCCTCCGGGCCGAGCTGGATTGGTACACGGCCGACGGCGAGCACGCGACCGACGTCGGCGTGATCGTCGACGACCTGCTCGACGCGGCCCGGGAGGGCCTCCTGCACCGCGGGATTCCGCCCGAGGACGCAGACCGGTACCTCGACCCCCTCCGGGCCCGGGCCGAGCGGGGACGGACGCCTGCCCGGTGGAAGTACGACGCCGTCGCGCGGCGGGTCGAGGCGGGCGAGGGGATCGACGAGGCCGTCCCCGCGGTGCAGCGTACGTACGTCGAGCGCCAGACGCGCACGCTGATCGACGGCACGTTCGCGGAGTGGGAGGACGCGTAGCGGGCGCGGCCCGACGGGGTCGGGCTCGGGATCGGGAAGCGGGGTCGGTGAAGCCCGCGACTGGCGGGCCACACCGCATCCCGCGCTACGGTCAGTCGCGAGGGACCATGGACACGCGTTTATAGTCGAGGCCGCCTACCGCATCCGAACGATGTGCCTACCGGGAGCGGACACCGTGGTCGTCCGCTACAGCGGGGAGATGGGGACCAAGAGCTCGGCCGTCCAGCGCCGCATGGAGCGCCGGCTCGCCGACAACCTGGAGGCGATGCTGGCAGCGCGAGACGCCTCCGGCGTGGTCGAACTCCACCCCACGCGGCCGCTCGTCCGGACCGACGGACCGGAGGCGGCACGCGCCGCCGCCGAGGCGGCCGCCGGCGTCTTCGGGGTCGTCTCTGCGAGCCCCGCCCGGTCGGTGCGGCCCGAGTTCGACGCGATCCTCGACGCGCTGGCAGACGCCGGCCGGGCGTGCTACGACGGCGGGAGCTTCGCCGTCTCGGCCCGCCGGGCCGGCACCGACTACCCGTTCACGAGCCACGACGTCGAGGTCGAGGGCGGCGCCGCGGTGTACGAGGCCGTCGAGGAGCGCTTCGAACCCGAGGTGGACCTCGACGACCCGGACCACACCTTCGGCGTCGAGGTCCGGCCCGACGAGGCGTTCGTCTACACCCGCGCGTTCGAGGGTCCGGGCGGCCTCCCGCTCGGCTCGCAGGCCCCGCTCGTCGCCCTCGTCAGCGGCGGCATCGACTCGCCCGTCGCCGCCTACGAGGTCATGCGCCGGGGCTCGCCGATCGTCCCGGTCTACCTCGAACTCGGCGAGTTCGGCGGCCCGGACCACGAGGCCCGGGCGATGGAGACGGTGTCGACGCTCTCGCGGTACGCGCCGGGCCGTGAGCTCCCCGTCTGGCGGGTTCCCGCCGGCGACGACCTGTCCGACTTCGCCGCGGAGATCGAGAGCGGCCGGATGCTCGTCTTCCGGCGGTACATGTACGCCGTGGCCGAGCGCATCGCCCGGCGGGAGGGCGCCCACGGCATCGTCACGGGCGAGGCGCTGGGCCAGAAGTCGAGCCAGACCGCCCAGAACCTCGCCGTGACGAGCGCGGCGACGACGCTGCCGGTCCACCGCCCGCTGCTCTCGATGGACAAGGCGGCGATCGTGTCGCGGGCCCGCGAGATCGGCACCTTCGCCGACTCGACGATCCCCGCCGGCTGCAACCGGCTGGCGCCGTCGCGGCCCGAGCCGCAGGGAACGCTTTCCCGCGTCGAGGGGCTCGAGCCCGACGACCTCGCCGAGCGCGCCGACCGCGCCGCGTCGCGGGCCGAGGGCGTCACGCCGGGGGCGTTATCCGACCTTCCCGGATAGGGGTTCGTTCCCGAAACCTCGCGGTTCCCGAAAAGATATTACGGACTGAATGAATATTCAGTCAACATGACCAGTCGCGTCCCTGCACGTCGCCTCCGCGCGGTACCGATGGAGCACCGATGACCGCCTCCTCCGTCGCGAAGTCCGTCGCAGCTGTCGGGTTCGTGCTCGTAGCGACCATCGCCGTTGTTGGAGTCGTGACGGGCGCACAGCCGGCGATCACGAACGTCTCCGTCTCGCCGCAGGAGCCCCTGCCGGGGGAGCTCGTCCGGTTCACCGTCTCGCTCAGGAACGCCGAGGGGGCGGACGGACCTTTCCAGGTCGACAGCGTCTGGATCCGGAAGGCCGGCACGACGACCGAGTACGCCCGAGTGAACAACCCCGGGAACGTGCCGCCCGGGTCCTCCCTGGAGGTGCCGCTCACGACCCGGTTCGACGAGCCCGGCGTCAAGGAACTCCAGGTCCGGGTGAACGCCGTCGACGAGAACGACGAACTGACGCAGCTACAGTATCCCGTCACGGTCGTCGTCTCCGAGCGCCGGACCCAGCTCTCCGTCGACGTCGAGGAGCCCGTGGTCGGCGCTTCCACGCCGGTCAACGTGACCGTCTCAAACGGCGGTGCCGATCCGCTCAGACAGATCGACCTCAGGCTCGGCGGCGACGGCGTGCAGGCAGAGAACTCGCGCCGGCTGCTGGCAAGCCTCGAGCCCGGCGCCGACCGCTCGTTCACCTACGACGTGACGTTCGCCGAGGCAGGTCCGACGACGCTCGAGGCCGTCCTCCGCTATGCGGCTACTTCGGGTCAGACCCAGGTCGTCCGCGAGAACCAGACCGTCACCGTCGACGCCCTCCGCGAGGACGTCTCCGTCGAGGCGAGCACCGACGTGGCGGGCGGGGCGAACCCGCCCCTCTCGGTCGAGGTGACGAACTTCGGCAACGCTCCCCTCGAGGACGTGAGCCTCCGGGTCGCAGACGGCGACCGGACCGTCGCCCGCCGGTCCGTCGAGCCGATAGCGGCGGAGTCGTCCAGGACGGTCACGCTGAACCTCACCGGCGTCGACGACGCCGACCTCGACGTGACGGTCGCCTACGAGACGGGCAGCGTCGCGGGCGAGGCGCGCACCACCGTCCGGTACTCGAGCCAGCCGGGTCGGATCGTCCTCACCGGCGTCGACGTCAGCCAGGAGGGCGGGGTTACCACTATCTCGGGGAGCGCGAGCAACGTGGGCCTCTCCGATGCGAACAGCGTCGTCCTCCGGGTGCTCCCGGCGGAGGGCGTCGAGCCGGCGGCCCCGAACCGCGAGTACTTCGTCGGGACCGTCCCCGCCTCCGACTTCGTCTCCTTCGACCTGACCGCGCGGATCGACGACGACGTCACCTCGGTACCCGTCCGGGTGACGTACCTCGCCGACGGCGTCGAGCGATCCGAGGACGTCTCCGTCCCGTACGAGCCACCGGAGACCGTGGCGGGTGAGTCGGACGGCGGCGGCGGGCTCGGACTGCTCGGCTCGGTCGTGCTGCTCGTTGCGGTCGTCGCCGTGGCGGCCGGGGGGGTCCTCTGGTGGCGTCGCCGGGACGGCGGCGGTGAGTGAGTCGTGTCGGCCGGTGACGGTGCCCCGGTGATCGAGGCCCGCGACGTCGTCAAGCGCTACGTGACGGAGGCGGAGACCATCCTGGCGCTCGACGGCGTCTCGCTGGCCGTCGAGCCCGGGGAGTTCGTCGCGATCATGGGGCCCAGCGGCAGCGGCAAGTCGACGCTGCTCAACGTCCTCGGCCTGCTCGACGAGCCGACGGAGGGCGCGGTCTACCTCGACGGAGAGGACACCTCGACGCTCACCGAGCGCGAGCGGACCAGCGCCAGGAAGCGGACTATCGGCTTCATCTTCCAGAACTTCTACCTCATCCCGACGCTCACGGCCAAGGAGAACGTGGAGGTCCCCCGGCTCCTCGACCAGGATCCGGAGACGCCGGCCCGCGCCGCGGAGCTCCTGGCCAAGGTCGGACTCGGGGACCGCCTGGACCACACCCCCGGCGAGCTCTCGGGCGGGCAGAAACAGCGCGTCGCCATCGCCCGGTCGCTGGTCAACGACCCGCGCGTGCTGCTCGCCGACGAGCCGACCGGGAACCTGGACCGGCAGACCGGCCGCGACGTGCTGGAGCAGTTCGAGGAGATCCGGACGGAGGGCGTCGCCGTCATCGCGGTGACCCACGACGCACAGGTGGCCGACTACGCCGACCGGACCATCACCCTCGTCGACGGCCGCGTGAGCGCCGACGAGCCCCGCGTCGCGACGACGCCGACCGGATCGCTCGGCGCCAGCGGCGGCGCCGGATCGCCGGAGGCGTCCGGTTCGTCGGACGCCGGCGAGCCCGGCGGAACGACGGGGCCCTCCGACGACGCCGGGGAAGAGGACGACACGAGCCATGGCGGATAGCCGCGACCGCCCGCTCGACCGGCTCTGGCGGCGGTTCCCCGCCCTTCTCATCGCCAGGCGGAACCTGACCCGCACGCGGGCGCGGTCGAGCCTGGCGATGCTCGGCATCGTCATCGGCGTGATCGCCATCGCCGCGCTGGGCGTCTTCGGCGCCACGCTCCAGGCGTCGATCACGGGCTCGCTGGGCGACATCGGGAACCAGCTGGTGGTATCGCCCGCGGCGAACGAGGGCGTCGAGTTCCTCACGGAGCGCGACGTCCGGGAGATCCGCCGCGTGTCGGGCGAGGCGCGCGTCGTGCCGGTCAGGCAGAACGTCTCGACCATCGACGTGCGCGGGGAGACCCGCCGGGTCACGGTCTACGGGATGGACTCGCCGGGGGACGCCTACGAAGCGACCGACGGGCGGATCCCGGACCCGCTCCGGAGCGGCGCCCTCGTCGGCGCGAACCTGGCCGACGACCTAGATATCGACGTCGGCGACTCGATCGTCGTCGGTGACCCGGAGGAGGGGACCGGAGAGAGCTACCGCGTCCAGGCGATCCTCGAGTCCCAGCAGGCCTTCTCGATCATCGACCCCGGCTCGGCCGTCGTCCTCCCGCTCCGGGACGTGGGCGGCGAGGGGTACACCCAGGTCGTCGTGACTGCCGAGAGCGGCCAGGCCGCCAACGAGACCGCGGTCGCCATCCGAGAGTCGCTCAACGACCGAGAGGAGCGCGTGTCGATCTTCGAGCTCGGACAGATCGTCGAGCAGATCGGCACGGCGCTCGAGTCCGTGAACCTCTTCCTGGTCGGCATCGGCTCCATCTCCCTGCTCGTCGCCGGGGTGAGCATCCTCAACGTGATGCTGATGAGCGCCATCGAGCGGCGCGAGGAGATCGGCGTCCTCCGGGCCGTCGGCTACCAGCGCACCGACGTACTGCGCATCATGCTCTCCGAGGCGCTCCTGCTCGGGACGATCGGCGGTGCGGTCGGGACGGTCTTCAGCCTCGTCGGCGGGCTGCTCATCAACCAGGTGCTGCTCGGGGACGCACTCGCGGTGTTCACCCCCACGAACCTCCTGTACATCCTGGCAGCGCTGGGCTTCGGTACGCTCACGAGCCTCGTGAGCGGGCTCTATCCCGCGTGGAAGGCGGCCAACGAGCGACCCGTGGACGCCCTCCGGAAGTGACGGCCGCCGTCGTCGCGGGACGGACCATGCCTGCAGCGCCTCTACCCCCCGGATTCCGCCGAACGCCGCGGGGTCGGACGGAACTCCCCCGTTATTCGGGTTGATAACCGGTCGGGAACCGTTTTGTGGGGGGTCGCACTTCGGGACGTCATGGCCACCGACAGGGAACCCCCGACGGATACATCCGGGCCACCCGCCGGCGCCACGGAGGACGGCGGATCGGGCGGACCCGTTGGCCCCGACGAGCCGGACCTCTACCCCGGCGTCCGCGACCGCTCGAAGCAGTCCCTCCGCGACGAGCGCGACTTCTGGAAGCACCTCTTCGACTCGCTGGTCGAGGAGTTCCCGGAGGCGGTCATCGTCGTCGACGACGACGGGATCCTGACCCACTGGAACGAGTCCCACGAGGAGATCGCGAACATCCCGGCCGAGGAGGTCATCGGCCGGAACGCCTACGAGGTCCTCGGCACCGACGGGGTCGAAGAGACCCTGGCGGAGGAGGTCGCCCGCACGGGCCGGTCGATACGGGAGGACGACCTCAGGACCACCACCGACCCGGAGGGGAACCGCTACCACATCAGGTGCTCCGGCACGCCGCTTCGGGCGCCCGACGGCGAGGTCGTGGGCGCCTTCGAGCTCGTGAGCCAGGTCACCGACCTCGTCGAGCAGCGAGAGACCCTGGAGGACTTACAGGAGCGGATGGCCGAGGAGGTCGAGGCGCTGGTCGACGAACTCCTCGACTCGGCCGAGCGAATCGCGGCGGGCTCCCAGCAGATCGGTGCCGTCGCCACGGACCAGGCCGGCAACCTCGACGACCTGAGCGGCGAGATCGAGCGGCTCTCGGCGACCATCGAGGAGATCGCTACCTCGGCGGAGGAGGTCAACCGGATGAGCGGGCAGGCCGAAGACGTCGTCGTCGAGTCCCACGAGACGGCGGAGACGACGCTCGCCCACGTCTCGGACGTCTCGGACGCCGGCGACCTGCTCTCCGAGAACACCCGTGCGCTGCGGAATCGGGTCGAGGAGATCGACCGGATCGTGACGGTGATCGACGACATCGCCGACCAGACGAACCTGCTCGCACTCAACGCCTCGATCGAGGCGGCGAGGGCCGGCGAGGCCGGTGGCGGCTTTGCGGTCGTCGCCGAGGAGGTCAAGGCGCTCGCCGAGCAGTCGAAGCAGGAGGCCGGCGAGATCGAGGGCATCGTCGGCGACATCACGGGGACGATCGAGGACACGGTCGGGAACGTCGAGGAGGCAAACGACCGGATCGACGACGCCGTAGACCAGATCGAGACGATGATGGACAACCAGCAGCGCATCTCCGACGCGATCAGCCAGACGTCCGTGGGGATGGACGAGATCGCCGACGCCACGAGCGAGCAGTCCCGGGCCGCAGAGGAGATCTCGACGATGATCCAGGAGGCCGTCCGCGGCGTCGACGAGGTCTCCGAGGAGATCGAGACGCTGTCTACGGCCAACGAGCGCCAGGCCGAGCGCGCGGCCGAGGTCCAGGGGAACGTCGGCCGGATCGAGGCCCACCTGGCGGAATCGACCGACGACTGAGGACCGCCGACCGAGGCGTCCGGTGGCCTCCCCGGGACCGCTTCTGGAGCCCCCGACGCCGCGCGTCCCTGGATTCTCCCGTGGCCGGAAGTATCGAAACCGCAAAGACCACCGGTTAGGCATAGTCGAACCATGGAACCCGAGATCGCGAAGACGGGCCACGTCGCGTTCACCACGCCGGACTTAGAGGAGTCTACCTGGTTCTTCGAGGACGTCATGGGGCTCCAGGAGACCGAACGGACCGACGACGCCGTCTACCTCCGCGGGCTCCGCGACTGGGAGCACCACACGATGAGCCTCCGCGAGGGGAGCGAGGGGGGCGTCGAGCACATCGCCTGGCGGACCCAGGAGCCGGAGCACGTCGAGGCGTTCGGGAAGCGATTTGCGGAGATGGGCCTGGAGGTCGAGTGGCTCGACCCGGGCGAGGTCCACGCGGTCGGCGAGGCCGCACTCGTCCAGGCGCCCGGCGACCACCCCTACCTCTTCTACTACGACGTCGAGAAGCCGAAGCCGCCCGAGGCGGTCCGCTCGAAGCTCAGGAACCGCGGGTACAGCCCGGAGGTGGCCAACCGGGTGGCCTGCCGGCGCATCGACCACGTCCACGTCCTCGACCCGGACGGGCTGCCGCTGGCCGACTTCATGGGGGAGGAGATGGGCTTCGGCCTGAACGAGCGCTACCAGTCCGAGGACGGGACGTTCTGGGGCTGGTGGCTCGCCACGACCGCCCTCCCCCACGACATCGGCATCCACAAGAACGACGACGGGCCCAGCTTCCACCACGTCAGCTACCACGTCGACCACCTCCGGGACCTCTGGGACGCCGCGGACATCTGCCGCGAGCACGGCATCGCGCCGGACGGCGGGCCGGGCAAGCACGCCATCACCAACGCGGACTACTTCTACGTGATGGACCCCGCGAGCGACATCCGCATCGAGCTGTTCGCCGGCCCCGGCTACCTCAACTTCGAGCCGGACTGGGAGACGGTCGACTGGGTCAAAGGCGAGATCGGCACCGAACTCGACCACCAGTGGATCGGGACCCAGTACACCGAGCAGTCGATCCCGTACGTCCGGTAGCGGCGTCGACCTGCCCAGTCAGACGCTCCGATTCGCCCGGCCCGGTGTTCCGCTGTCGACCTGGCCTACGTCTTCCTTTTTCCCGGGTGCCGTCGCGGGAACGAATTACGAAGTTCGATAATTTGGGGGGCAGGTTCTTGTCGGCCCGCAGGCTCTGGGCGGTAGCATGGGGAACCGGCTCGAGAGCGGACGGCGAACGTACACGCTGAGCGGGCTCTGGATCGCCGCCATCGGCTTCTTCGTCACCCGCTTTACCGTCGCCCTCGCCGCCTTCGACGACCGGTTCCAGTTCCTCGTCGCCGGCGTCGTCCCGCTGGTCCTCGGGCTGAGCCTCGCCGCCTTCGGCGTCGCGATGCTCGTGGGCTCTGCCGACCGTTCGTTCGTCCGATCCGTCGCGGTCTGGTGCACAGCTGGCACCGCCGCGATGGCCGTCCTCGTCGCGATCACCCTCGTGGCGACCGATCCGGCCGGGTCCGGGCAGACGGCTCCGATCCGGTCCGACGTCGTGCTGGCGAACTTCCTGATCGGCGGCGCGGTCCTGGGCGCGCTCACCGGG
>Ga0102944_1001641_pt1 | contig 14435 bp, 14 predicted proteins | sample SalPonD_shore_MG_FD_78172 | JGI IMG/M metagenome (GOLD analysis project Ga0102944, IMG submission 78172) | Salt pond soil microbial communities from South San Francisco under conditions of wetland restoration - Salt Pond MetaG... | ecosystem: Environmental > Aquatic > Marine > Intertidal zone >...
AGCCGGCGGAGGTTGCGCACGACGTGGTGCTGGACGAGGCGCCGGCCGGCGTTCTCGCCGCGCGGCACCGCGGTCGTGTGACGCCGGTCGAACGACACGAGCCACACTACCGCCGGCGCGTCGACCTGTCCGCGCGGCAGCTCCACGGCGTCGGGGCCGGGGCCCGTGAACCGCGGCGTGACGCGGCCGGCGCGCACGCGCGCACGGCGGATTGCCGCGCGCACCCGTTGCGCACGCAACCCCGGCATCGCCTCGCGCCCGTCGATCACCATCTGCGGCGTGTAGACGGTGCGCGCGTGGAAATGCCGCGCGTATTCGCGCTGGCGGCGGCTGTGGGCTGCCTGCGCGAACGGATCCGGCCAGCCGAGGTCGTCCCAGTAGTCGACGTGCAGCGACAGGGCGATCACGCCCGTCTGCCCTGCCAGTTGGCCGAGCAGCCGGTCGGCCGGCGGGCAGCTCGAGCACCCCTGGGAGGTGAACAGCTCGACGACGGCCGGGCGCGCCGGGCCGGCGTGCGCGGCCGCCCCGGACAGCAGCAGGCAGCAGAGCAGTGTGGGCATGATGCGGCGGCGGGCGGGCATGTGCGCGATCCCCCTGGAACGGGCCTGCGGGCATGATGGGCGGCGTCGAGCGGCGCTCATCCTCCGTTGTTGGTCCACACCGGCGGCGCATGGTTCGCGCGGCGCCGCATGGTTGCGGGTCGAGCGATTACAATGGGCAGCGCGGGCCGGAGGGGAGAGGGCGAATGCTGGACATGCTGTTCCGGGAACTGGGGACGGACATCGCGCCGCAGGCCGTGGAGACGATCGAGGCAGGGGCGCGGCCGCGGCGCTTCAGTCACAAGGAAACGATCTACTTGCAGGGCGAGCAGCCTGACGGTGTCTACGTCGTCGCGCACGGCTGCGTGATGCTGGAGTGGGAAGCACCGAACGGATTCCTGGTCGGATTCCGAGTGGCCGGCAGCGGCGAGAGCTTTGGCCTGCGCAGCTATTGCGGCGACGAGCCCCGCTCGACCATCGCTCGCACGGTGACCGATACCCTGACCTACTTCCTGCCGGACGCCGTCCTGACGCGTGCCGGCACGCTGGATCCGCGCCTTTATCGCGGCTTCGCCCGCATCCTCGCGCGCGATATCGGTCCGCAGACCTCCAAGATCGCGCGCAACGGCCGCATGCCCGTATCGGTCCGCCTCGCCTACGTCCTGCTCAACCTGCGCCAGCGGCTGCAGGGCCGCACGGTCGACGGCGGCGAGCACGTGTATTTCCCCTTGACCCAGAAGGATCTGGCGAACCTGCTCGATGTGAGCCAGGAGACCATCTCGCGCACGATGCGCGACTTCGAGAACGACGGGATCATCTCCATCGAGCACGGTCCGCGCCGCCTCGTGATCCCGCCCGGCGGCCGCCTGGAGGAAATGGTGCGGCCGCACACTTGAGCCTGTCGGCGACGCGCTACAGCACGTAGACCATCAGCAGGAAATGGGCACAGCGCAGGAGCGCCGCGGCGATGCCCGTCAATGCAAGACTGCGGCGCCAGCGGCCGAAGGCGGCCGCCAGCAGGCCGATCAGGGTGGACCAGGCGAGGAAACCGGCGAGGTTGAAGACGCCGAGTATCCACCAGAAGACGCACGACAGGCCGAACGAGACGGCGAGGCCCAGCACGGCATGGTGCGTCAGGCGCGAGGAGGCAGGCGCGTTCAGGTCCATGGGTGTGCTCCCGGGCGCGGGCGATCGGCCGCGGCAGCATAGCGGCAGCCGCCCGCGGGCGTCCATCGGCGCCGCTGTAACCTGACCCGCGCACGCCGAACCGGTAGAATCCCATCGGTTTGCGGCCCCCGGTGCGCTCGCGATCCGAGCGCTGGAGAAGAACAAGCATGCCGGAGCGACGATATTCTCTGCGCGAGTCGTTGCTGGTCCTGTGTGTCGCCGTGGGCGGCTGCGCCAACCTCCAGCCGCAACCGCCCGCCCGCGACGCGAGCGCGGACGGCGCGGACGCAGCACCGCCCGTCGGTGCGCCCACGCAGCACCGCAATCTCGCCATCAGGGGGCCGGCCCCGGACCATCCCGGCGCAGTGGCCGCCGCTGGCGGGCCGCGCTGGGCCCCTGTGCGCGCGGCCGCGGCCAGCGACGACGAGCCGGTCGGCTTGTGGGCGCGCGTCCGCAGCCGCTTCCGCCTGCCCGCGGCCGCGCACGAACGCATCGCCTCGGAGGTGCGGCGCTACGACGGCCGCCAGCAGTACTTCGATCGCGTGCTGCGTCGGGCCGAACCCTACGTGCGCCATATCGAGCAGCGCCTCGAGGCGCGCGATCTGCCGGCCGAGCTGCTGCTCGTGCCGATCGTCGAGAGCGGCTTCCGGCCGTTCGCGTATTCGTATTCCAGCGCCGGCGGCCTGTGGCAGTTCAAGCCCGCCACCGGCAAGCACTTCGGCCTCGAGATGAACTGGTGGTACGACGGCCGGCGCGACGTGCTGGCGAGCACCGAGGCCGCGCTCGACTACTTCGAGTACCTGCACGATTTCTTCGACGGCGACTGGCTGCTGGCGATAGCGGCCTACAACGCCGGCGAGGGGCGCGTACAGCAGGCCGTGCGCCACAACGCGGCACGGGGCCGCCCGACCGACTTCTGGCACCTGGACCTGCCGCGCCAGACCGAGAAATACGTCCCGCGCATCCTCGCCCTGCGGGCGGTGCTGGCCGATCCGTGGGCACACGGCATCGAGCTGCCCGAGCTGTCGCCCGACTCCGGGCTGACCGTGGTCGAGGTCGATCACCAGATCGATCTCGCCCTGGCCGCCCGCCTCGCGGGCGTGTCGATCGACACGGTGTACCGCTTCAATCCCGGGTTCAATCGCTGGGCGACGCCGCCCGACGGGCCGTATCGACTGGCCTTTCCCGGCCCGATCGCGGAGCGCTTCCGCGAGCGGCTGGCGGAGCAGGACCCGGACGACATGGTGCAGTGGCACCGTCACCGCGTGCGCAGCGGCGAGACGCTCAGCGGCATCGCCGGGCGCTACCACACGACGGTCGCGGCGCTGCGCGACGTCAACGACATCGGCGGCTCGCTCATCCGTGCCGGGGACCACCTGCTCGTGCCGACCTCGAGCAAGCCGGGTTCCGCCTATACGCTGAGCGCGGAGAACCGGCGACGCGCCACGCAGTCGCGCGGCCCGAGCGGGCGCACGCGGGTGGAGTACGAGGTGCGCCGAGGCGACACCTTCTGGGAGGTCGCGCGCGCACACGACGTCAAGGTGCGGCGGCTGGCGGCGTGGAACGACATGGCGCCCGGCGACCCGCTGCACCCGGGCCAGCAGTTGGTGATCTGGGTCGATGGCGGCGGCCGCCAGGCGGCGCCGTCGGCCCGCATGCAGCGTGTACGCTACGTCGTGCGCCGGGGCGATTCGCTCTACGCGATCGCGCGCCAGTTCAATGTCCGCGTGGCGGACATCCGCCGCTGGAACGCCCTCGATGCCGACGCCGTCCTACAGCCGGGCCAGACGTTGAAGCTTCACGTGGACGTCACGCAGCAGGCCGAGGCCGGCTGAGAGGGGCGGCTACGAACGACGCGTCTACGAACGGCGGCTCGCCGCCGTATCGTCGGCCGGAAGGGTGACGCGCACGGCCAGCCCGCCCAGGTCGGACGCATCGAGGCTGATGCGCCCACCGTAGGCGTCCTCGACCATCTGGCGCACCAGCGCCAGCCCTATGCCTTCGCCCGGCGTCTGCTCGTCCATGCGCACGCCGCGCTCGAGCACCGCCGCGCGCCGGGCGGGCGGGATTCCGCAGCCGTCGTCCGCCACCTCCAGGGTCAGTGTGCCCGCCTGGTCCGCGCGGGCAGTGATCCGCACGCGTTGCCGGCACCACTTGTAGGCGTTGTCGAGCAGGTTGCCGAGCATCTCCATGAGGTCGTCCGGGTCGCCCACGAACGCGGTGCCCTCGGGAATGTCGAGCTCCGCGGCGGGGGCGCGTCGGGCGTGTACCGTGTCGAGCGATCGCAGCAGCCGGCGCGCCGTGTCGGCGACCGGCACGGCACGCTGGAGGCCGCTGCGCCCGGCGGCGGCCGCCCGCTGCAGGTGCCAGCCCAGGGTGCGCTCCATGCGCTCGGTCTGTTCGCGGATGGCCGCGGAACGGTCGCCCTCGTCGCCCAGTGCCCGCAGGACCGCGATCGGGGTCTTCAGGCTGTGGGCCAGGTCGGCAAGCGCATCGCGGTAACGCTGGAGCCGTGCCCGGCCGCCGGCGATGAGCCCGTTGAGATTGTCGGTCAACGGGCGCAGCTCGCGCGGGTAGTCGCCGCCAAGGCGCGTGCGCTCGCCGCGCTCGATCTCGGCGATCTCCCCGGCGACCCGCCGCAGCGGCCGCAGGCCCCACCGCAGCACCAGCACGAGGGCCGCGAGCAGCAGCACCGCGATACCCGCGAGCCAGAGCCAGAGCGTGCGTCGAAACGTCGCCACGCGCGCCTCCGCGTCGGCGACCGACTCGGCGACCTGGAACGCCAGGCCGTAGTCGCTTCGGCTCGGTTGTTCCCAGGTGACGGGGTAGGTCAGCGCGTGCAGCTCGTCGCCGCCGGCGTCCACGCGGGCGTAGGTGGCGTCGCCCGGCGCGCCGGCGACCGGGTAGGCGATGTCACGCCCGACGCTCGACTCCGAGCGCCAAAGCACGTGGCCGGCGGCATCGCGCACTGCCGCGTACAGCCCGGAGTCCGGGGTGCCGAGGCGCGGCTCGGCCACGTCGGCCGGCATGTCGAGGCGACCCTGGTCATCGAGCTCCGCCGCGCCCAGGAGTAGGTAGATCTGGACCTGCAGGCGCTCGTGCACGGCCTCCTCGACACTCCGGCGAAAGGCCCGGTCGAGGGCGATCCCGGCCAGACCGAGGAAGGCCGCGAGCACCACGGCGGCGGCCAGGGTCAGGCGGCCGCCAAGGGAATCGGTGACGGGTGGGTGCATCACGTGCGCGGGCCCGGCTGCCGAGCGGCGGGCTCGTGACGGCGAACGCTGGCCGGCAGGACGCTTGCTGCGCGTCGCGCCTCACCCTGTCGCGCTCCCCGTCGCGGGAGAGGGGAACACGCGTTGGTGAGCCGGGATTTGCGGTAGCCGCGGCGGTTTCGATGTTTGCCTTGCGGTGGCATCGCAAGGGCCGGCCCGGCGGACAATGGCCATCGAAGCGCCATCCGGTCAGTGCTCCGCACCGGGGCGACGCAGGCGGTACCCGCGTCCGCGCAGCGTCTCGATCGGGTCGCGCGTGCGCTCGGGGTCGAGCTTGCGCCGCAGCCGCGTCAGCAGCACCTCGAGCACGTTGCTGTCGCGGTCGGCATCCTCCTCGTAGATGTGCTCCGCAAGGCGGGTCTTGGACACGACCTCGCCCGCATGCAGCGCGAGGTACTCGAGCAGGCGGTACTCGTAGCCCGTGAGGGCGACGGGCTCGCCCGCGACAGTAACGCTCTGCGACCCGGTGTCTACCGCGATGTCGCCGATCTCGAGCAGGGCGCGCGACCAGCCGGCGGCGCGGCGCACCAGTGCACGCAGGCGCGCGGTCACCTCCGCGATGTGAAACGGCTTGACGAGATAGTCGTCCGCGCCGGCCTCGAGTCCGACCACCTTTTCCTGCCAGCGGCCGCGCGCGGTGAGCACGAGCACCGGGAAGGTGCGACCGGCTTCGCGCCAGGCGCGCAGCACGTCGAGCCCGGAGCGGCCGGGCAGGCCGAGGTCGAGCACGACGACGTCGACGGGGCACTCGTTGCCGAGGTACAGCGCTTCGTCACCGTCGCCGGTCTCGTCCACGGCGAAGTCCTGGTCACGCAGGGCGGCGGCGATGCGTTCGCGCAGCGCCGCCTCGTCCTCAACCACCAGGACCCTCATCGCGTGCGCTCCGCGGCGCGGGTCACCGCAGCACGCGCCCGGTGCGCGCGTCGATGCGGATGCTGCGCACCTTCCTGCCGTCGATCAGCACCTTGACGCGGTACCAGGGGCTGCCGTTGCGGCGCAGGTCGACGTCGAGCACGCGGCCACCGGTCTGCGCGCGCGCAATCTCGGCGGCGCGGTCGCGCGAGATGAGGCGCCCTTCGTCGCGTTGCACCAGTCGCACGGTCTCGCCGCGCGCGGCGGCCGGCTGCTGCGGGGCAGCGGCGCACAGCGTCACGACCAGCATCGTCATCGCCAGTGACCAGCCCCTGCCGCGCATGCGCCTCGTACCCGCGTACCGCCCGAACGGGCGCCATTCTACTGGATCGGCGCCACGCGCACGCGCACGCGGATGGTCTCGCCCGGGTCATCGTCGGTCTGCGTAACGAACGTGCGTCCGGCGTAGCGGTAGACGACGCGGTAGCCCATGAGGCGCTCCTCCTCGCGCGTGACCTGCTCGGTTTCGCAATGACGCTCGCGTGTCACCACGCGGCGCCGATCGTGCCCCGCACGTGCCGCCGCATCGCGGCCGATGGCGGCGCCGATCGCGGCACCGACGATCGTGGCGGCGGCACGGTCCCCGTGCCCCTTGCCGAGCCGGTTGCCGATGGCGCCTCCGATGATCGTGCCCGCGACTGTCGAGCCGCTGGTGCCACCGCGCCCACGATCGACCGTGCGCTCGACGTCCTCGTCCCAGCAGACCTCGCGCGGCGTGGTGACGCGGACCCAGCGCGTGAGCGGCTCGACCTCGGTCACGCGGGCATCGACGTAGAACGACTCGCCCTCGTGCCCGCCGGCCCGCGCCGTGCCGACGCCCGCCAGCAGGATGCTCGCGAGGCCGGCGGTGGCGATCCCGATGAATCGATTCATGGCCTGTCCTCCGCTGCGCTGCGGCAAGACCGCCGCAGCTTCGGGCGTCACTGTGAAGCCCGCGGCCTGAACGCAGCCTGAACGAGCCGTTCAGGCTGCGTTCAGGCGGACCGGCGCAGGGTGGGTGCCGTGGGGCCGAAGCCGGTCCCCCGCCTGGACGAACGTGGAGGTCCATGACATGAGCAGAATCGGAGTAACGTTGACATTGGCGGCGGTCTTCGCGCTGGGCACCGCGGGCGTGGCCGAGGCCGGCGCATCCCGGCACGAAGGTGGCGGGCACGGCCGCGAGCACGCGACACGGCAGCAGCGCGACGATCACGGCAGCCTGCAGCGCAGGGCGCACCGGACGGAGCGGCGGCATCACGACGGCCGCGGCCACGCGTACGGTCGCGGCGACCACTACCGGCCGTTCCGCGGGCACGGCGCGCGGCACGGGCTGCGGGGCTTCCATCGGCGTCACGAGGCACAGCGGCATCATCACCGGCGCTACCGCCATCATCGTCCGGGCCGGTGGTACGGTCAGCGCAGGCTCGGCGCCACGAGCTACGGTATCGCCTTCGACATCGACGGCGTGACCTTTAGCCTGCGCGACTGGCAACTGCATTGAGCGCCGCCGACGGGCGGCGGGGCAGCATTCCCGCCGCCCGCTTCAACGCTCGACGCGCGTGAGCTTGGAGCCTTCCAGCGTCAGGTTGTACATCAGGCCCTTCTGGCCGAAGACGAAGCCGATGATCGGGTCCTTGATCCGTTCGGTGTCCACCGAGCCGCCGGCACCGGCATCGACCAGTGCGACCGAACCGTCCACGCCCGCCTTCCAGCCGCTACTGGCGCGGAAGTGGCGTAGCGCGTCCGCGTCCAGGAACAGCAGGACCACGTCCTTCTTCTGGGCCCCGAGCTGGAAGCCGACCGAGGCGGAGGCAATGCTGTAGTAGTCGACCGTGCTGCCGTCGATGCGCAGCGCACCCTCGCCGTACTCGCCGCCGATGCCGATGCCGGCCTTGATGACGCCGGGCAGCACCAGCACGCCCTCCGCCGCCGCGAGCAGGGCATTCGCGCCGTCGACCTCCTTGTGGAACCGATCCAGAGCGGCATCCACGCTGGCGTCGATCTCGGCGGCCGTGGCCGCCGAAGCCTGCGGCGCAAGCAAGGCCTGGCCCAGCAGCAGCACCAGCGCCAGCAATCCGCGCCCGCTCCGGGCGCGATATCGAATGTTCATCGCACGTTCCTCGATGCGTCCGCCCGCGGACGCTTCTTGCGGCCCGGGCGCGCACCGGCAAGCATAGGCGATCCGCCGAGAACTGCAGAGTGCCGGGTGCGCGGGCTGGCACACGTACCGCGATCGGCTTATGTTGGGTTCCTGCCTCGTACGACGGGCGAGGCGCGGCGATGGGAGCACGACATGCACGGCACGGCCACGCTGGTCTGGGGGATGCTGTTCGGGGCGGCCGGCATCGGCTTCTTCACCTATGGCCGCCGCCAGAAGGCTGTCGTTCCGCTGCTTTGTGGCATCGGCCTGTTCGTCGTGCCGTATTTCGCCGGCAACCTCTGGATCCTGCTGCTCATGGGCCTTGCCCTGGTCGCACTTCCGTATTTCGTGCGCATCTGATCCGCGCGCCACGCAACTGGCCCGGAGCGGCGGTCGGCAGCCTGCGCCGCACGTGTGCCGCACGCGTGTAATGACATTCCCGTAACTAGGCCGTAACCAGCTCGTCAGCGACGGGCCGGAACGGTTGTCCCCATTCCCGCTCGAACCCTGTACATGCCGGGTGCTGCGCACGCTCGAGGTCGCCGCGGGCCGCGGAGTTTGTCTGCGGCGCACGGGTCGTGTCCCTGCCCGGTCCCGACCGCTGTGAAACAGGGAGAATCACCATGCGAAGCAAACAAGGGCATATGCTGGCGGCCGCACTGTCGCTCGCCGCCGTGTTCGGCACCGCCGCGTGGGCGCCCGCGAGCGGCGCGGAGCAGCCGACGATCGAGCTCGGCTACGTGCAGAGCTGGCCGTCGAGCAGCATCACGACCAAGCTCGCCGCGGACGTGCTCGAGAACGACCTGCACGTGCCGGTGAAGCTGGTCGCACTCAGTGCCGGACCGATGTACCAGGGCGTGAAGAGCGGCGACCTCGATGCCATGCTGACCGCCTGGCTGCCGGTCACCCACAAGGCGTACTACGAGAAGGTCTGGCCCGATGTGCTCAACCTGGGGCCGAACCTCCGCGGCACGAAGCTCGGCCTGGTGGTGCCGTCCTACGTGAAGGACGTCGACAGCATCGCCGATCTGAAGAAACATGCCGACGAGTTCGACGGCAAGATCATGGGCGTCGGTGCCGGCGCGGGGATCAACGAGGACACGCTCAAGGCCATCAAGCAGTATGGCCTCGACATGCAGCTGGTGAAGAGCTCCACCGCAGGCATGGCCGCGAGCCTCGAGCGAGCCGTGAACAAGCACGAGCCGATCGTGATCACCGGATGGTCGCCGTTGTGGATCTGGGGCAAGTTCGACCTCAAGTATCTGAACGATCCGAAGAACGTCTACGGGAAGGCCGGCTACGTCGCCACGCTGACTTCGCGCGAGCTGCCCGACAAGGCGCCGACCGTTTACCAGTTTCTCGATGACTTCCGGCTGAGCCTGTCCCAGCTCAACGAGATCGAGGCGTTGGCGAAGAGCGGCCAGGACGAGGCGCACGCAGTACATGAGTGGGCGCAGAATCACCCGAAGGTGGTGAGCCACTGGATTTCGGCGGCCACGAGCGCGAGCGGTTGAGGTCGATGTCCGACGAACGGACCGGCGACGCTTGAGCGCTCCCGACCGCCAGCGCGACGGCGAGCGGCATGACCCGTGGCGTGAGCCTGCCCTGGAAACAGCGCGCCCGGTCGAACGACTGCGCCGGCTCGGGGCGCATGGCCGCCATGCCCGTCAGGCCCCGCGATATCGGGGCCCGCGGCGGCGCGGCGGCCGGCGGGAGAGTCAGGACGACGCGGTGCGCGGCCCTATGGCGCTCTCGAGCTGCGCCCGGAGCGCTTCCCAGCAGCGTTCGAGTTCCATTTGCTGCGTCCGCACCGATGCCGCGTCGCTCTCGAGAGCCAGCCGTTCCAGGGTTTGCGCTGCGTGTGTGAACTCGCTGCCCGGGAAATGCTGGCTGGCGCTCTTGAGTGCGTGCGCGTTGCGCGCGACGGTCTCGCGATCGAGCGGGTCGGTGATCGCGGCGCGCATCTGTTCCAGCCGCCCGGATGCCTCGCGCAGGAACACACGCGCGAGCTCGGGGCTCAGCGTTGCACCGTGCGGCTCGGCCGCCGCTTCGTCAGCGTCTGGTGCCGGTCCGGGGGCGGCACCGCCGGTGGCCGCGTGCGCCGCGATTGCAGCCCCGAGGCGCTCGCTGTCGATCGGCTTGAGCAGCAGGTCGCTGGCGCCGGCCTGTGCGCAACGGCGCCGTTCGTCTGCCGTCGCGCCGGCGGTCAGCACGAGCACCGGGACCGCGCCGGCGCTCCCGCCGAGTGCCCGGATCCGTCCGATGACCTCGATGCCGCTGGTGTCCCCGAGCTGCAGGTCGAGCAGGATCGCGGCATAGCGCCCGGAGCGTGCTGCATCGAGCGCCGCATCGCCGGTGGCAGCCGCTTCGCCGGGGATCGAAAGACGCGCGAGCTGCCCGAGGGTGATCTCCCGGTTGATCTCGCTGTCGTCCACTACGAGCACGGGGCGCTCGTCGTCTCCGCCGCCGCGGGCGTGGTAGCGCGTGACCAGGCCGCGACGGTGGCGCTCGGCCTCGGTCATCGTGCCCGTGGCGACGATGGCCCGCAGCAGCTCGTCGAGATGCTCCGGCGGAATCGGGCGCGTGAGGTAGCCCGCGAAGCCGGCATCGTTGAGCCGCTTCGCATCGCCGCGCGCGCCGGCCGTGGTGATGATCGCGACACAGGTCGAGCGCGTCTCCCTGCGCGCCTTGACCCGGCGTCCCAGCTCCTCGCCGGACAGGTGCGGTGCGAACATGTCGGCCAGCAGGACGTCGAACGGATTGCCGTCACGCGCCCCGACCAGGATGCGCTTCATGGCCTCGACACCGTCGGCGGCCGTGTCGACCTGCATGCCGAGTGCACGCAACTGGTCCGCAAGCGAGGCGCGCATGGCCTCGTCCGGATCGAGTAACAGGACGCGCTTGCCGCGCAGCTCGACGGACTGCTCCTGCGTGCCGGGTGCAGCGGCGGTAGCGCCGACATGGGCGCTGAAGCGGAATACCGTGCCGGTGCCCGGCTCGCTTTCCACCGTGATCTCGCCTTCCATCGCGCGCACCAGCTCCAGCGTGATCGAGAGGCCGAGCCCGGTCCCGCCCTTGGCGTTGCCGCTGGCCTGGCGATAGGGCTCGAACAGGTTCGCCTGCTCGGCCCGGGTGATCCCGATGCCGGTGTCGGCGACCTCGATGGACAGTCGATGGCTGCCATCCTCGAGACGCTCCCAGTGGCGCAGGCTGAGGACCACTTCGCCCTCGTCGGTGAACTTGATCGCATTGCCTACCAGATTGATCACGATCTGGCGCAGGCGCCCCGGATCGCCGCTCACGCGCCGCGGAGCGTCGGGCGGCACGAGACAGACCAGGCGGATGCCCTTGGCGCGTGCGGTCTGATCGAGCAGCGCGGCGGCACCGTTGAGGTTGTCGTGAAGGTCGAACTCGACATCGTCGAGTTCCATGCGGCCGGCCTCGATCCTGGAGAAGTCGAGCACGTCGTTGATCAGGCTCAGCAAGCCCTGCGCCGAGTCACGGATGACTGCGCCGTGATGCTGGCGCTGCTGCGGATCGTCGGCCTCGAGCAGCAGCTCGCTCATCCCGATGATGGCGTTGATCGGCGTGCGCAGCTCGTGGCTCATGCGGGCGAAGAAGTCGGTCTTGGCCTGGGCGGTGTAGCGTGCCTCCTCGAGCTCCCGTCGCAGGTCGTCGGTACGCGTCTCCACCATTGAACCGGCTGCGTCGGCCATCTTCCAGCTGGCGTACTGTCCCCACCAGGCGAACAGCAAGGGCATGGCGTCCAGCGCCCACATCGCCATGTTGTTGCTGTGGGCCCGGATGATGTTGTTGATCGTGATGCCGTCCAGCACCTGCAGGCAGACGAGCAGGGTGGCGACCACCACGGCCGCCGCCGCGATCAGCGTGCCGGTGAACGCATAGCGCGAGGCACGCGCGCGCAGCACGCTGAATACGTGGATCGCTGCCTCGTGATCGGACAGGGGCCGTTGTACCGCGCGCCGGGACGAAATGGTCGTGGTCTCCATGGGGGCGGGGCGATGGTGCGTGCCCCGCTGGCCGAGCCTAGCGATTCGGGTGGTGCGCGCACAATGGGGACAAACCCCGTCGCCGGACACCGGAGTCAGGTGCCGGGGCCCGCCTGCCGCGACGGGCCGGCCTCGCCGGCTTGCGCATCCGCTGCCTCGCCGAGCTCGTCGATGTCGGGGACCATCGCCGCGGTGAGCAAGGGCGTGCGCGCCGCGACGGCCACGTGGTGCGTCTGCTCGCCGACGGCGATCGCGGGTCCCTGCAGGCGCCGGACGAGGGCGAAGCCCCAGATCGCGGCATGGACCGCGGCCTCCATGATCAGGAATCCCGAGGCGCCCAGCGTGCCCATGAGCCAGCCGCACAGCGGCGGCCCGAGTATCGCGCCCAGACCGAAGATCAGGATCAGTCCGCTGCTGGCGGCGACGCGTTGTTCCTGGTGCAGGCGGTCGTTCGTGTGGGCATTGAACAGCGAGTAGAGCGTGAGCGATGAGGCCCCGAGCATGGCGCCGATGGCGAGCAGCCCGGCGAAGGAGCTGCGCTGGACGAAAGGTGCCACGCTCGCGGCGACCGCGCCGACGAACGCCAGCCACACGATCACGCGGCGGCGATCGAGCCGGTCGGACAGCTTGCCGACCGGCCACTGGGCGAGCGCGCCGCCGGCGATGATGGTCATCATGAACACCGACACGCCGGCGACCGAGAGGCCGATGGCACTGCCGTAGACCGCCCCCATGCCGAACAGGGCCCCCTGGGCGATGCCGGTGGTGAACACGCCGATGGTCCCGAGGCGCGAGATGCGGAACAGTTCCGGCAACGTGACGCGCGCCGGGTTGCGGTGTTCCGGCTGCTCACCGACGACGAGAAGAATCGGCACGGAAGCCAGGGACACGAGCACGGAGATGAGGATGAACAGATCGGCCCGTCCCGGGTCCGCCAGGTTGAGCAGCAACTGGCCGCCGCCCATGCCGAAATAGGCGACGATCATGTACACCGACAGCAGCCCGCCGCGGTGTTCGTTGGTCACGCGGTCGTTCAGCCAGCTCTCGGTGACGATGTAGATGCCGGCGTAGGAGAATCCCGTCACGATGCGCATCAGCGTCCACAGCGTCGCCTCGACGAACACGCTCTGGACGAGGATCGCCACGGATGCGAACGCGGTGAGGGCGGCGAACACGCGCAGGTGGCCGACGCGACCGACAGCGCCCGGTGCCAGCAGCGAGCCCGCGAGGAAGCCCAGGAAATAGCCCGACATGACGACGCCGGTGACGGCGCTGCCGAAGCCCTCGAGCGTGGCACGGACACCGAGCAGCGTGCCTTGTAGCCCGTTGCCCAGCATCAGCAGAGCCACGCCGAGCAATAGCGGCCAGACGTGCGACGCCGCGGCGATCACGGGGGTCCGCGGGATCGCGGCGGGACGAAGGCGGTTCATGCCGGACATCCCTGCCAGAGGCGGTTTCCGTTGCCGGGCGCGGACGTGCTACATGCCCAGCGGCATGATCATGCCATGGCCGTACGCATCCACCAGGCACTCGACGAAGGGGATCAGGCGCGAGTCCACCATGTTGCAGACGTAGGCCGGCAGATCGATCGACGTGCGCCCTTCGACGAACTGCTGCAGCAGATCGGCACAGGCCGGATGGAGTTGCTGCGGGATTGCGCACACCAGCGGCTCGCCGGGTGCCAGGTGAACGGGATGCATGGGCAGAACCTTCCTCGGGACGGAACCCGACCGGATCGCACCGGCGATGCCGGCGCCGCGGAAACGATCGTGGCCGGCTGCAGGCGACGCGGCACCCGCGCGGACCCCACAAGCATAGTCGTTCCGGCGCGCTCGGGCTGGGGCGCCGGCATCCGGTCATTCCCGGCGCGGCGGCCAACCGGACTCCGGCGCCGCGCCGCTGCCGGGGGCGCCGAGCGGGCCGGTCAGGGTTGGACTGGTGTGCGCGAGCTCGGATACCGCCCGGTCCACCGACAGATAGACGCGCTCGCTCATCAGCGGCGCCAGCCGTTCGACGGTCTCGAGGCGATCGCTCACTGGCCCCTTGACCTCGGCCAGGCAGAGCGTGCTGCCGCGGGCGGCGAGATCGCGCTCCAGGTGTTCGAGCAGGTCGACGCCACTGCTGTCCACGTAGCTGACCGACGTCATCACCAGCACGAGATGGCCCGCCTCCGGCGCGGCGTCCGCTGCGTCCAGGACGAACTGGTGGATGGCATCGGCGTTGGCGAAGTAGATGTTCTCGTCGATCCGGACCAGCATGAGGTCCGGGTGCTGCTCCACCTTGTGGCGGCGCACGTTGCGGAAATGCTCGGTGCCGGGCACGCGGCCGACGATCGCCATGTGCGGGCGTCTCGTGCGCCACACGTAGAGCAGCAGCGACGCCGCGATGCCCGCGACGAGCCCCGGCTCGATGCCGA
>Ga0102944_1001642_pt1 | contig 14423 bp, 14 predicted proteins | sample SalPonD_shore_MG_FD_78172 | JGI IMG/M metagenome (GOLD analysis project Ga0102944, IMG submission 78172) | Salt pond soil microbial communities from South San Francisco under conditions of wetland restoration - Salt Pond MetaG... | ecosystem: Environmental > Aquatic > Marine > Intertidal zone >...
AGATATTCCCTGATGCATCTCCCGGAGGGTCTTGGCATAATCGCGCTGGTCTGAATCAGTTTGGACGTTTGTCAGTGGTTCCGGCATTTGGACAGCATTCGTTAGATTAATGTGATTGCATCGATTTGGTTAATCACTGATTCCAACGTAACACTATTTCAAATCACGGAAAATACCCCGGGATGGGCTGGAATGATGTGCAAAAAGCTGATTTAGATTGGGACAGAATGGGAAAAGAAGAAACAAGATGTGCTAATTTGAGAAGGGTTCTTCTAAGAGTGAGGCATATGGATAAATAATGTTATGTGTAAGTGTTATTTATATTACATGAAGTCACTGGTATGAATAATATATGGATAAATCCCCTTTATACAATTTAAAGGTCCGCTTTGCATAGTATATTGACAATGAATAGTATTTATTAACTCTCTGCACATAAGCTAAGGTTAGCCGTACTTTTCCAATCAAAATCACATAATTATGGCTTGGACTTTCGATCAGTTAGAAAGCATGTCGATAGATGAACTGAAAAGTGAATATGATAAGAGATATTCTGGAGAAATTGAATCAAGGGAATTTATTCTAAATGAAATATCTCAAAGAAAAACTGATAAGCAGACACAGAAAATTGTTGATCTAACAAAAACTGTAAAAAACTTGACGTGGGGTATATTAGGATTAACAGTAGTTAATTTATTACTTATTGTATTTAGTACTTTATGTGCTTAAACAAGCAATAAGTTTAAAATGTTACTTTCTATACTATCAAAGTATTACTATGGCAACAGGGGAAATAAACAATACGATCAAAGAAAAGCTTGAAAAGGCAAGAAAAGAACTACTTGATTTGGGGTTTAGAAATCATTTGATAAACTACAGAGAGCTTAAAACCAAAGGCATTCATATCATAGATGAACTTTCTGAGCAGTTATATGAGATCTTGGTTTTACAAGGCAAGACTATGTATTTCCTCTCTGATCCAACTAAAGATCAAAAAAATGGAGAAAGCCAAGAATTAGATTTCTTTGATTTAGTTCAACCTGAAAATGATGATGATGAAAAAGTTGCTGACCGGCATAAAGACAACAAAATTCAGACACCTCATAGTTCTAAACGTTTACAGCGGCGACTATTAAATACTTACTACACGGCTAGAACACATATCCAAGAGCGAGGAGTAAATGTATTGTATCTTGCTTTGGGAATGCTGCATTGGTATGAAGATGAAAATTCTGAAAAACTGCGCCGATCTCCGTTAATTCTAGTCCCCATAGAGATATCAAGAAGTGACGCACAGAGTAAATTTAAAGTTCGCTATACAGGAGAAGAGGTTGGGGGGAATTTATCATTACAAGCAAAATTTAAAATGGATTTCGGATTAGAAATTCCAATTCCTGAAGAAACAGAAGAAATCAATATCTCAAAATATTTTCAATCGGTCAGTAAAAAGATACGGAATCAAAAAAGATGGAAAGTTGAAGAGAATGAACAAGGAATTGGTTTTTTCTCATTTAATAAATTTTTGATGTATAACGACTTGGATCATGAAAATTGGCCGGAGGGTTGTAAACCGAGTCAAAATAAAATTATCCAATCAGTTTTGGAAGAGGGCTTTAGTGAACCAGACCCAATTATATCAAAAAATGATCACATTGATGAATTTTTAGATCCTAAAGATTTAAATCAGGTTGTAGATGCTGACAGTTCCCAGATCATAGCAATTTCGGATGTCAATCAAGGCCGCAATCTTGTGATTCAAGGACCACCTGGCACAGGCAAATCACAGACTATTACAAACATAATAGCAGAAGCAATTGCATTGGATAAGAGAGTACTTTTTGTCTCGGAAAAGATGGCTGCACTTGAAGTTGTAAAGCGAAAGCTTGACGATGTTGGTTTGGGAATGGCGTGCCTCGAACTTCACAGTCATAAATCAAATAAAAAATCATTTTTAGCTGAGCTTGAAAAAACTCTAAATCTCGATAAGCCAGTCAGTAAAAACGGTGATTTTGATATTGAAGCTCTAAAGAAAAACAGGGACGAACTCAATAGATATTGTTTTGCTGTTAATGAAGTGATGGGAAAAAGTGGTGTTACACCATTTCAGGCTTATGGTAAAATTTTAAAAATTAAGAACAAGCTTGGGGCTATTTCCTCTCCAAAAATAGAAAGGAATGTGCTCTTACCACTCGATCAATCTACTTTTAGAAGAAGGTTGGATTCAATTGAAAAGTTAGAAGCCCAAATTAAAAGAATTGGCCGACCAATTGATCATCCTTTCTGGGGAAGTAATATAACTGTTCACATTCCATCTCATAATGATGAAATTAAATCCGAAATTGAGACCGTTTTGGATTGTTTAGATAAAATTCGGGAATCGCAAAACGATTTATCGGTCTATTTTGGGTTGAGTTTATCCGAAAACTGGCAGGAAGGAAAAATTTTGCTAAAAGCTTCTGAAATTGCGTTAAAAGCACCTAAGAATATCGGAAAGGTAGCTATTCAAGATGAATCCTGGATAGAAAAACAGCAAGAACTAAAGCATTTTATTGATACGGGACAAAGGATCACAGAGTTAAAATCCACTTATGGGAGTAGAATTATAAATGAAGCTTGGGGAGAGGAAGTTTTAGAAATTCGTAAATCGTTGGTAGCAAAAGGTGACAAATGGTGGAGATTTTTTTCAAGAGACTACTGGCGCGCAAAAAATGCCTTAGCCGGTTTAATGGTTGAGAAACTTCCAAAGGAGCTGGAAACTCAACTTGATTTGGTTGGAGCTATACTGGAATACCAACGACTAGAACCTATATTGAAGGATTATGAAGAGCTTGGCGAAGAACTTTTTCAGGATCTATATAACGGGGAGAAATCAAGTTGGGAAAACCTAAAACAGATAAATGAGTGGCTATTCAATACTCATACTGAAATACTTGAAGAAGGAATTCCCTCAAAATTTCTTTCTTTTTTTGATGAACAGTTTGACAAAGAGAAAGTACACGATAAAAAGGAATCGCTTAAAAAAGAAAAGGGGAAATACACAGATACAGTTCGAAGTTTATTTGATAGGTTAAAATTTGATGACAAAAAAAGGTTTGATGGAGAAGGGTTTTGGAGTCAAGATTATATAACACACTCCAATATGTTCGAAATCCAGCTATCCAATGTAGAAAAATTAAGCGAGGTATCATCGCTTAATCATGGATTATTTGAGCTGAAAGAAGAGGGCTTACAAGAAGTTGAAGCTATTGCCTGCGAATGGAAACCAGCAGGAAATCATTTGGGTGATCTCTTCGAATTAAATTGGTTAGAGGCCTTTCTTGAAAAAACATTGAAAGAGAGAAAGGAACTATCTGGATTTAGCAGCGAGTCGCACTGGAGAAAAATAAAAAAATTTAGAGATTTAGATGAGCAATTGTTAAGACAAAATCGTGCAGAATTAGCCTATAAACATTGGGAAAATTTACCAGATTCCGTTGGACTAGGTGAGGTAGGTTTATTAAAAAAAGAGTTTAATAAGAAACGCAGACATCTTCCTATTAGACAACTCATCGAAAAAGCAGGGAATGCAATTCAAGCTATTAAGCCTGTATTTATGATGAGTCCATTATCAGTATCAACTTATTTGCCTCCAGGTACAATCAATTTTGATTTAGTGATTTTTGATGAAGCAAGCCAAGTACGTCCGGTTGATGCATTCAGTCCTTTGCTAAGGGCTGATCAAGCAGTTGTAGTTGGTGATAGTAAACAACTCCCACCGACAAGTTTTTTTGATGTTGAATTAGAGTTAGAGGATGAAGAGGAACAGTCACAAGCTGCAGATATGGAAAGTATATTGGGTCTCTTCGAAGGAATGGGAGCTCCTTCTCGTATGCTACGCTGGCATTACAGAAGTGAACATGAATCACTAATAGCCGTTTCAAATTATGAATTTTACAATAATGATTTAGTTCTTTTTCCAAGTCCAGATGTTGAAAGAAATAACACTGGGATAAAATATCACTACTTATCTAACACCTATTACGAACCTGGACGAGGAAAAAGCTATAACAGATTAGAAGCTAAAGCTGTTGCCCGAGCAGTATTAGATCATGCTCAAAAAAATTCAGGCTTAAGTCTTGGTGTAGCTGCGTTCAGCAAATCTCAAATGAAAGTTATACAAGATGAATTGGAGATTTTAAGAAGAAAAGACTCATCTTATGAGTACTTTTTTAATGCACATCCAGAAGAGCCATTTTTTATAAAAAATTTAGAAAATGTTCAGGGTGATGAGCGTGACATAATTTTAATCAGCATTGGTTATGGAAAAACTGAGGATGGATATGTTTCAATGAATTTTGGTCCGCTAAATCATGATGGCGGAGAACGTAGATTAAATGTGTTGATTACTAGAGCACGAAAAAGATGTGAAATTTTCACCAACCTACTACCACAAGATATAGATACTAATAGAACACAGGCTAAAGGAATGATAGCGCTGAAACGTTATCTAAAATATGCGCGAACCGGAGAACTTGACTTACCAAAATCCACAGATAAAGAAGCTGATTCACTTTTTGAGGAAGATGTTGCTCATGAACTTAGACAACATGGCTATGAAATCGAACATCAGGTAGGTTCAGCTGGTTTTCTTATTGATTTGGGTGTTCTTCATCCTGAAAATTCAAGTGAATTCATCCTAGGTATTGAATGTGACGGAGCTTCTTATCATAGTGCAAAATCTGCCAGAGATAGAGATAGAATTAGACAACAGGTGCTTGAACGAATTGGCTGGACTATTTACAGAATTTGGAGTACCGATTGGTTCAAAAACAAAGAAAAAGAAGTAGGAAAATTATTACAGAAAATTGATTGGCTGTTGGCACGAAAAGATGACGGAATCGATAAAGACGCAAAAGAAGAATTAAGCGAATTGCAAAATCCTTCATTCACTCGTATTTCTGAAGAAAACCCAATTAAGGAAAACTTGTCAAATCCATATCAGACAGTAGATATAACCAATGTTACTGAATTAACAAGTTCTTATTCTCACAAGTATGGAAGCTATAACTCTTATGAAGCATTGGTCGAAATAATTTCAAATGTGGAAGCACCAATTCATAAAGAATTATTAATGAAAAAAGTTGCAGATCACTTAGGCTATGGAAGATTAGGCAGAAAAATAAAAACGAGAATTTTAAGTGCTATAAATTCCGTCGAAGATAAGGGAGTGATCTACTCTAAAAGTGAATTTATTTACAGCAAAAATTCAAAAATTAAAGTCCGGGATCGTTCTTCTTTAACATCGGAGTATCGAGAAATTACACATATTGCTCCTGAAGAAATTCAAAAGGCGTTGTTAATACTTATTGAGAAATCTTTTGGGGCCGAAGAAGAAGATTTGATTAAAGAATCAGGCGCACTACTAGGATACAGTAGGATCACTCAGAATATTTATGATGTGATTCAAAGTAACTTAGAAAAATTGATTGAAAAAAATCAGGTACACCTTGAAAACAACAAGGTGTTTATTAACAATGAAAATTGACGATTATCATTTTGACCGTACAATCAACCTTATATTTTTTATGCCAAGAGATATAAATGATGTATTAAATTTCAGAAATGACTTTTCACCTTTTCTAACTCACTTAACAAGAGATAAAAATGGCGTACCAGCCAGAGATGTATTAGAAAAGATAATAAATGATGGGTTTCTTGAATGCAGTGATGAATTGATCAGTGCTGCACAATACGGAACTAAAACTGCAGATATGTCAGACCAAACCAACAAGAGGTTTTTTCTGCTATTTCATTTACAGAAACACCGCTGAATGAAATTCACACTTTACTTGAGATATCGAATAGACAAATAAATTTAAAACCGTATGGCTTAGTTTTTCTAAAGGAAAACCTCAAGGTAAGGGACGTTTCTCCCGTCATTTATATAAATAATGAGAATGCCAATAAAGATGACCTTTTCCGCTCTCTCTGTTCTTTAATTGGTACAGCTCCAAATGAAGCTGAAAAGATCTTACCGTTATTTACAGTTTTTGGTAAAGAAATTTTAGCACCTTGGGCATTATCTCCTAATCGAAACGATATAGATTTTTTATGGGAAAGGGAATGGAGATATCCATCAGCCTATGAAAATTTTAATTTTGAGCTAGATGATATTTTTGTCGGTTTATGTCCTCATGATGAGATAAATCATTTTGAAAATTTATTTCCAGACTTAGGTTTTGTAGATCCCAGAAGAAATATGAAATAGTATGCGACTAAACTTATTAATGCCCGACAAAGGCTAAATCTTTCAGCTTCGGTAGTGTAAAAAATGTACGGCTAACCCGGCGCATTAAGGGGACAGGCCTCGCCAATTCTTGCCCGCCTGCCATTTATTAGTTAACCTTTCATTTGTAAACAATTTCAACACGTTGGCGCCTGCGCCTTATGCGCAATGTCGTTATTGCACCTGCTTCATTCAGAACAAGAAATTCAAAAGCATAGATTATGAGACCATTAATTCTTGATTATGCCACTAATAGAAAAGATATCCCAGAACCAAAATATTCTTATGATAATACCAAGTCATTAAACACAATCAGTGTCAATTGTAAAACTATACCTTTCATAGACTCTAAAAGTGACGAAATTTCTCTATTAACCAAAACTAAGGTTAATAAAGAAAGTGATGATGAAGACATTAATTTGCTTGAGCTACAAACGAAGACCGAGATTAAGCGAGAAAGAGACGATGAAAATAACTCTTTAATTGAACTTGAAACAAAAACATTTGTGAGTAGAGAACAAGACGATGAGGAAAGTCCTAGTTATTTCAAATAAGTCTGACTTAACATCTGATTTTGTCATAAAAAATCTCAAGAGTAGAAGTATTAACTTTTATCGATTTAATACGGAAGATCTTCTTAGCTCTATTAATATTACAGCTGATTTAAAGAGTAATTCTGTTAGGCTATTTGATAAAAGTTTAAATCAAACAATCAGTTTAAAAGAATTTGGTGCGGTATACTACAGGCGACCCAAAATACCAACTCTTGAATTTAATGATGTGGATCATGCTGAAAATACTTTTTTAAAAAAAGAAATTGCCTACTTATTTGAAGGCATCTATAAAGCAGTTCGTAAAGCATTTTGGATAAGTCCTCCTTTTGCAATAAGAGAAGCAGAAAACAAAATGTACCAACTTGAAATTGCAAATAGAATTGGCTTTAAGATACCCAATTCATTTATTAGCAATTCATATAGTGAATGTTTACAATTTTACAATGCGAATAGTAAACAATGTATCGTTAAACCAATTAAATCTGGATTAATAGAGGATGAAAAGGGTACTAAAGTAATCTTTACAAATGAATTAAAAGAATTTCCAAATCAACCAGATAAGATCGAATCATTTCCTTTATACATACAAGAGAAAATAGATAAAAAAGCTGACGTTCGGGTTATTGTTGTAGGAAAAAAAATATTTGCTACTCTTATTCATTCACAGTCATGCAAAGAGACTAAGACTGATTGGAGAAGAGGTGAACATAATTTAGAGCATGTAAGAATTGATCTTCCTAAGCAATTAAAATCAAAGTGTATTAAGATTGTTAAAGATTTAGGATTACAGTTTGGTGCTATCGATTTAATTTTAGATAAAAATGAAAAGTTTATTTTTCTGGAAATCAATCCAAATGGCCAATGGGCTTGGATTGAAAATAAAACTGGATACAACATCTCATCAGAAATTGTAAACCTGCTGATCAATGGAAATCATTAAAAGTATTAGAGAGTTTTTCTGGCCTCTATTAGATGATCCTAAATCAAAAAATAAAAAAGAAGAGTTTACTGAAGATAACATTCAAGTAAATTCAGAATATTTAGAAACTTTATTGGAACAGGCTGTCAGAGATTATGAATCCGAAGAAGAAAGGAGAAAATCGATAGAATTTAAGTCGTCTCTCTTTATAGGAACAGTTAGTGTTATAACTTCAATAATTATAGGGTTTACCTCATTTCTTATCGATGCTAATAATTTCAATCCTGTCACTTTTATCCTAATTCTTCTTTTAGTTATTCTATGTATATATATGATAAGAACTGTTTGGTTTGCTATTAAAGCACTTGAAAGAAAAGGTTATCATGCAATTTCAATCAAGGATTTTCTTAATTCAGATCAAGGTGATGAATACTATAAAAAAGTAATAGTAAACATAATTAGGAAAATTCATCGAAATTATTCAGCAATTAATAGCAAGGTTGACAGTATGGTTATGGCTCAAGAGTATTTCAAAAGAGCCATAACCACTATCGCCTTATATGCATTTCTGATTTTGATCTTATACAGTTCAAAATTTTCTGAAAGTAAAAATGACATTTACCAATCAGTAATTAATGTATTTCAAAGTACAGACCCATCAATGTTGATATTGGCAGGTCCTTATTTAATATCATGTATCGCCATTGGCATAAGTATATATGTGTATTTGCAGTCTAAAAAAAGGTGCAATAACCCGCCTTAACTCGGACACACCTCGCCCTCTCTTGCAGGTTTTACTTTCTTATTGCCAAATAGTAAACTGGAAATTGAATTAATAACAGTACGTGCGCTGGTCATGCGCAATGAACTTTGTTTAAAGTTCATCAATTGATATATAACCATGGATTTTGAAGAGAAAAAAGTAAAATCTACGTCAAGAAATACAGCAGAAGTAGATCCCATCATAATTCGAGAAAAGAAAACTACAAGATTAGTTTTTAAACCGTTGATGGTCAAAAATAGCAAGAATCCAAAAGCTGCTATAAAAGGCCATTTTATCTATCAGCGGAAAGGAAAGAAAGACAAGTGGGAAGATATTAATGAAATAAAATTAAATCGCTTAAAATCTGGTGAGGGAGTAAAGTTAAGTCTTAAATCAGGTGAACTTCTCAAATTTCTAAAAGAAATTGGTCCCTTATATAAATTATTCTACAAAGAAGGTTTTAACTATGGTGAGGTGAGTTATATCAAAGCTGAAGCTGACTTACAAGATTTAAGTCAAGTCTCGGAAGATGATTTTAAGAAGTTTCTTGACTTAAATAGTGCAGCTGGTGTAAATATATTCAACAAATTTCTCAATTGGGTTACTGAAGCAGATGACAAAGATCTTATAATTAAGAAATTACAAAAGCTTGAAGCAAGAGATTTAAACAAGCTCAACTCTTTAGTAAATCTAAGTGTTTTAAAAAATTCACTCCAGATCTGGGAAGAGAACAACCAAAAAAGTGATGAAGAGTTTTGGCAAAAATATTTTTTAGCACATCCTTTTTTACTTAATGCACTATTTAATTTCCCAGTACTAATTATTGATGAGAAAGCTTACGTAGGAGGGAAACAAGTAACTAATAAAAATGGCAATGTTGTTGACTTCCTCTATAAAAACAAAATGACTAAGAATGCTGTCCTTATTGAAATTAAAACACCAACTACCCCACTATTGGGCAAAGAATACAGGAATAACACTTACAATTTACATAAAGAATTATCTGGATCAGTTGTTCAAATTTTGAATTATAAACAATCAATAATTGAAAATTCTCATACTCTGAAAAGCAATTCATCTGCTGATTTTGACCTACTGCATCCCAAATGTTTAGTAATTACAGGGAATACAGAGCAATTGAATAAAGAAGAAATTAGATCATTCGAATTATTCCGTAATAACTTAAACGGAGTAGAAATAGTTACATACGATGAGCTATTCCAAAAGGTAGAATCTCTTCTAAATATTATGCAGTCATGAACAAATACCTAAAGCGGACGTGTTTCGCCCTTCCCTGCTAGTTTTGAGGTTATTCAATTTCTGTAGTACATTTTGTTTTTAAATCAATGTTGGCCTGTACGCATCTTATGCGATGTCGTTAGGTTAATTAAATTCTATTCTATGAATCGAGAATTAATCAATGATTTTCTATTGAAATGTGAAGAAAATGATGGTGATTTAAGATATCATAATAGCTTTAGTACTCTATCACTTAACCTAGATTATATTCCAGCTGCAAATAGAATTGGTAATGAAGATTTAAGATCAATTCAAAGGGCCGTTTCTAAACAAGTTAGGTACATAGAAAAAGATATTGACCTACTAGACAGTTTAGTTCATCGCCTAATTTTCTATCGAGAAAATCACGAAGAATTCGATTTTGATCCAAGATTATTAAATAGATATATCACCGTTGATTTAGAATCCTTTCACGTAGTTTATAGATCATTATTCGACCATATTGCTATAATCCTGTTTAAAATATGTGATCAACCAGGCCAATTTGAGATTACTTCATTTCAATCTCAAAGGGAGAAGATTTTAAATAATGAAGGTTTTAGGGATAGAATTGGAAATAATATTTTTGATCTTATACTGTATTGTGATTGGTTCGATGAAATAAGATCAATCAGAAATGGTTTAGTTCATCATGGGCGATGGATAGAATACATGATAAGAGATGATTATTTCTTAATAAATGCAGATCAAGAATTAGAAAGGCTTGACTCGATACCCAGAGATATTTTTCAAGATGGATGGCTAATAGCTGAATTGTACTTAGGTTTAGTGATGGTATATCTCCATTCCTATTTAGATCAGCTTGAAGAAAAATGTTTCCAACGACTAAACTTTCCACGTCATGCTTGTAATACGGGTCGAGAGCATCCAATTATTAATAATTATTATCAATGGATGAGCCAATTAACTGAATAATAAATTTACCTAACCCGCCTTTAGATTACAACACCTCGCCTATTTTTTGCCGTAGCTTATGCGAGGTCGTTAGGTACACACAAGAAAAAAATGACTAAAGAAACTATTCCTTATATAATTGTCGAGAATGATGGAGTATTAAAGCCATACAAAAAAATATCTAGACAAGAATTAGAAAAGTTTAGAGAACTTAATGGATACTTACGTGAATTTGAACGTTCACAGAGCTTACTTCCACTTATCAAATCTAATGCAATTGAGCTTGAAAACTTTGTTAGCCGTATAGAAAATAAAAATCATAATATTCCCCATCCAAAAATCGAAAGCATAGAAGTTACCGATGAGGCAAACCGACTACTCCTAAATTTCCTAACTTCATGTCGTTTATATATAGAGCACAATGATACCCGATTAAAAAGGAGGTATGGGAGGAAAAGTAAACAGATCAAAAAATTTACTGAAGCAAAAGACTCTGTCGAAGAAGGGAATTTTGCCTATGCCTTTTGCTGTAAGCTTCGCAATTATGTTCAACATTGTGGAATGGCAATAGATTTACAGTCAGACTTTTCAAGGTCTAAAGGCCTTTCTGGCCCCATTGACATACACAAAATGAGAATAGAATTTAATCCTGAAAAGTTATTGGATAATTACAATGAATGGGGGGATGTAAAAAAAGATCTTAAAAAAGAAGAAGGAAATTTAAGTGTTAAGGGTTTTGCAAAAGAAGCTTTCAATGCAATTCAACAAATTGATAGTTATACATATCTAGCAGAGCACCCTAAATTAGAAGAAGCTGGAAACTGGATTCTAGATTTAATTAAAGATGCTTTTCATGAAGGTGACAACCCCCAAGTAGGTACACTAAAAAAGGAGGGAAAAATATTGAATGCAAGTTTTACTATTCCAGCACTTGACGTATTACAAACCATTGGAGCCGTTGATTTTAGAGGCAAACAAGCCGAAAATAAATCTGTCGAATATATTCCAATGTTTGGTTATTGCTTTAAGTTAGAATGGGATAATGAGGAAAAAGTATTTTCTGCAACTTCTCCATCTATCCCTAACTTTTTTGTACAAGACAAAAAACGTGAAGAGCTACTCGATAAAATTGAAGTCAAATTTAAGTCTAGAATGAGCGAGCTCCTCGAAAACAAACAGCGTGCACCAACTCCTCTGCCTTGGAGAGAACAATATAAACTTATAAACAATTTAAATGGTAGTACCAAACCCGCTTTTAGACAACTCTTCTTGTTTTGAATTGAACTTGCAGTTCATTCCTTCTATTTCCAATTTGGTTTCGGGCTAATTTTTTGTAGTGACAGCTGGCTACAGTATAATCGGAATCTAAATTTTACGAAGATGGAATACGATAAAAATAAAGTTGATGAGGTAGTGCTTGCCTTGTTGTGGCTAACAACATTTAGGGAAAAATCTGAGACCCGGGCTTGGAAAGGGCATAGTTGGGAACATCTGGATCGACTCTTCAAAAAAGGCTTAATCAGCAATCCAAAAAGCAAGGCAAAATCAGTTGTGGTCACCAAAGAAGGGGAAAAACAATCTCAAGAATTATTCAAAAAATATTTTGGCGTTTAACCTTTAAAAGATTCCTGCATGTTGGGTAGTTGGTGGTTCCATATCAATATTAACCAACTTTCCCCTCGTTCAGAAAAGCTTCTACATCATCGATATTGTATCGGATTGTACGACCGTTCTGTGAATATGACAATTGATTGTTGTCTCTTAGATATTGGATATGACGTCGCGAGCATTGTAGCATTTCCATCACTTCATCGGTCGTAAGCCATTTTCTCCTGGTAGCTTTGCTAATAATTTCGGGCATTTCTTCCCACAGTACTTGTCGCACGGCCTTATAGATAGCTTCTTCTAACTCTTCTTTATTTGGGATAAATACATTCATTGAATTGATTTTATAGTTGTGAAACTAACTTATACAGGTTTTAAAGCTATATAAAACTTCTTACATTATGTACGAACGTTCATAATATAGCTATGGATTCTCTTACTCCTAAACAACAAGAGTTTTACGACAGCCTGATCGCCTTCTTTCGCAGGCATCAGCGATTGCCCTCTTACCGTGAGGCGGCCGATATCAATGGACTACAATCCAAAAACAGTTCACTGCAATATTACCAGGCGCTCGAAGAAAAAGGATACTTAGAAAGGGATGGATCGGGTACTTACCGATTTACCTCAGCGGTAGATATTTGGCCGGGATCGGACGAGGCAGGTACATCTATTCCCGTACTGGGAGAAATTACGGCCGGAGCGATGCAAGAAGCCGTACAGGCCGACTTGGGTGAGATTACATTCAGTTATCTTTTTCCCAATGCAGAGAACGTCTTTGCCCTCCGGGTGAAAGGCATGAGCATGAAAGAGCTGGATATATCCGATGGTGATTATGTATTGCTATCCAAAACCGAATTACGAAATGGAGAGGTAGGGGCCGTGCTGTATAACGGAGAAACGACCCTCAAAAAAGTTCATAAAGAGAACAACAAAATTCGCCTTAAACCCGCCAATCCTGAATTTGACGATATCGTTATCCAGCCAGATGAAGCCGAAGAGGTTCAAACCTTGGGAAAATATTTGGGACATATAAATGAGAAAGGACTGTTTAAATCCCCCTATTAGTCCAGCAACATTCCTGCTTCTTCATACACAAGATACCAGCCGACCTTTCGCGTGTCGAAGACAATATCCAGGTAGCGGTCATCTTTGGTCTGCAAGGTTATGTGAATCTGTTTGTGGCCGTGGCCGACTGGCTCTTCATGGCATTTGCGAATCTTTTGGACACGGTGGACCTGCCCATTTCGGCGTTTGATGCGAATCGGTTGCAGACGTTTGGTAATGCCGCTATCTTTGTCAGCAAATGAAGCCACAGTCGTTATAACGATCAGTGGCTCAGGCTCTTTTTCGCTATTTTTATTACTCCCACCCATCAACCTCTTCAATCAGTTCTGGAGCGTTATTCCTGACGTTATTCACTTTTTGTGATACGGGATACCTATACATGCCATCATCAGGATACGGTTCAAAGACTCCGGACTCCTTAATAGCTTTCGTATTCTGGTTTTCGGGATCCAGCCACCAGTCAAAATCTTCTTCGGTCAGGATAACTGGCATGCGGGGCCTGCTATTATGGACTTCTCCTACGGTCTTGTTGTTATCAGTAGTGATAATGGTAAATGAGGGAATACGCTTGCTTCCATCCTTAGATTCCCAAATGTAATGCAAGCCTGCAAAGGGTATGACCTCACTGTTTTTCAGGCGAAACGCATACGGATAAGAATTCCCATCCTTTTTGCGCCATTCGTAAAATCCAGAGGCCGGTACGATGCACCGATATTTCTTAAAGGATGTCTTATATGCTCCATGTGAATCCACTTTCTCTTTTCGAGCATTGATGTATGGATACTTTGGCTTTCCTTCCTTCTCATAGGGCGGAACCAGTCCCCAGCGGAATATTTCCATACTTCGCTGGCCATTACGTTGCAAAACAATGGGATTCTGCGTGGTCGGAGCCACATTGAAATTCGGCAGTATCTCATCGATGTCAAAGGGAACCTCAAACATATCCTTGCACGCTTCCTGAAATTTTATATCTCTCCAATACCTTCCACACATAAGTCATTCCTATTTGATAGTTTCAATTGGTTTTGTAATATATGTACGTTCGTACATATAAAG
>Ga0102944_1001643_pt1 | contig 14422 bp, 13 predicted proteins | sample SalPonD_shore_MG_FD_78172 | JGI IMG/M metagenome (GOLD analysis project Ga0102944, IMG submission 78172) | Salt pond soil microbial communities from South San Francisco under conditions of wetland restoration - Salt Pond MetaG... | ecosystem: Environmental > Aquatic > Marine > Intertidal zone >...
ATATTGCCGCTCCAATTTTAATTATAATCTGGATGTTAGCATTTACCGAGTTTTTTTATAAAAGTAAGAGAACTGTATTATTAATATTTTCAGTAATTTACGGAATAATTTTTGAAAGCATTTTCTTGTATTTATTATTCACTGATCCGGCAAGCATAGCAAATTTTCGACCACCCTCGGATGTTGATTATAGAGGAATTTTTATGGTTATTGCAGCCACAGTAATCCTTTATGTTTTAATAACTGGTGTAATCTTTTCTTACAATTCTATTAAAACATATGATAAAGAAACCAAAATAAAAGGGTATTTCCTCTTGATAGCTTTCATATCTTACGGAATTGGGGCTTTTTTAGATGCAGCTATCTCAGCAGGGATAGCTCTCTTAGTTATAACCCGATTAATTCTTATATCGAGTGCAATTGAATGGTCTTTTGGATTTATGTTACCTGATGTGTTCAAAAAGAGATTTTTAAAAGAAGAATAATCAATTTCTTTTTATTTTTTATTAATTTATATAAATTTTATTCCTTTTCTTAGAATTTCAAAGATTTTTGAAAATCCTATAGAATGTTTAATTTAATATCACAGAGATATTACATTTTTTTTTTATTCTTCGCATCCATTTTTTGCTAAATAACTCTTTTATTGGAATATATTATGTTAAAATCAACTTGTATTGATGATAGTATTAAGGTATCTATAATTGGTTTTCCCGCTGTAGGGAAAACTACAATGACTAAACTGCTTGCCCAAAAAGAGGTAAATAAGAAATATGTTCCCACTGCTGGATTTGATCTTAAAACCGTAAAATTTGGTTCATATAAACTTAAAATTTGGGATTTTGGAGGGCAAAAAAATTACCTTAAAAAATATCTAAAGAATTTTATTGTGGGTTCAGATTTAATTTTTATTATGACCGATTCTACCCCACGCAATGTACTCAGTTCTAGAGAACTTATAGATGAAGCCAGAGAAATTATGGAAGATGACTGTCCAATCATAGCCATTGCAAATAAACAGGATTTATGCAAAACTGATGGAAGAATGGATTCTAAACGGGTTGAGGACGTATTACATACTCGAACGATCGGATTAACGGCTATTGATCCAAATGAGCGAATAAATTTACTGAATACTATTGAAAATGAATTGAAAAAGGTATTAAACCGGAGGGATTTAAAGAGATGAATTTTAATGAAAATGAAATGTTTGGCGCGGCATTAATAGGTTTTGATATGATTGATGGTCCATTTCTAAAATGGAAAAAGAAATTTGATAAGCAAATTGATTCTGTAAATCTTGATGATTTTGCGATGAATTTTTACCTATCATTTCGCGGAGGGAATGCCGGAAAGAAGCCAAAAGCTATTCTTTATGATGATTTTTATATAGTTGCATTTCCGCACGATTTAGAGCTATGCTGTCTCTTTATGAAACCGCAAGGAATTCAAGCAAATATTAAAAATTTACATAAAATTGCATCTCGAATCATAATTGATATGGAAAAGCTTGAGGAAGAGGAAGATGGAGAAAATTCAGAGGATTCGGATGAGGATACCATAGAAGAAATAAAAAGATTAATTATAAACCTTTTAAATGATACCGAGATGTCTACTCCAGAATTGCGCCGGTATTTTAAATTAACGAACTCCCAAATTTGGAGAGTAATGTCAGATTTGGAAGAATCTCAAAAGATAAAACGCACTCGAAAAAAGGGGAGAGCACAATTATGGACAACCAACTAACTAGAGATATAGACGGAAAAGCGTGAGCAAAAGGGAAAAACATATAGAATTGATTTTTTTAACTAGACCTTTATTATCCTATTTTATTTTAATAGCATTAGGAATAACTAAAAGATTAATAATTAAATAACTTATATATTAACTAATGCATAAGGATGAAGTAGAGCTATTTTGGACTAGAGCCAGAAATTTTTTTAATGCAGCAAAAGAAAGATATGAAAAAAAAGACTGGGATTTGACATGTTTTTTTGCTGAACAATCTGTCCAATTATTAATGAAAGCCACAATTCTAGAAATAGGTGGAGATTTTCCTAAGACACATTCAATTAGGAAATTGTCTAGTTTGTTATATCATATTACAAAAGATGAATCATTAAAATTTGACAGAAAATCTCTCATATTTTTAGAGAGCGCATATTTAAACTCTCGATATTTTAGCTTTACTTATAACGAAGAAGATGCTAAAGAAGCATTAAAAATAGCGAAAGAGATAAAGGTGATTATTAAAAATGTTAGAAATAATGCTTAAAAGAAAAGAGATGATTGAAAATTATAAAAAATATCTAAAAAAAATTAATAAAAGTATTAAATCTATATTAAATAATTCCGTGGTGTATCTATTTGGGAGTGTTATTGAAGAAAAAATAGTTGCTGCGAGTGATATTGATATTCTTATAATTGCTGATATACCTAAAAATCATTTAAAAAGAGCAGAAATTATTGCTAATATCGAACAAAAAGCGAAATTACCGTTAGTACATCCTTTTGAATTTCATATTTTAACAGTTGAGGAGTTTAACGTGTGGAAAAAGATTTATAATCTTAAATATGTTGAAATTACAGCTTATTTATGAATTATTTTGCCTAATTTCTATATTTAATTATCTTATTCTTTAACAATAAAATTTAAAAAATCTGATAAGATCAACGACTATTATTAAGGTAAAAGAACAAGTTTAGTTATTGGAAATATTTTATTATATATTGTACCGAAAAATGTATTAAGCAATGATTTGAGAGACCTTTTTTTCAAATAATATCGCAATTCTTCATTACTTCCAAGAGATATTATTTGCTTTTTTGAGTTTTTTTTAATCTTCTTTATTGTTTTTTTCATGTATTTCTTATAATATTTTAGAGGATTTTTGCTTTTATCCTCGCCTTTCTTGATTGCTTTCGCTAAATATCTTCCACTTAATGCTGCCGCATCCATACCTAATCCACGATATAAATCAATTAATCCAGCAGCATCTCCAATAAAAAATAAATCTTTATGACCTAAATAGACATGATCTGGATCATATAGACAGAATTTTGAAATATATCCTTCCTTTCTCTTTATTTCTCCATTAAAATTGAATTTATCCCTAATATGATCTACTAATTTATCACAACGTTTTTCAACATTATCTGTATGCCCTGTACCGATTACCCATAGATCATTTTTCTTATAAGCCCACGCAAACATAAGATTGGAATAATTAATATTCCAAAATTGATACAGGGTATTAGAGTCCAAATCTCCTTCATTATAATTTTTAAAATAATAATTTAATGTAACTCCTGGATTGCTTTCAGTATAATCTTGAGGTCTGATCTTTTTACGTAAGCAAGAACAAAGCCCATCAGCTGCAATAAGATATTTTGTCTTAACTTTTTCTATATCTCCATGTTTAGGATGGAGTGTAACTAAAAAACCATCATTAATCCTCTTGAAATCATCACATCTTACTCCATCCCGAAATTTAGCACCATCCTCTATAGCAATCTGGTTTAACCAATCATCAAAGACATCCCTCGTAAAATTTAACATCGGAAAGGGCAGTTTAATAGAATTGCCGTTAGGATATTCCATACATACACTATTAAGCGAATTTTTACATAATTTTTTCTTAGGAATCTTTTTACCGATGATTCGTTCAAAATATTTAAATTGAATCGCACTACAAGGTTTTTCCCGAGGTGTAAATGCACTTTCTACGATTAAAGTATTTAAGTTAGCTTTTGCAAAATATCTCCCTGCTACAGAGCCAGCAATACCTCCTCCTACGATAACTGCGTCATATTGATTCATATTTTTTCCTTTAATAAATTTCTATTTTTTTTTTCTTTTTTATGATAATGACTTAAAAGGTACAAAAATATTTCTATTTGCACCTCAATATCATTAAAAATACTAGAAATACTGTTAAAAAAGAAAGAAATGATTAAAAATTCTAAAAAAATGTTTAAAAAAAGTGGATTAATACTCTAAACCTTCTAATTTACGATATATCCATCCTTTTTCCTTTGTGAGTAATCTTGAAAACATCATATAACAAATATCTGGAAGATCTTCATCTTGATTGGAAATAGTGATGTATCGCAGTATATGATTGATTAGAAAAATACCAATTAATTCCAAATGATAACTCCCCATCTTTTCTAGATTTTCACCAGAATATGAAATAGTTAAATCTTCTTTATCTTGATTATAAGTAACTTCAATAAATACCTCTGGGAAAACTTCTTTTTTAAATCTCCACCCATTTGTTGTCTTCCATACCTTCCCATTAATGAACTCCTCTAAAGGGCGTTTATCGTTATCTTTTAATAGCTTAAAGGGTTTTTTTCGTTGCTTAAATACCTTTTTCATTAAATCTGTTGTGGTATTATAACTTTTATCGTAAGGGGGCTTGTTTTTAATCCTTCGTTCAATAAAATCAAATATGATATCGATATAAGTAGCAGAGTCCTCACCCGGGATCCAATATACTCGCTCTCCAGAAAATAGAAATCTAAACTTTGCTTCCACATCTCCAAATTCATCCCCATAATAAAAATAGGATAAATGAATATTAGCTTTGGGGAAAAATTCAAGAGTAATTGTCCAATTTTCGTCAAATCCAATATCTTCTAGTTTTGCTCCAAGATCTTTTTCAACAATCTCTTTTAATTTTCCATATTTTAGATCAATAAATAGGGAAACCTTAGCTCTTCCCATATCTTCTAATTCTTTTTCATGAGGCCCTCTTACTCCAGTAGCATCAATTTGACCAATAGTATAAAATTTTTTTATCTTTTTTTCTACCATGTTATTCTCATTTTATTGTAATATTCATTTTTTTTTGAATTTTCCTATAAAAAAGCCTTTTGTACCATGCAATAATGGGAATAATCTTCCAGTACCTGGAATTTGTTTACCATTTATATTATAGCTGAAAGAGATATAATTTGGTAAAGAAAGAGGATCTAATTTATCCAAAAATTTTAAAATTTGAAGTTCTCCTTCTTGCGGATAAAAACTACAAGTGGAATAAATTAATTCTCCCCCTTGCTTTAACATATTTATAGCTGATTGAAGCAATTTTTCTTGAAGTATTGTATTTTGATGTAAAAAGGAGTTATTCTGCCGCCATTTTAATTCAGGATTAGAAGAAAATGCTCCGCTCCCGGTACAAGGGGCATCAAGGAGGAGTTTATCGAATTGTTTCCCCTTTTTTAATGGAAAACTTATACTATCTGCATTTATAATTGAGATATTAGACATTTGATATAAATTAAAAAGTGATTTCATTATTTTTGCTCTATTTATCCGAAATTCGGCAGCAATTATATGAGAATTGTCTTGTGAAAATTGATTGATTATGCTAGTTTTCATCCCGGGTCCTGCACACATATCACATATTATATCATCTTTTACTGGTTTGATTAAATTAGCAGTATAAATTGAAGCTTTATCTAGAACTATTATTATACCCTTCCTATTGAAATCGCTCTTGATTATATCATTTTTATAAGAAAAGGGTATTTGATAAATATATTCCAGATTTTCATTATTTTTATAAGGAATTTCTTTGTTTTTCAAAAAATTGTTAATTTTTTGCGATAATGCTTTATAATTCTCGTCAAATTTAATATTTATGACGAAATAAAAATTTAATTCTTCAGGAGAATTCATTAATTTTATATTTTCTTTTAAAAAGTTAAAATCAAGATAAGGTTTCACTTTTTTTATGAAAAAGGTCGGAACTGCTTCTTTTATGCTAAGTTTTTCTATAGGTGCTTTATTTTTAAGAGCTTTATTCCAAGAAAATGTTTTTAATTTATTATAAATAGTAATAAGAGTTTTTTTAGTTAATTTATAAGGAGTCTTCATGAAAAAGCTTTTCATTTCCTTCAAAAGTTCTTTTAAAGAGGTTTTTTCCCAAATAACTCGATAGACTAGATATAAATAAAGAGATTTTTTAATTCGAGTTAATCTCGCTTTTGTTCCTAAAGCACTAAGACTATAACTAAGAATAAAATTGATCTTATTGAAATATCTGATTATTTCCATATAGTAGTGAAATATAATAGGATTTTGACGGTTTACTTCTGATAATTGAGTAGGGTTACCCTTTAAGAATTTTTGGATTATAAGTAGTAACCTTTCTATTGATTTCTTATCTGGCAATATTATGAAAGAATATTACTGTTTGATTCTCTGGCTTTTAGAAAAAGAAGTTTAAGAGAGTATATAAAATTAATCTTCAAAAATTATAAATCTTACTTTATATTAGAATTTTAACAACTTTTCTTTCTAAATTCTGAAAGGGTTCTGGTATTTCCAGCAATTTATTGTGAATTAAATTAAGAACTTTTAAAGATTTTAGATTAGCAATTGTATGTGGAATACACCTTAAATTATTAAAGCTGAGATCTAATTCTTCCAGATGCTCTAATTTATTTATGTTAGGAGAAATATGCTTTAGTTTATTTCCAATTAAATCTAAAATTCTCAAGGATGGTAATGAAAATATAAACTCTGGGAGCTCTTGTATATGATTCCATGATAAATTTAAATTTTTTAAAGATTTTAAATATTTGATTTCTTCTGGAATTTCCATTAAATCACGCATATAAAGACCAAGTCCAGTGATCTTTCCATTTTCAATCAAAAAACCCAATGAGTTACATCTCATCACGGGAATGATATTTAATTTGAGGTTAAGCCTTTTTTCTAAAATATCTATTGCATTTTTCTCAGTTTTACTCAGTACTTCTCTCTTTTTTTTGAGTTTTCGCTCTTTTTTCATTTTATTATAACAAAGACAGCAATAGAATTCAATATGGTTGTTTTCCCATAATTTTATTACTCTTTCTTTTGAGAGACCCCTATTTCTTATTAGAAATTCTCCAAAGTTTATAGGTCTATTACATTTATAACATCTTCTCTTCATATATCGTTTTTCCTCCCCAAACCGATAACTCATACTATAGTAAAAATGTTTTTTTATTAAAAATTTGTTAAAAAGATAAAAAGGATCCTATTTTAAAGAGAAGGAGATTTTTGGTTAGGAAGAAAAATTTAATTTTTAACTTATCAAATTATTAAAAAATAAAAAAAAATTAAGTAGTTATACGCTTTATTAACCATTTTGGCATAACTAATGAAAAATAAGATAAGAGGATGAATAGAAACGCAAAGATCCAACCAATATAGATAAAAATTGAGTATCCCGGATGATCAAAAAATACTATTAATACATTCTCTAAGATATTGCACGAAAAAAAAGCGACCATACATAAAACGGAAAGAGCATACAATAAGAATCCATATCTAATCTTTTTGTCCTCAGCCTTGCTCTGAGCTTTCAAGCTTATAATTGCGATTGATAAATAAATTGCAACCGAATAGATAGTAAATGAAAGGGTAGAAAAAATTCTAATACTTACTTCACCAACATAATCTTTTTGTGGAACACCCCACCAGTTCCATGGTAATAATAACATTATGCTTAAAATTATCCCTACGATAATTATGTAGTATATCGCGTTGCTTGATTTCTCAGTTATTTCATCTGTAAATTTGAATAAAATAATATCTGCAATGATCACGCAAATATAAGCGAGTGGAAAGGTGAATCTATATATTTCTTTAAAATAGCCGGTAATGATTGTTTCTAATAATCCAATAGCTAAAAAGGCTAATGCAGTGATGAGGGAAATAAATACTAAGCCTAAAATCAACGGTAATTTACTTTTTCTCTCTTGCCATTTATTGAACATCTTGATTATGATAAATATACCAAAAGCAATTAGAATTATATAGACAATCAACAAGGCGGGAACTCCCGGATGCATAGGTGTATATGACATAAAATTAACCTTAAACTTTGTAGATTAAATTTAATTTTTAATAAATATAAGATTAATATTAATATTTAACAAATATAAAATTAATCCTATTATTACAGATAAAAAATATGAACGAAAAAGAAGGAAATATAAAAATTATTAGAATAAGTGGCTTACTGGTATTCTATTTCATATTATTAGTATCTATATTTGCCTGGATTACATACGGTACTTTACAAGGAGTATTAGGGATACTTTCTTATTTAATTATCGGTTTGCTAAACTTCTATCCATGGATTATCCCAATTATTGGAATTCCTCTTGGTATATTAAATTTTTTAGGCATAATTGGTCCTGATATGTACAAGTTCACCCTTAACTTAGCTCATCTTAGTTCTTCTTGGATGCCTCTCGCTTGGTTCTGGTTTATTTTAGTAATTGGGAATATTCTCGATATGATATTAACCCTCTTAATTCTATTAAAAATAGTCGAATCAATAACTGGGAAAAAAGAACCAAAAACAGATTATGCTTTAATGAATTGTATGATAATAAATGGGGATAAAAACAGTAAAGTTATCAATAATGGAGTGATTTTAATAAAAAACATAGTGGATGAGGAGATTGATGAGAAACCAGGGAAAATTATTGCTGTCGGTCAAACAGAGGATATACAAGTTCCTGAAAATTACAAAATAATTGATTTAAAAGGAAAATACGTGTTTCCTGGATTGATAAATGCACATTGTCATTTAACTGGAAGCGGAAAACCTACCTTTTTAATGAAATTAAGTGATAAATGGTTAAATAGATTTATAAAGATTCTCGAGACTCCATTAGGAAGGATTTTATTGAAATCAATGATGAAAAAGAATGCAATAAATGCATTGAATGCTGGAATCACAACAATGAAGACGATGAGCGACCCGATCTACATGGATCTTAAGGTGCGAGATGAGATAAATGAAGGAAAATATATCGGACCACGATTGATATGTGCTGGAAAAGGTATTTGTATCACAGGCGGTCATGGAGGTGTTATGGCTTATATAGCTGACTCTATACCCGAGGTTAGAAAAGCAGTAAGAAGAAATCTTCGAGAAGGTGTGGATTTTATTAAAATATTATCTACAGGTGGAGTGATGGATGCTGAGAAAATTGGGGAAGCAGGCCGCCCTCAAATGACAATTGAGGAGATCAAAACTGCCTGTTTCGAAGGACATAGAGGAAATATATTAGTTGCAACTCACTGTGAATCCACTAAGGGAATAGAAGAGGCATTGGAGGGAGGAGTTGATTCTATTGAACATGGTGCTGCAATACCCGATGAATTGATTCCATTATTTAAAGATAATCCAAATTCATTGAGAGGTTATACTTATTTAACCCCGACTATCTCAGCTGGAATGGGGTTAGCAGCGCTGCCTAAAGAGGAGACCAAGATCACAGATATAAAGAAGCAAAATGCGGTTCTTATTGAAAAAGGAATGATTCAAGGTCTAAAGAAGGCCTATCAATCGGGAATCAAATTTAGTGTTGGAACAGATGCTTCAGTTCCTTATTCCATACATTATGAGGTATGGAAGGAATTATATTATTTTACTAAATATACTGGGATGTCTAATCAAGAAGCCATTTATTATGGAACAAAAAATAATGCTGAACTTCTGGGCATTGATGATGAAACGGGTAGTGTGAAAGAAGGCAAATTCGCGGATCTGGTTATAACCGAAAAAAATCCATTGGAAGATATTGAAGCATTAGCAGATGTTGATCACGTTTTCATTAAGGGATATTTTATTAAAAATCCGAAGGTTAAGAAGATTAAAGGTTTAGAAGAATTTGAGCCAATAGAAATTGAATGAAACTATAAGTTTTAGAATAGAATATTTGGTCTAATAATAACTTAAAAGCGATAGTAACTATTAATGATTTATGAATGAGGTAGATTCTAACAAAGAAGATGAGAAAATTTATTTAAATCCGAAGTTCCAACTATTTACAACCTATATTTGGTTTTTTTTAGGAGCGATCATAGTTATTTTCATCTTTATAATCATTTCCGGATTTAATATTAGCATGGTAATGAGTACTATACAAAATAATCCACACCTCTATATTTTCATAGAATTTTCTTCGGTCGGGTTATTACCTATTATATATGTTCTTGTTTCAAAAGAGAGAATTTCTAAATATGGTATTAATGCAGAAAATTGGGTAAAATCAATTTCCATTTCATTTCTAATGGTTCTAACATATTTTCTCTTAGGATATCTTATAAATGGCAAAATAATGACCTATGAAGAATATGATTTCAATTTAGAATTACCGTGGAATTTATTTTTTGGAATAGGGGGAATTATTATATGGGGGCCACTTGAGGCTTTTTTCTTTATTTGGCTTATTGAAAAAACAAATGATGCCTTTTTTTCCGATGAAAAAAAGTTAATAGTTAGTGCATTAATTACATCATTGATATTTGGTGTTTTATTACATCTTATTACAACAAGTCTATATAATGCGATCTATACAGGAATAATATTTCTCCTATTAAGTCTAATTTATGTGTATACAAAAAATTCCATAGGTCCAATAGTCGCCTGGTCTCTCTTAAATGGGCAAGTGTGGTTCATAGGACAAATGATATTGGTCTAAATCATATAAAAATTTGAAAGATATATTTTATAATTTTAAATATATGGGTCTTAAGGTTTTTAAATAATATTAAAAGATTTTAATAGTTTTTGAGCATTTTTAATAAATATTCCTGCCTTAAAACTTTCGGGGATTGGTAAATTCTCAACCGAGGGAATTATTTGATTCCAATGAACTAGAGGATGGTCAGATGCGAATAAAACTTTATTATCTACATTATAATCCATATATGCATCCCATGGAAAATATTTATAAAGGGCTGGGTGGGCAGAGATGTCTACATAGACATTAGGATGTCTTGAAACAACGGAAAAGGTATCCCAAAACCATGGTGTTCCCATATGACCGATAATGATTGTTAGATCAGGATATCGCATTGCTAAGTCATCTATCCGCATAGGATGACCATATTTGGCTTCTGAACCAGCCGTAGAGACTTGATGACCACCATGGATCCATAAAGGAATATTTAAATCATTCATTTTTTTCCAAATAGGATCATATATTGGCTCTTTCAAGTCGAATTTTTGGACTGGTGGAACTAGTTTGATTCCTTTTAATCCTAATGAACTTATCGCATAATCAAGCTGGTCCAATGCATCTGGAGCAGGAGGATCTATTCCCCCAAATCCAATAAATCGATTGGGATACATTTCAACAAATTTTGCGATATCGTCATTAGTAACAAGAACAATATCATAAGCGGTTTTGCAATTCATAGAGACGATAACTGCTTTTTCAATTTCAAACTGATCCATTAGTTTAATATAGTTATCAATGGAAATCTTTGTCGCAACATTTTGTAGCATTACCTTCATTCTCTCCTTTTTTTTTGGATCAAGGCCCCACATTGCTTCAGCTACTTTATCTAGGTCTTCCCAAGTGGCTTCTTTACAGAACGGATGGATATGAACATCTATTTTCATTTTTAATTATACCCTATGTTAATAGATCTTTTTAATTTAGTATAAATAAATATTGACTTCTAAAAAAATCATTCCAGATTTAATTTTTATTGATTGCTTAAAATAACTTATTTCTTTAAGATAAAGGCATAAAAAAAAATATTTTAAATTTTTAATATGGCTCCCTTATCAGCAGAAGTTACTAAAGCTCTGTATTTTAACAAAGTTTTACTTTTTATGTCTTTTTCAAATGGAACCCAATCTCTCAATCGGGATTCAATTTCTTTTTCATCCAATTTAAGATGAAGTTTACGATTTGGAACATCGATTTTGATAATATCACCATTTTGAATAATTGCGATTGGGCCTCCCACATATGCTTCGGGTGAAATATGACCAATACAAGGTCCTTCAGTTGCACCTGAGAATCTTCCATCAGTAATAAGAGCAACTTCACTCAAATCTTGTCTTAACATTAAATTAGCTGTCATTGCAACTAATTCGGGCATTCCAGGTCCTCCTTTTGGTCCCTCATATCTTATAACGACTACATCCCCATTTTTTATTTCATGTTTTGATAGAGCATTAATAGCATCCTTTTCTGAATTATATACACGTGCTGAACCTTTAAATTTCAGCATATTTTTATTGGAAACTGCTGATTGCTTTATAACTGCTCCATTAGGAGCCAAATTCCCTTTAAGAATAACTGTTCCTCCTTGAGGAAAGATGGGATCATCAAGAGGTCTGATAATATCATTATTTAATACTTTTATTCTACGAATATTCTTTTTTAATGGTTTGCCTGTTACTGTCAAACAGTCTAAATTCAAATAATCCTTAATTCGTGTTAAAACTGCTGGAATTCCACCTGCTTTATATAAATCTGTCACGCCATAATCACCCGAAGGTGATACATTTGTAATCATGGGGATTTCTTCACTAAATTTATTAAAAATATCCAAATCGAATTCTAAACCCATTTCATTTGCAATTGCGGGTAAATGTAATGCCGAATTAGTAGAACCACCTAAAGCTATATCTGCTATCACAGCATTTTCCAAAGATTCCTTTGTGATAATTTTTGAGGGGGTAATATCTTCCTTCAATAAATTTAAAATCTGTCTTCCTGAATTCTTTGCTATCACATATTTCATTCTAGTCATAGCGGGTATTGTTGCAGCATTTGGAAGTGTCATACCCATAACCTCCATCAGACATTGTATCGTATTTGCTGTTCCCATAAATTCACATGCTCCATAGGTTGCGCCAGATACGCATTTTGTTTTTTCAATAAACTCATCATATAATTTATTATCAATGCCTTTATAATTCGGCGAAAATTCGATTTCAAAGAGATTAGGTCCACCTGGTACACAAATAGTAGGAATATCAAGTCTTATTGCTGCCATTAGAACTGCTGGATTTATTTTATCACAGGCCGAAAGGGTTATCATCGCATCTAATCTATGAGCTTCAACCATAGCTTCAATAGAATCAGCAATAATCTCTCTCTGAGGCAAAATAAATCTCATGCCAACATTTCCATTTGCCCAACCGTCGCAAGGAGCCACAGTACAGAATTCAAAAGGGAGTCCTCCTGCTTCGATAATCCCCTCCTTTACGGCAGTTGCTAACTCATTTAAATGTTTATGGCCTGGATTTAATTCATTCCAAGTATTAACTACTCCAATAAATGGTTTCTTTTTCAATTCTTTCTCTTCTAACCCCAGACCACTAATAATTCCCAATGGGGCGAAATAATAAGGAGTGTTTTTTATTACTTCAAAAATTTCAGTACTTCTTTTTTTCAAATGAGTGTAATTTTTCATTTTGATCATTTTAATATTTATGTCTAAAACATAATAAGCTTTACCCTTTAATTTAATTGCGAGAAAGGAATGATAGAGCTATAATCAGAAATTATATTATTTTAAAAAGGGATATAAGAGCTTAAATAAAAATTCTTTTGGGCATTCCATAACTTATGATGGAAATAAATATTCATCCAAGGTTTTCTGTTTTCTAATAAAATTAATCAATTTACTATTATGTTGCCATTGTTCTGGTTTTACAATAAAGCTTTTACTTAAATTATCAATAGCATTATTGAAATCATCTAATACCTTAGGCTTTGAAGATTCCATAGCATTTTTCACCGTTTCACGAATAACCCAGACTCCTAAAGGAACTATATATCCAGAAGAAACTTCTCGAAAGATAATTATTCTCGCTTGTCTACGGATTTGATAAAGATATTCGCAAACTGATTTGCGCGCCGCATAATAAGCACCAGTTATATTACTCGCATAGGATTTTCTCCCTTGATAGAATTCAAAATCAGTTAAAATTTGGGGTTTATAGGTGCTCAGCTCTTCGTTTGGAACTGGATTCCATAGAGAATTTGGAGCCCAGACTTCATTCATCTCGAATGCAAATTTTCCTGGAAATAATAGAATCTTGAAATGATTATCCAAATAGCTTGCTTCAAAAATTTTGAATTCATTGATCTCGGGAAATTTCTTTATTTCTTCGATTAATCTTTTTGAGGTAATATCATCAATTGCAGTGATTGTCCAGCGCGTGGGTACGAGTTTTCTTCTTCTTTTCTCCCCTAGAAGTCCCGCTGAAAAAACTCTCTGAATTGTCGATAAAGGAACATTTCCATCCATATATAAATAATCCCCGATGGCATCTTGGGCCTTTAAATCAGTATCAGATACACAGTATTCCACTTTAGGATGTATCTTCACATTTTCCGTAATGTCTATCTTATTAGTATATCCACTTGGACCCATTGGCAGCGAATGATTATCAAATATCATCCTTAAACTAAGTTTTTCAAACTTGGTTTCTGTATCAGTTGGGTGTGCTGCCATAGAAAGTAATTGAGAATTTTCCAATAATCGCTGGGTTTTCAATGATGGTGTATTTTTTAAGGTTTGCTGTCCGATTTTTACATTTATCTTAAAATTGCTTCTGACTAAGCTGCTTCGATAAGTCATTACTTTTGTAAG
>Ga0102944_1001645_pt1 | contig 14409 bp, 13 predicted proteins | sample SalPonD_shore_MG_FD_78172 | JGI IMG/M metagenome (GOLD analysis project Ga0102944, IMG submission 78172) | Salt pond soil microbial communities from South San Francisco under conditions of wetland restoration - Salt Pond MetaG... | ecosystem: Environmental > Aquatic > Marine > Intertidal zone >...
ACTCCAACTTCCGGATACCCGCTAAATCTGTAGATTTCCCCGGCCATGAGTAGTTATGTAATAAGCGCCAGGTGCCGATTCATTTAATTATGAGTAAAAATACAATATGAATCACACTTTTGCCAAATAAAATTTTAGAACGCTCTGTTTTTATAAGACCGCCGGTCTCAATTTACCACCATCCGGATCGGTGATTAGAATCACATACATCCGGTGGCAAGTGTATTATCTTGTAAAAAATTCGGTTCGTCAGGCGGCTTCAGATTATATCAATTTTATCTTGACCTGTTCGGGTTGATTGAGTAGCATTAATAAAAGCGCATTTTCCATTCCACTCACAAAGAATTTATATAAACAGTTTGACAACCCGGGATGGCTGTGGAGTAAGCGTGTTGAGAATTCTGATCTTCGGTCTGTGCGCATGGGGGGTGGAGTGTCGACTGATCGAATTGGCGCACTGGACAACAATCATAGGAGAAGAAAATGAAGCGGGCTCTCGTGCTTAGCGGCGGTGGCGCAAAGGGTGCCTTCCAGTACGGTGCTCTGAAATATATTGATGATCACATCGGGTCGAATCAGTCCGATTACAGGTTCGACATTATCACCGGAGTGTCAGTCGGGGCGTTGAATGGCGCGATGGTGGCGATGGATAAATTAGACGACCTGGGACACATCTGGAATACTATTACCCGGGATCAAGTATATAAAGGCAGTTTATCCCCCCTTGCTGCAGCCTTTCGGGTTCTCCTGGGGCAACAATCGCTCTTGAATAACGATCCCCTGTACAAACAAATTGAGCAACATATATCGTTGAGCGAAATTCAGTCGTGGTGTGATTTTCGAATTGGCGTTGTCTCCCTTACGACTGGTGAATATCTTGCTCTCAATGCCAGAAACATGAAGACTGACCAGGATTTGCACAAGGCAGTACTGGCTTCCACTGCGATTCCGGTGCTCTGGCCTCCGGTTGAGAGCCTACAGACCGACCTTCCGCCTGAGGTTCCCCCGGATTTAGTGGATGGCGGTGTGCGCAATATTACTCCTCTGGGAGATGTCATTCGTGATGATCCCCGGGAAATTATTATTATCAATTGTGAGAGTGACGAAGTGCAGCGGGATCCCGAGGCGAGTAAAAATATTGTCAATATTGCAAAACGTGTAGTTATGGAGCTGTTTCTGAATGAATTATTTCTGACCGATGTCCGTGAATTTCTGCGGATCAATTCTCTGGTGAAGCAGGCAGAATCTCTGGGTTATGAATTGAAAAAGCCGGATGGTACGCCATACGTGGCCTATCGGGCACATAATATCCAACCGGCAGAAAATATCGGCGAGACTCTGGATTTTTCTCGTGCGACCCTGGATGCGTGGATCGAGTACGGATATCAAACCGCAAACGACGTTTTTTCGACGGACACATAGGCACCCAAGCAAACACCTACAAATACAGGAGGTTTTTTATGGCCAATGCAATAGAAGACATTCAAAGAATTCTGGCGGATGCCAGACGCGAGTTGCTGGCAAAGCCGAACGTGGTCGCTACGGGCATCGGATACAAGCAGGTTCAGGGAAAACCAACGGAGGAGCTGTCCATTGTCTGCTCTGTTGACAGGAAGCAGGCGAAGCAATCACTGACGGCGCGCGAGCTGGTGCCTGCCAGTATCCAGAATATCCCCACGGATGTGTTCATCTCCGGGAATATCCGGGCGTTACAGAATCCCACTGATCGTGTCCGTCCGGCCCCGGGCGGAGTGAGTATCGGGCACGTTAACATCACCGCCGGGACCCTGGGTTGCCTGGTGAATAAAGGTGGTGAAACCTATATTCTCTCAAATAATCATGTGCTGGCGAACAGTAATGACGCCTCTCCCGGCGATCCCATCGTGCAGCCGGGGCCCCACGACGGTGGCGGGGATCCCCAGGATACTATTGCCGAATTGTCGGAATTCGTTCCGATTGAATTTGAGGGAGGCGACAGCACCTGTGCGATCGGCGGAGCTGCGGCAGTTATCCTCAATGCATTGGCAGCGATTACCGGGAGTAAAACCCGCCTTCGTCCCATCAGAGCCGCCGCCTCCCCTAACCTGGTAGACGCTGCTATCGCACAACCGCTGGAACCGAATATGGTGGTCGATGAAATCCTCAATATCGGAACCATCGCTGGTGTAGCGGAGGGAACCCTGGGAATGTCTGTCAAGAAAAGCGGGCGGACTACCGGGTTCACGACCGGCACCATACAGCAGATCAATGTGACCTCCAGAGTGAGTTACGGACCGAATAAGGTGGCCGTGTTCGAAGATCAGCTGATGGCCGGAGCCATGAGTCAGGGCGGAGACAGTGGATCTGCAGTACTGAATGACAGCGATAACCTGGTGGGGCTCCTGTTCGCCGGAAGTGATACGACCACACTCTTTAACCGGATCCAGAATGTGTTCACCGGACTGCAGGTCAGCCGATAAAAGGTGAAGTCGTCTGTTGATCGTCTGAGAGTGGCGTAAGAGTTATTGTCTCTTACCCAGGAGGCACTCCGGTTTGCATGTTCAGACTCCTGAGCCGCGGAATCAACGACAAACAGGGTCTTCTCTATGGAGGCCCTGTTTGCTCTTGAAAGCTATGGGTACTTATTTCAATGTAATGCTGGCTGAATTGAGTCATTCACTACACGCAAATCCCTCCGGATCTATCTGGATGGCCGGAGGCGGTGACAATTAAGATTCCGCAAACCGGAGTCCTCAGCTGGTCTCGGGCTCACCTGCGACAGACTCACGCCACTCAGTGAATTTGCACTGCAGCGCGAAGCTCCTCGGGCTGAATAGTCAGCGTCTCCGTTGTGAACCCGACGTTTAATTGTGCTCCGCCGGGCAGCTGAAACTGCTGAAATCTTTCCAGGCTGTACATGCCGGCTCCGGAAAGTTGTAAGGGGAATTCCATGCTGAAGGGGACGAATCCTTTGAAATCTATTGACGCTGCCTGCACGGTGAGCTGTACACCTGCTATATTCCAGGTGGTATTAAAAGGAAAAAACTTCTGCAATGCCGTATTGACCAGATGAGAGAGGCTTAAAGTCAGGGCCAGAAAGACCGGCGCGAACATGATTACCCCGAGTACTACCAGCATACCGGATGTTGAAATATGTGCATTAACGCTGGCATCATATTGGAAAGCCACCCTGGGCTTCGAGGTATTAACATCCGTCACTTCCGGTTCCACGCCGGCGGTAAACCGGATCCGGACCTTCACCCGGCACCAGCATTTGCCCCGCCTGGCCTTTAACGAACCGGAAGCGACAACTCGCTCCTGTTCAAACCGAACGCGAATGATATTGATGTAGATTTTCCAACTGCTCACCCGGAAACGACTTGGCACCCATCCTTTCAGAAATGCCAGCTGAACGGCGGCCGTCAGCACACGTTCGTGAACCACGCCGCCGATGTTCGTTTTTGCAGGGAGAAATACCCCTAACTGATCCGGATCTCCGAGCTGCTGATTGGTTAAGTTAAAATCAGAAGCCACCTGCAAAGAGGACTCACCCGTCACCTGTTGTGCGGTTAGCAGCGGAGAGCCTTTGGCGAAACGCAGTCCCAGAGTGCTGAAGACGTCGACCAGCTCCCAGACCGGAATTTCCACTCTTCTGATAATGCGAAACGCCAGCCAGACACCGAACGCAATAAGCGGACCGATAATTTTATTAAAAAGCCATCCCAGCAGAAATGGCGCGGAGGGAAAACGGATACGAACCCGAAGAGTCGGAGTGATGCTGAGCACGATCCCCTTGGGCAACCCGGCGGCAGTCTGACTCAGATTAAACGATACGTCGTCGATTTGAAATAATATTGTAATGTCCAGCGGAATAAATCCGAACAGGTTCATGCGAAAAGCGCCTTCTGCCTCCAGATCACTCCGTACTCCACCTCCGACCGGGGCAGGATCCTGAAAATCACGGACTTCCAGATCCAGTATTTCCGCGTCAAAGGATCCGAGGAATCCCAGCTTTCCGGAATATCGATGGAGGTTCTGGGAACGCAACACATCCAGGAACCTCTCAAGCACGACCTGAACGGCTGAATCCCGGACCTCCAACCCTACCGAATACCCTGCTGCCCAGTTACTCATCATCCACCTCCTGTCTCGCCACTTCTCGGACACCATCTGCATCAAACCGGTCATCACTTTCCACGCAGTCTTCCTCGGCCAGCAATTCCAGAGAATCGATCCCGTAGAAAGTCACCTTGCCGCGGGCGATATCCTCGTAGACCTCTGGCTCAACAGGTAATCCTTCGGCAGGTAATCCGAATTCTTCTGCGATGGAACTTGCTGCTGCCTCCGGAACTGTGATATTCAGGTAATCCCGAAAAAATGCCACCCAGTTGGCCAGGAAGATATGGCCGTTTCGCGGGCGATGATTTACCACCTGAATCAAGCGCCTCCGCAGCTGATCATTCAGCGGTTCCCGCGCATCGGGTTTCGCCGGCTGCCACACGGAGATCCAATGCGCCCAATCGAGCTCGAACGCTCCTGACTCAGAACTATCTCCGGTGAGCTGGAGTTGGATTTCTCCGAAACCCTCCGAATCATCCGGGATACGAAAAACCACCGATGCCTGGAATGTGTCTTCAGGTTCCAGATCGAGTGGAAAAGAAGCCGAACTTTCCAGCCAACCCTCGGACAATAAGTCAGGCGTCTCCCAGGTGAGTGCGTGTAACGTGAGGGATTGTCGGGCAGTAATTCGTATCCTGACGGTATATGGTCGGGCTGGCTCGATAACGGTGGGCGCGGTGGAGATAATGGTAACACGGTCAGTAGTGATCGTATGGGATAATTCCATAATTCCTCCTGATTGTTCATGCCTTCCGGAACAGGGACCCTCGAATGTTGAATATGACAGATGACCGAGGCCATGACATGAAAGGTGCTTTATAATAAGAGGTAATTTGTCATAATTCAATCGAAAATTCGAAACGACCTATTGCAGACTCACCTGCCCTTTGTGACTTATTATATATCGAGCTGTGACAGGCCGGAGACAACCGAGGTGTTGCTGGTCACCTGATCAATTCCAGTCTGGGATACCCGGCTCGATGGGTGCGTTCAAAGGAACCCCACAATCACCGGGCCTTCACTCATCTCTGCTTTACAATTAATTCAGCGTGGTGATCCCGAGAGTGCATGGTTACAGATCGGTATGCGACGCGCCTATTTTCGTCGAACGCGGAGGGTTACGAGGATCCCGAGCACAAACCCGATGAACGCGGTGGTAAAAAGCAGCAGCGCTCGCGGCAGCTGAAATGAGAGAAACAGCAGTTTCGTTTCCACCGGTTCCGTATTTTGCAGAATGATAATGAGTATCAGGATGACCAGGATAAAAATAACAATAAGTTTCCAGGTTTTCATAATGTGCACCTCACTCAATTGATTTCATGGAATCGATCAAGCCTTCAATCATATCCGCCGGTAATACCTGGCCATCACCCGTGCGAACCGTTTTTTCAACCACCGTACCATCCTATTCCTGTGTCCGAGATGGAAGAAATGAATCGCCCGGGCACATTCCGGCGTTCTTAAATACCCATATGATTTATGGGGATTGCGCTCCCCATTGATGTGGTAATTGTTATGGACTATCATATCTTGGGCTCGAACTCCCCGTGAGTTCGGCTGATAATCATCAGCTAAATTATAGTTAATTGCAACCAGGTCCTCAAGATCCGACAGGTTATACCATTGTTTTTTTATATTCTCCGGACAAACAGGCTTTTTCAGAAACTCCATTTGATCTTGCTGTTCGGCAAAAACTTTGCTCATTACCACCGGCAGACCCAAAGGTGATCCTATGGTAATAAAGGTGTCAATTTTGACCTCCGGCATCATCTGAGTCAGTACGTCATAGGCAATGATGGAACCCATGGAATGAGCGATGAGCAAAATTTCTTTCGTTCGATGCCGCTGGAGTACCTTCGCCACCCGCTGTCTGATGAGCTCCCTCGCCCGGTTAGCCGCCCGTGAAAATGAATCATTGCCTTCGTCGTGAAAGTAGATTTCCAGATCCTGGAAATACCGACTGAGCACCGCTTCGGTGAGGGACTGAAAATTAATGGACATATCCGCTTTGAGTAGCAGCTTATCCATTTTTTCTTCAATATAATCCAACCATCGTTTACGATGGTAATCAATTTCACGGTGGGCAAAATCATCCGCCGGCACATAGGGTTCGCAAAGAAACAGAATATTTTCCTCATCTTCCTCTTGGGGATCATGGGGTTGCGGATGTAGAATATCTGCCCAGTAGATGAGTTCGAACTTCAGCAGTGGATGTACATATGCCCGGTTTCGCAAGCCTTCCCGAATGGCCGCTCTCCACCACAACCCAAGCGTTTGCCTGGGAGGTTTGTTACCCAGTCCGTGTATGCCCAATACAATTTTAGTCATCTGCTCGATACCGACAAAAGGGAAAGCTCTCTCTGCTATTATCGGTGATTTTTGACTTATATATATGAGGAAAATCGCAATAAGTTTCTTCAGACAGCTGGGAAATTCACATCGCCCGATGGGACCGGTGCTTTGCCTGACCCATCAAGGGCGCAGAAAGCATACCGGCCACCTTGAATACTCAATTCAAGAAATGATGCCATAATTTTCCACCGCCCGGAACAGAACCACTATTGATTGCTGACAATCGTATGTATATTGTTATATTTGCAGGATTCATCAGTTAATGGATATGCATTAGATATCTTATGGGAATGTCTACATCACAAAAATCTCTGAAAGGTGTGATCATCGCATTTACTCTTTTGGTTCTCTGGGCCGGTAATTTAGCTGTGCTTCTCATGACTCCGCTTACCAGGATGCCCGTTCCGATAATTGCACTCGGATTACTTCTGCAGACTTTTCTCTATACCGGACTGTTCATCACCGCTCATGATGCTATGCACGGAAGTGTTTACCGGAAGAATAAACGACTCAACGATATGGTGGGCAGACTGGCTGTCCTGCTCTATGCGCTCTTCTCGTATCGACTGCTGATTACCAAGCACGGCCAACATCATAAACATCCGGCGAGCGACCGGGATCCCGACTATCATGACGGCAAGTATACCGGATTCATTGCCTGGTATGTGCGGTTCCTGCTCAACTACCTCCGCTGGCCACAGATACTGGGGATGGCCATTGTATTCAATCTCCTGTTGCATCTGGCTGGAGTCCATTTGCCAAACCTCTTATTGTTCTGGGTGCTCCCGGCCCTGGTCAGTACGTTGCAGTTATTCTATTTCGGAACCTATCTCCCCCACCGGGAACCGGCCGGCGGATATACTAACCGGCACAGGGCTCGTTCCAACGAATTCCCACTGCTTCTGTCGTTTTTTTCCTGCTATCATTTCGGATATCACTGGGAACACCACGAATTTCCAGGAGTACCCTGGTGGCTGCTTCCGGGAAAACGCCGGGAAATCCGAGCGGCGTCTTCGGAAGCAGTGCTATAGTAAACAAACCCCCCGGTAGTTCAAAAATACATCCAGAGCGATTCGGCGTCCTTCGATACCGGCTCATGATGATGTCGGGCAGATGCGGTTCAGGAAGCAATACTGACACCGGCACTGCTCAGCGTTCAGGCATCAGCAGTGACCGGGGATTCGGCAACGGTGATCTCCGGTTCCAGGTGTACCCGGGCCTTGATCGAGTGCGAAATCAGGCATTTTTCGTGGGCATCTTGGAGGGTTTGTTCGGCCTGACTCAGTGAATCCGTGGAATCGAGTACAATGGCGGGTTTGAGATATATCTCTGTGAATTGATAGGCCCCCTCAACGGATTCCAGTATACCCTCCGCATGACTTGTATATGAAACCAGTGGCAGCCCTTTTTTTTCAGCGAAGGCCAGGAACGTCGTCATGGTACAAATGTTCACCGATGCTACGAACATTTCTTCCGGGGACCACACCCCTGTTTCTCCCCGAAATTCCGGCGGGCTTGACACCTGAATCTGCGGTGTGTCCTCTGCTGTGATGGTACCGGATCGGTGCCCCGACCACTGTAATTCTGTTTGGTACGTAAATGTTTTATATCGCTTCCTGGCCTTTGTACTCATAAGCACCTCCCGATAAATACCTTTTATCCTTTTAGCATTTGTGTCATTACTTAATAAGATTGCCAGAGAAGCCAATAGTTACAGGAGAGAGGCAAACCTTATGGCTACGCCTGCTGATAAATCCAGCGTTGATCAGCCAGCACCACCGAGGCCAGTCTTTGCCGATCCGGCACGGTCCAGTAGGTTTGAAGCAGCCTATCCTTTAGTTGGGAATCGACCAGTTGAAAACCATGGCCTTTATAAAACCGGATAGCCCATTCAGCGCCGGCCCAGGTGCCGACCAGGAGCGGAGCGGTCGTCTTGTTACGCAGAAATTTCAACAGTTTGCTTCCGATACCCTGTCGCTGATATTTCGGCAGAACATACGCATGTCTGATCAGAGCCACCTCCCGGACACGCTGTATACCCATGATCCCCCTGAGGACGTCCTGAGCTTCTTCTCCATAAAATTGTACCCCACTCTCTATTTCCTCACGTAACTCCTTGCGGGGCATATATGGTTCGGACCAGCAATCCGGTGGAATGACTTGTTTATATATCGCAGCTGCCGTGTTAATGAGTTCATATACGGATTGGAAATCTTTGGAAGTGCAGGGACGGATATTCATCTTATATCAAGTTACTCAGAATAGACATACTCTTGAAAATAAAGAAATTCCTTCCCGAGTGTAACAATTTCAATGAAAAATTTCGGGATAATGTTTGTGATGAAGAAATAAGAATATAAAGCCCGTTATTAAAATTGATGGATCCTCAACATATTACATCTGTATCCGATGCTGTGATGTGTCGAAATATTCACAATTATATGTCAAAATAGGCAATAAATTACCAGAATTCAGGTCATCCGGAATTTCGAAATCTAATTTATTTAAGAAAGCAAAGTCAATAACCGTTTTTCCAAAGACCGAAGGTATTGCAACATCCAGATGCGTGATTAACAGGCGAATCTTCCACTCATTCCGACTAAGGACAGAAATCGCGATTAATCGGTATTGTGTTCCGCGTCGTTTTCCTGACGCGGTTTCCGTTCCGGTGCATGTTCCGCCCGGGTGATTTCATTCTGAATCTCCCGGGAAGCCTTCTGAAATTCCCGAATTCCCCGTCCTAAACCGCGCGCCAACTCCGGCAATTTCTTTGAACCAAACAATAACAGGACAATTAAAAAAATAATGAGCAATTCAGACGGTCCTAATGATCCCATGGTTCTCTCCTGGTATTACAAAACTGTACTTTGTGTTTCTCATCCCCGGTGGATCCCTTGAGAATCCTTACTTTGGATAAAACTTCGCTTCAACAGGTAAGTTCCCGGCACCTGTAAATATATTGAAATTTCTGCGAAGACCATATTTTTATATCAGAGTTGAACTCTATCGGTTCGACCAGGCTTGTCAATATTGGATCGGAATCTTGTCAGATTTAAAACTATGCAGGAATGCATCAGTCATGGAGAGAATTCGCATAGATCTGATCGGGAGAGTGTTTTCTCACCCGAAATCAATAAAGTACTCAATATCTCAGGAAGCGGATAATCCCACAGCGGATAATAGTCTCTGGAATGCAGGTTCTGATCGCAACCGGTCGAACTTCGGATCGACCCGCAGATAAATTAACCGATAGGATCGGGCGTCATGAGCCCGGTGAAGCCATTGCAGGGCTTGTTCACTTTCGTTCAGTACAGTATACACAGCCGCAATGGAATACATCACATAAGGTGAGATCTCATTCGGTTCCGTCTGGGAGAGCAGTTCTTCCAGGATTCCCCTTGCTGATTCGGTATCACCGGATGAAGCGTATACACATCCCAGTTCGGCCAGCAAGGCTGAAACACTGCCGGAAAGACTAATGGCTTTCTGCAGCGACTTAATTGCCTCCCCATAATGCCCAACCTGGTCATACGCCCACCCCAGAAAAAAGTAAGCGACGCCGAAACTCGGATCCATATCGATCGTCTCCAGACACTTTTCAATGGCCTGATCGAAATGGCGGGCAAAGTAATGGACCAGGGCAACTGTCGTATTTATTATCAGAGACAGGGGGTCGAGTTCCTGAGCATGATGAATACATGACATCGCCTCGTCAAACTCGCCGTTCGGAGTCAGATAATTTATGGCATACCAGTGATACGTGGTTGCGTACTTGGGATCCAACGCCAGGGCTTTCCTGAATTCGTGATCTGCTCCTGTCCAGTCCCAATCATAGAGGGACTTCACGCATGCCAGAGAGGTATGGGCTTCGGCAAGGGTATCATCGAATGCCAATGCTTTTTGTGCTGCAGCCTTGGCTTTTGTGTACGCGTCTCCGTGAGGCAAATATCCGTAATCTCCCAACACGATATACGCATCTGCAATCCCGGAATACGCCAGCGCATATCCGGGATCTTCACCGATAGCTCGCTGCAACAGTTCAATGCACTTCTTCAGGCCCTCTTCGGTGCGCTTATTCCAGTAAAATCGTCCCTTGAGATACAGCTGATAGGCCTCCATGTTCTTGGTTGCATGGCTGGTCATTCGTTGCTTCTCATCGGACAATAACTGCACCTTGAGCGCATCAGCAACCCGCTGAGCGATGTCACTCTGGAGAGCAAAGATATCTTCGAACTGCCTGTCATATTCCCGACTCCAGATGAGTTCCTCACTGATCGCATCGATAAGCTGCGCCGATATGCGCACCTGATTGGCGACCTTTCGCACGCTTCCCTCGAGAACGAAACAGACGTTCAGTTCTTTCCCGATCTCTTTGATGCTTTTCGTCATATTCTTGTATTGCATCACCGATGCCCTGGCAATGACACGTAATTCGGCGATCTTTGACAGGGCAGAAATGAACTCCTCCGTGAGGCCGTACGCAAAATATTCATCCGCTTTTTCCGGACTGATATTGGTAAACGGGAGGACAGCGAACCGGTATTTTGAGTCCCCAATCCGGGTGATCCCATTCCGGCTCAAGTGTGCAGATTCCTGTAAACACCGGAGCTGTTCTATAATTTCTTCCATGGAATCAAACCGGTCTGCCGGATACTTTGCGAGCATCTTTTCGATGATCGGGATCAGAGTCTCCGGAATTTCGGATCGAATTGGCTGCATTGGCTTCGGACGCAGATTGATAATGGCATAGATGACCGCCTGCTCATATTCACCCTGAAACGGGAGTTGCCCCGTGAGCATCTCATAGAACACCACGCCCAATGACCAGATATCAGTCTTGTGTGTAACATCGCTTCCGTAAGTCTGCTCTAGGGACATATAGGCAGGTGTGCCCAGCGATACGTTATGATCCGTAATTCTGCTTTTCCCGCCTAACTTTGCCAGCCCGAAGTCAAGAATTTTAACTCCCTGTTCTTTTGTCACCATAATATTTGCCGGTTTGATATCGCGATGGACAATCTGGCGTTTATGGGCTATTGCCAACCCATCGGCAATCTGTCTGGCAATTTCCACAGCCTCTTCAATCGGCAGCGGACCACTTTCCAGCTTCCTATGCAGCGTTTCCCCCTCATAGAACCCCATGCTAATAAATAACTGGTCCTCCTCGGTATCACTTATCTCAAAGATGGTACAGATGTGCGGGTGGTCTAATGCCGATGCCGCTTTCGCTTCCTGGATAAATCGCTTTTTCTCCTCTTCTTCCAGAGATAGATGTCGGGATAAAAACTTTAACGCAACATACCGGTCCAGTTTTTTATCACGGGCTTTGTAGACCATGCCCATGCCGCCTTCCCCTAATTTTTCCAAAATCTCATAATGAGAGACGGTGGTAGGAATCATAGTTCTCCCAATACGGCAGCTGCAAAAATTGATGTCCGACTGCCGGGTTTATGGAGACGATCGAACTGTATGGTATACCCCGTATTTCAACAGTATCACTGCTGGAGTACGGTGAATAATTCTCTGCATTGCTTATGAGGATTCTTCCTTGAACCTCTCGACGGCTTCATCAACAGTATCATAACTATCAAATGTACTGGTCAGCTCCATCTGATAAAAAAGGCTGTAAATGCGTTTGGTAGCCCGGGCGATTTTCATTTCCCCTCCGGCATTCCTGATAGAGGTGTATGAAGCCAATAATGCCCCTAACCCTGTACTACTAAACCACTTCACCTTGCCCATATCGACCACGAGGTTTTTCTTTCCCTGCTCGATCAGGTCTTTAACATACGGGTGTAGATCAATGCTTTCCGGACCATTCATCATCTTCCCGGAGAGCGTCAACACCGTGATGCCATTTTGTTGACTCTCTTTAATTCTCATCGGTAGCCTCTCCTTTGTTGGTAGTTGATTTGGTTGTGATACGTTTCTTCAGCGTGACAAAATTTATTCGATTGCCCTGGCGTTCGCAGGTAACTTCGTCCATTAATTTTTTCATCATGGCGACTCCTAACCCTCCCTGACTGTACACGGAGAAATCCTGATCTTGCTTGAACGGCCCCACGTCGATCATGTTAAACTCTTCCCCCTGATTGATAACTGCCGCTGTACAGACGTCAGAGTCAAGCTCCAATGTTAGGTTAAACACCACCTCATCCGGTTCCTGATCACTGTGGTGAATCGCATTATGGCATGCTTCACCCACCGCCATGGCAATGACATCCGATTCGCTCTCCTCAGCGCCATGGTGGGAAATCACGAAATGAATCAGATCCAGTGTCCGTTCCAGGTCGTGCCGGCCACCTACGATTTGGATCTTATAACAGTTCTTCTGAGACAAGTGCCCAGCTCCTTCCTCGTGATAATCATGGTTGGCAAACTCTACATTGCTGTCTTATCTGGAAAATCAGGAAGAAAATCACCGCTCTCGCATCCTTTTTTCCAGGTACCGTGTCGGTCATTCTCAGAATGAGTGCTGGTATAATCCCCGGTCTTTATTTAGGAAATATGGAATACCATACCCTTTGGATGTCCGGAATGAAATCAAGTAGCATGTTGATTCCGAATACCTTTGCGTACAATAGGCAAACAGTATTACTCCCCGGCCCATCCCTGGAAAATAATACTCTGTACGGACACCGGTTTCCCCTTCGAACACTATAAACTTACGCTCATTTTCATATCCACCGCAAGTGGAATTGATGTCGCCGGGTGGAACTTCGTCATCTTCGTCCGGCCGGCTCCGGCATAACTAATCCCACATTTCACTCCGGGCGTCCCGCGAAGGAATAGATCTTCGCTAACGGACTCTAAATCATCATCGAGTGTACAGTGCGGAATGCATCCAAACCGAAAGTAGTGACCTGCATAGATTTATTACACATCTCAAGAGTAAATGTATATTAGTGAAGAAGAAAAGCACATGCAAATCTGAGTATTCAGGGGTTCATTTGCAAGTATTGATTCCGGTGTGCGATATAATAAATGGCAGACGAATCGCTATAATATCGAACCTTCCTTCTATATCTCCTGCGCCCCGACTGTTAAAAATTATTTTCTATGAAAAAGAGCCATTGTACGCTATTTCGGTTAGACTGGAACGAATATCCCATTCTCCTCATTCTGATTGCCCACTGAAACGTTCACAATTCCGTATCTCCACTTGCCAACAATTCTAAATTCTGTGATATTTACACACAATGTATCGCCAATTTCACCAGGAATTTATCCTATGAACAGTATGAAATTTTTATCTACCACACCTATAAACGGGGGGAAGTAATTATGGATCTCCAGGGCTCTTGGGAACTCATCTGGAACTGGACCATCAGCAGCGGTTTACAGATTCTTCTCATTTTGATTCTCGCATTCATCGCATTTCGGTTGTCGCGTGTCCTTGCCAGGCGATTGTTCCTTATGCTGCCAAAATCCCGGCAAACCGAAGAGTATCAGAAACGGGCAGACACCTTGGGTTCAGTGGTCCGGTATGTCATGAATTTCGCCATTCTGATCATTGTACTCACCATGATCCTTGGAGAATTGGGAATAGAAATCGGACCAATATTAGCAGCCGCCGGTGTATTAGGGTTGGCCATTGGTTTCGGTGCCCAGAGTTTAGTAAAGGATGTTCTCGGCGGATTTTTCATCTTGCTGGAGGATCAGATTCGGGTAGGAGATGTGGTTCAAATCGCGGATAAAGGCGGACTGGTGGAAAAGATCAATCTGCGAGTCACCACGCTCAGGGACCTCTCGGGAAATGTCCATTACGTACCGAATGGTGAGATTTCCGTTGTCACCAATATGACGAAAGAATTCTCCCGATATGTTTTCGAAATCGGGGTGGCCTATCGGGAAGACGTTGATGAGGTGATTCGGGTGATGCAGTCCGTGGATGAGGAATTACGGAACGACCCGGAGTTTCAGCAGGATATTCTCGAGCCGCTGGAGGTGTTGGGCCTC
>Ga0102944_1001646_pt1 | contig 14403 bp, 12 predicted proteins | sample SalPonD_shore_MG_FD_78172 | JGI IMG/M metagenome (GOLD analysis project Ga0102944, IMG submission 78172) | Salt pond soil microbial communities from South San Francisco under conditions of wetland restoration - Salt Pond MetaG... | ecosystem: Environmental > Aquatic > Marine > Intertidal zone >...
CTTTTGGTGAATGGTTTTTGACTATTTTTTTGACTCGGTAAATTTAATATAGGCCCCTGACATTCAATTTCACTATTTTCTTTTTTCCATTTATCATAAATGATTTCCTGGCGCAGTCTTTTTTTCACTGTTCTTGCTTACTCCTTGATCTCTATCGGCTTTGTATTGATGAAAAGAGGCATATCTTGGATCAACTACAAAGGGGAAAAAAATAGGATATATTATAAAAATTTATTGACTTGGGTCCTTGGTTTTTTAATTTTAAACAGCTCTATTGTTCCTAATGCTATCGCGCTTAATGAACTTGAGCCTCATATTGTATCCGCATTTGCAGGATGGGGGGTCATTGTTCTTGTCTTCCTCTCAAATATTGTTCTCAAGGAAAAAATATATAAATCTGATTTCATCTATACCCTGGTGATTTTCATCTCAATATTAATGCTCAATATATTTGAACAGAAGAAAGATCAAACTTTTGTACAAATACCTTATTTCATTTCTGTGTCTGTGTTCCCTTTTTTTATGCTGGTGCTGACTTTTTTCAAAAAGGTCTCAAGGAGGCTAAAAACGATTTTATTTGCTTCAATTTCAGGAATATCTACATGTATGATCATTGTTTCCATAAAGGCATTGGTCACTTTTTCTGGATTTCATGTAAAATTATATTTTTCGTCTCCCTATTTCTATGTGTATCTTTTTTTCTCTTTGGCAGCATTCATAACACTCCAAATCTCATACAAGCTGGGACACATGATGCTGGTCGGTCCTGTGCAGTATTCGGCAGCTATTATCTATCCTGCACTCTGTACTTACCTTGTATTCGGAAATCACATCACAATGATACAAATGGCTTCTCTATTGCTCATCATATATGGAACTGCCAATATCATGAAAAGACATTGAGGACATTATAATATAGAATAATAAGCAGTTGACTAAGGAGAATTATTTGAAAAAAACAAAAATAACTGTTTTGGTTTTTCTTCTGGCCGGACTTTCTTTTCTTTTATTCGGCATACAATCGAAAAACGATCCTTCTCAAGAGGAAATCAACAGGTTAAACCAGCAGATACTTCTCCAGGGTTTAGACTGGAAAGCAGGAAAAACATCACTTGTTTCTCTTCCTCCTGAACAAAGAAGACAAAGGCTTGGTGGTTTTAAGCCAATGTACGCAGACCCTGAAAAAATCATTGAAATAAAAGAAAAACCGGCTCTTCCTCTCCAGATAGACTGGAGGAATAAAAACAATAGAAATTACTTAACATCAGTGAAAGACCAAGGTGACTGCGGAAGCTGCTGGTCCTTTGCAGCCTGTGGAGCTGTGGAAACAAGGTATAATACAGAGAACGAGCTGTATTCTCCAGCCGCGTTTTTATCAAATAATCTCATGAAACTATCAGAACTTACTGTGGAAATTGAAAACTTCAATAACATAGACTGCGCTGCTGCTCTCGACTATCCAGACCTATCTGAACAAGACCTTATTTCCTGCTCCAGCGCCGGAGACTGCGACGGAGGATATGCTTGTGATTCCTTTGATTATATGGAATCAAATGGAGTTGTTTCTGAGGATTGTTTTCCTTACCAGGCAAGCAATATCCCTTGTCATCTCTGTAGTGATTGGAATAAAAAACTATTTAAAATTGAAAATTGGGGCTGGGTCACGACTTATTATGCAGACAAATATGCTGTCAAAAGCTCTCTTCAAAGCGGGCCTGTGGTTTTCTTTATGGAAGTTTATGACGATTTTTATTATTACACTTCAGGGATTTACGAAAAAACCATAGGTGCTACTTATGAGGGAGGCCATTTAGTGGTCTTAGTCGGTTATAACGAGACCCAAAAATTCTGGATATGCAAAAATTCCTGGGGAAAGAATTGGGGTGAGAATGGTTATTTTAAAATCAGAATGGGCGATTGTGAGGGCGGAAGTTGGGTTCTTAGGCCGTGGGGTATTTTAGTGGCTAACAATCCTCCTGAAATCAATGCTATTCCCGATAAGAGCGTTAAAGAAGGCCAAGAACTATCATTTTATGTCACAGCCAGCGATCCTGATGGAGACACCTTGACTTACAGCTGTTCCAATCTTCCCAGCGGAGCAGACTTCAATCCTAATTCAAGGCTTTTCTCATGGACTCCTTCCTACACTCAATCCGGTGAGTATGAGATATTATTTACTGTGACAGATGGGATATTTGAAAATTCCACCGCTGCTTTGATTGTGGTGATAAATGTAAAAAAAGGGAAAGGGAAATTCTGATAAGGGAATGATTAATGAAATTACTTAAAGTATTTATACTCATTTTTTTGTTTTTTATCTCAGCGAACATCGGACTCGGTCAGACAGATTTTTACCTCTTTGCTAAAGGAAATTTCATGGGAGCTACAGGCTCCGAACAAGACTATAAAGAAGGAGAAAACGATTTTCCCCTAGCCTCCTCTTTTAATACTCTGGGATTTGGGATGGGATTAACCACCTCTATCCATCCTGTTTTTTTTGGGATTGAAGCCCACTATAATTTAGGAGGAACAACCATTCTCACTGATACTTCTGACAATGATACTGTCAAAATCAACACCTATGAATACGTTTCAGGATTCTTTTTATTTGGTATTCATCTTTACCGCAGTCATAAATTTTGTCTTTTTGTCAACACCGGGACAGGAATGTGTTATGCGGTTAATGCAGAAATGGATAGATATGTTTCTGAATACGGATATGAAACTGAGATCGAACCTCCTGAAAAGAAGTTTCCCTTCACCGTTTTTGGTGGAATAGGATTAAAAATTTACTTCACTCCAGCCTTAGGTATTATCATGAACTCTCGTTATCAGTATATGGATCAGGATCAACCTCAATCATCTTTTTGTATCACAGCAGGAATGGTTTACACCTTTTAATCCAATTTTATTTTCTGTTTGAAATCGAGCTTTATACTGGCGTTCTTTTTGCTTGTCAGCATATCCATAGCTTTAAGGAAAGTCTGGTTCTTTTTCTCCCACATACGATTTAGTTTTCGGGCGTAATGATCAATAGCCAGCTCAATCCATTTGAACTGAAAAAACTTTTTGACTGACCTTTTGAGGGAGTAAAACTTTTTGTGACTTACTATCTGAGCTTTTTGAAGAGCCATGACAGTGAATTTAGCAGGACGGAAAACCACATGATGGGCATCAAAAAGAGACCAGTCTTTAAAAATAAGTCGACCCTGAGATACGATCCTGTTATAAAGCTGTGAACCGGGAAGAGGAGTGAGAATGAGAAACTGGGAAGAAGAAATGCCTGTTTTTTTGGCAAATTTAATGGTCTTTTTAACCGTCTGCCAGTCATCATCATCAAAACCATAGACAAACATACCGTGGATACGTATCCTGTGCTTTTGTATCACTTTAACCCCCTCTTTTATCTGCTCAACAGTCTGACTTTTCTTCATAGACATGAGGCTGCGTGGATTGACGGACTCCAGGCCAATATAAAGAGTGCGGCATCTTGCTTTGTACATGAGCTTCAGCAGATCTTCGTGTTTAGCCACATTCACTCTTACCTGAGTGGACCAGTCAAATTTAAAATTTTCCTTTATCATGGACTCTAAAAGAAATTTCATTCTTTTCGGATTGGCAGCAAAATTATCATCATAAAAAAAGATATGATTACTCTTTTCATTGTATTTTTTAAGCTCCTCTATAACATTCTGTGTGGATCGGAATCTAAACTTTTTCCCAAACATCCCCGTCACAGAACAAAATTCACAGTTAAAAGGACAGCCGCGTGAGGTCTGGACCGGTATAGTCTGTCTTTTGTTTCGAACATTATTGGTATAAGCATTCCCAAAATCCGGGAAAGGGATTTTATCCAGATCCTCAATCATCGGTCCTTTGGGATTATGAAAAGATTTGCCATCCTTTTTATAGGAAAGACTAGGAACACTGGAATAATCACCATCTTCTTCCCAGGCATCCATAAATTTCATCAATGCATCCTCCCCTTCTCCCCGAATAACAAAATCAGCGTGTTCGAGTGCTTCTTCTGATAAAAAAGTCACATGAGGTCCCCCCATTATGACAGGAATCCCCAAGTCACGGATTCTGTCTGCAATTTTATAAGCTCTAGGAGCTGTGGATGTTATGGTGGAAATCCCCACCATATCCACACTGTCAAAATCAGAGTAATCGATTTTTTCTTTTTCCTCATATATCATATCCACATCCCAACCTTTTTTCTTCATGAGAGCCCCCAGGATATAAATGCCTAGTCTAGGAAGCTTAAATTGTGAATATATATGAAGGTTGGGTGCTTTAGGTTCAATAAATACTATTTTACTCATCTTTTTTCTTCCTTTTTAATTTTTGTCTTTTTTTATTTCTCTGTTTTAGGGATATGATCTCCTTTTTTTTCTTGTTTAAGAGTTCCTCCCATCTTTCGATTCCTTTTTTAAACAGGTCCATTTTTTGATAAAGTTCTCTAATTCTTTTCAGCATCATATTCAGCTTTTTATCATTTTGTTCAACAGGATATCTCTCAAGTCCTTCATCTAGGGCCAAATAATCTCGAAATAGGTCTGATTTCTCCTTTATCTCTTCCAGGGAATACCCAAACAGCTGCAAGTCCTTTATCAACTTGCACAGATAAATATAAACTTCCGAATAAAGACGGAATCCCCCTTCACTTCGCATATCCGGTTCAATGATACCTTTATCCTCCCAGTATTTAATGGTTCGGGAACTTACTCCCACCCGCTCGGCAAGAATTCCAACTGTCAGATATTTATTTACTTTATCCGACTTTTTTACCTGTTCTTCTTTTCCAGGAAGCCCCACTTTTTTGACTATTCTCTGAATATCTTTGAATCCATACCCTATATCAACAAGGTTCTTGATTTTTAAAGCCTTATCTATGGTGTCTTTGGTGAAAAAAGGAATATTCTCACTTGTGATTCCATCTGGTTTTATTAACTTCAAATTTTGCCATTCTTTAAGTTCTGGCTCCCTTATCCCTGTCATCTCAAGAAACTCGCTTTCTAACATCATTTTTCGATCCATTTTGTTCCTTTACGTCTACTTTCAATTCATTTATCAGTATACGTATAGGTTAATTTTATCTTTTGTTTTTGTCAAGAGGTTTTTTCTATTTTTTCTTCTTTCCTAAAATTAGGAATGGAAAAATTTAACTGCCCATGATAGACTCAACCTGTATGGAACACCAATAAAAGGGATTCACCATATTCAGTAGAAGAGAATTTTTAAACCGGAAGTTTTTGGTATTATTTGACATCATGGGTTATTTAATATTAAATTTAATTAATAAGATTCCCATCAGGAGACCATCATGCATCATACAAATAAAAACATTTTAATTTCCTTCATACTCTTCCTTTTGCTGTTCTCTCCTCTTCTGAGCAGTGATATTGAAGAACCCAGGGCTGACCTACCTGTGCTGATCACATCTTGCGGACAAAGCCCTGGAGCCACCATGATAAAAGTCATATTTATGAAGATTAGCTTTGAGGATCCCGATCCAGCCTATGCCATAAATATGCAGGCTGGCCCTGAAGACCTTATTTCAGCTCAGGAAGCTGGGACTCCTTATAAATCCTTGATTATTGTCATGGGAGCAAGCCTTAAAGGAATGGGGGCTGCCGGAATATCCATTGATGACGAGCTGTCAAGAATTGAATCTCTAATCAACGAAGCTCAAAAACAAAACATAACCCTAATCGGCGCTCATATCGAAGGAATGAAGAGAAGAGCTCAAGGAGCCGCTTCTGGCGATAATACAGATGAATTGAGTATAGAGGCCGTGGCACCTAACTCGGACATTCTGGTTATTAATAAAGAAGGTGATGAAGACAGACGTTTCTCTATTATTGCTGAAAAAAACAATATTCCCATGATTGTAGTCAATAAAAATCTAGAACTCATGGAAGAACTTGAAAAATTGTTCTCAAATTGATTATGTCTGTTTTTGAATAAAAAAATGGGTGAATTCATAGCTTCAATCACTCTTCCAGATGCCCTTGCTTTTCTGCTTTTTCTCTCCTCCTTCTGGCTTCTGAAGATATTAATCAAAGGAGAAAAAGAAAACTTTATCAGAGGCGCCATTCTGTTCCTTTTTCTTTTATTGGGGCTTATCTATCTTAACCAGAGTGAGGCAAAGAAAATCACACTTTCAGATGTCACTTCCACCGTTTTTCCTAAAAAAGAACCTGTATACAATTATACTGTTGAAAAGGGTCAAACCAAGGATATGGGGGAATACACCAGATATATATTTAAAGACCCCAAGCCTAAATTAGATCTTAAAATGGACCCCTCACACCGCTATTTTCATATGAATGACCCTTCCTCTTTAAACAAAGTCCTTGATGAATTGGGCCTGCCAAAACTCAAATCAGGCAATAAAGAACTTGCTTCGATCACAGGTTCCCGGAATGACATTTATTTGTACAGATGGGATGACTACCCTTCAGGCATTCTTATTATGGAAAGGACGACTTGCATTGACAAGAGTTCAGTAACCAGATATCATTGTCTTTCAGTCATCACCCTTATTAATAGATATTAGCCTGGATTATTCAGGTTATTCAAATCTATTTAATGATATCTTCCCATAGCTCTTTTCTGTAATCCTCCCTGTTGATGACCTCGCAGTCATCGATGGTATCAACTTGAGAAGTGCTGTAAATCAGCTTTGCCATGAATCCAGGAGCCCTTCTTATTCCTTCACCAATATTGATGATAACAACATCGCCGTCTTTAAGCAGACCATCAGCCAAAGACTTAAAAAAGCCCCCTACAGCAATGGCGGCTGCCGGCCCTATTCTTACCGCTGACTCATAAGCCACTAAACGGGTCACTGGAATGGTGTCCACTTCAGGAAAATCATTGATCTCTCCACCACTCTCACGAACTAATTTGCTCACATAAGGATAAGTTTTGGGATAACCAGTAGCCAATGTGGGGATTATGGTCTCGGGATCATGGTAAATTGGATAGGTTTTTTCCCATCCATCAGGAAATCCCTTTTTCTTAGCTTCAGCCCAAGCATCTGCCATAGGAGAGCATTTATCGGTCTGAGTGAGAATAAACCGAGGCATTTTTTTAAAAAATCCCATGCCCTCAAGTTCTTTACATGCTTTGGCAATCCCCAGAGGCCCTGTTCCCCCACTTAAGGCCTGGATGTAAACAGTAGGAAAATCCAACATCAGTCTCAACCACTCATAGACCATAGTTTTTTTCGACTCAATGCGCATCGGATCAAAATTCCCGGCAGCCAGGAGGATTCCTTCTCTCTTGGAAAATTCAAGGGCCATCTCTTTGGCCGCTTGATAATCACCATTTACCCTAAAAACCTTTTGTCCAAAACATCCTATCTCTGCTTCCTGAGCACGAGAAGCATTATTAGGAATAAAAGCATATAAAGTAATATCTGCTGCTGCTAGGTAACGAGCATAAGCCACTCCCACATTCCCTGTAGAAGCTGTCACATAAGTCTTAATATTGTTTTCTTTCAAAACACTGGCTATCATAGAACCCGCTAAGTCTTTAAAAGTGCCGGTGGCAAAATTATCATCATGTCTATGGGCAAATACTTTACATTTAATCCCATGTTTTTCTTCTGCAAACTTTTCTAAAAAACGCCATCTGTCAATGGGCACAATTCCTTCTCCGCAACTGACAACATTATCTTTTTTATTAAGAGGCAGATAATCAAAGTATCGCCACAAACCTGAATAATGAGTGTCTTTATCGTGGAGCAGGTCCTCGATGCCTGTCATTCCATCTGTATAAACAACATCAGCCTTATTGTCCCCGCAGGAAGGACATCTTTGTCTGTTTTTAAACCATATGCCAAAAGTTTCTATTTTCTGTCCGCAACTATTGCATTTGAGGTAAAACTTTTTTTTCTTTTCACTCATTTTTCTTCTCCTTTAGTTTGATTTGCTGAACCCAGGCCTCCTCTTCTTCTCTCACTAGATCAAGATGAAGACCGCACTCTGTTTTATCAATACCCGGCCATCGACCGCTCCTAGGCCTATCTTCTAATATGTTTCTTTTTGTGCATTCAGGAGGGAAACAACCGATAGAAGTATATCCCCTGTCATAAAGCGGATGAAAAGGCAGCTTTTTGGCATATATATACTGCCATATTTTATGTCGGCTCCAATGAATCAATGGATGAATCCGAATGTATCCTTTTTTGTCGTGCATAAACATATCAAAGGATAATCTGTTGGAATTCTGATCCCTCCTCACTGCAGACAACCAGGCTGAAATCTTTAATCTCTTTTTCAGTTTTTTTAAGGGCTCCACTTTATTCAACCGGCAGCATAAATCCGGATTGCTTTTATAAAGAGGTTCTTTGTTTTGATCCTGGGGATTATTTTCCTTTTTAGGGGACTTGACAGTCTTTACATTCAAATTCCATTCATGGATCAACCTGTCCCTAAACTCCAAAGTTTCAGGAAAATGATAACCCGTATCTATAAAATAAATAGGAAAATCAGGTTGGATTTTCTTTATCATGTCTATCAATACCACCCCCGATGCTTGGAAGGAAGATGTCATGGCCGCCTCTGGATAAATGTTTTCTATAACCCAGTTAAGGATGTCTTCGCACCTTGCGTACCTGAACTGCATATTGAGCTTTGTAAGGTCATATTTTTTCATATTTTTTAAAGAGAATACAACTTTCCCTTTTTTTGTTCAAGAAAATTTACCGACTCTCTATTAAAATGAAACAAAGGACGAATTTATAAACCTGAAACCACCATGTCTTCAAAAACAAGACTGGGGGTGCGTTGAGAGGAATAAATCCACGGGTCATCAGCTGTTTCCACTAATCTCTGCCAGAATTGAAAATGATTTCCAGCAATATTCATTTCAGATACAGCCTGAACCGGTTGACCGTTTTCAAATAACTGGCCTATGATCCCGATGGAAGCATCGCCAGTGGTTGAATTTGAATTTCCACCAATAAATCCAGTAATGAAGATTCCTCTATTCAAGTCCTTCATTATTTCTTGAACAGAGCGTTTCCCTGGGGGGATTATAAGGTTGGATGGAGCTCCAGTGGTGGGTTCCCAACCCAATTTCCGGCTGTAGTACCAGTCGATATAGAATTCTTTTAAATCACCCGCATCAATCATAGTCCTTTTCTTAGCAGCAAATCCATCTCCATCAAAGAGCCGGCTCCCCAGGCCTCCCTTAATAAAAGGATCATCTATGATGGTGAAGTGTTGGCTGCCCACATTCTTTTCTTTTTTATCTGCAAGAAATGACCTTTTCTGCTGGATGCTGCTTCCATACATAGCAGCGAGGAATCCTCCGAGCAATCGAGAGACTTGTCTGTTTTCCAGCACAACAGGAAATTTTTCTGTCTTGATTTTTCTGGCTCCCAGTAAGTTAAGGGTGCGCTCAGCAGCTTCTTTTCCCACCTGCTCTGGCTTTGGCATTTCTTTTCTATTGGTACAAACAACAAAGCTGTAATCACTGGGGCGACGATCTCCTTCATCTTTAGCGGTCATAGAAGCCACTGCCACATACACAGTCGCTTCCATGTGTCCTTCAAAACCATTGCTAGCCAAAAGGACTTCTTCCACATAACTGTCCTGTTCTTCTGCAGTAACAGAAATGACTTTATCTCCGCCTTTTTCAAGGCAGGATTCCTCAATATCTTGAACCATTTTGTGTCTGTCTTCGGGGCTGAAATTTTTATATTCAGGATCAACCAACCCTAAATCTTTATCTGCTCTTCCTTTATAATACTTTGGATCTGGAAGGGTTCTGTATGGGTCTTCAGCAAGAAGCTTGGTGGCAGAGACTGCATTGGAGATAAAGTCTTTCACAGCTGTCTTGCGCAGATCTGAGGTGCTTTGAGCTGAATAGCTTCCGTTGACATAGATTTCAATACTGAGTCCTCGCGTGGAAGCTTCTTTTATATTTTCAGGTTTTCTGTTTCTGTAGCTTATTTCAACCAGGCGCTGATTGCTGATTTGGACTCGACAGTCATCAGCACCCGAAGATTTTGCTGTTTTGATGGACCAATCTGCTAAATCATAGAGTTCCTTGTTCATTTGTTTTCTCCTTTTAACCTCTCACGCCGCCCACAGTCAGCGATTTTACAAGACAGGTTGGCTGGCCAAAACCCACAGGCACAGCTTGTCCTCCTTTTCCACAGGCTCCTCCCCCTCCTTTTGCCATTTCAAAATCATTCGCGACCATGGTTATGTTTCTTAACATTTTGGGTCCATTTCCCATAATGTTAATATCCTTGATAGGAGCTGTGCATTTCCCGTTTTCAATCAATCGACCTTGGGATACATAAAAGGCGAAATCACCTTCTCCTATTTTTACCTGCCCGTTGCTCACATCCCTAACATAGATCCCTTTTCCCGCTTCTCTGATCACCTCCTCCGGAGAAGAAGGTCCCGGCAGCATATAGGTATTTCTCATGCGGGGTTGAACATAGTGCTGATAGCTCTGACGCCGACCATTGCCTGTAGGTTTGACTTTATAGAAGCGAGCTGAGATTTTATCATGCATGTAGCTTGAAAGAATGCCTTTATCCACCAGCACGGTTCTTTGACCCGGAGTGGCTTCATCATCAAAATTGATGGAGCCGGGTAGATGAGGAACTGTTCCATCATCAACAATGGTCACCATGGGTTCAGCCACTCTTTTTCCCATCATGGTGCAGTAGGTTGACTCTTTCTTTCGGTTAAAATCTGCTTCCATGCCATGACCGATAGCCTCATGAAGCAGGACCCCAGTGACTCCTGGTCCGAGCACAACAGGAATCTCGCCTGCAGGAGGCTGGACCGCGTCAAAGAGAACAACAGTGCGCTCTACGGCTTCTTTGGCCACTTCATTCACTACGGATTCCGAATAATAAGAAAAATCCTTTCGTCCTCCCAGATTCCATCCAGCTCTTTCTCGCTTTCCGTTCTTCTCAGCAGTCACACTGGCGTTTAAATAGTTTCGTGGCTGGAGGTCCTCAGCCTTGGTTCCATCGCTGGTCACGACCAGGATTCTTTTCTGCTGGTCATGAAAGGAAGCATTGACCTTGACCACTAAAGGAGAGAGAGCAAAAGCTTTATCATTCACTGACTGGACAAGAGGAAGCTTAGATTCAAGGGGAACTGAAGTCAGTAAAGATTTGAGAGAATAGTAATTTTCTGTTTTTAGATCCACAAATTTTCCTGAAAAAGCCTTTCCCTCGCCACTTGCAATGGTGGCAGAGGTAGCGGCAGCTTTAAGCATTGACTTTTCAGTCAGGTCTTGAGTGAATCCATACCCTACCTGAGCCCCTTTGACGGTTCTGATTCCCACACCCAAAGACACATCACTGTAGGCTCTGTTGACCTTTCCATCTTCAAGTATGATCCAGTTGCTCATGGAGTGCTCAAAGAAAAGATCGGCAAAATCCCCGCCTTTTGACAGAGCTTCCGCCAGGACCTTTCCATAGATTTGGTCACTCATTCCAAATTCGTTTTCAAAATAGCCTGGGGAATCTGCCCGGGCAAGATGGTACCATCTCATAAAATTTTTACAAATCATGCCTTTATCAACAAAATCCCCAATTTTCCCGACTCTAATTATACGATATCCTTTTAAAAAAGAGAACCTCCTGTATGGCATAGGAAGCATTTCTAAAACCGTGATAGAGTTTATTTGACAAATAAGGGGAAGGGCAAGGGGCTGTCCAAAATTCTTCTCTGAAGAAAACTCTGAACTCCATTGCTGAGGCAGCCATCTACGGAGCCCGAGGAAATTCAGGCCTTATTTTTGCTCAGTTTATCCATGGGGTCAACAAGGAAATAAGACAGGAAATGAAAGCCTCTTCTCAAAAGTCAAGGATTACGGCTCTATCATCAACATAAAAGCCGATGATATGGTCAAAGAATTTGAAGATTACGCCCAGAGAACCAGTGCTTTCATTCCCTGGTTCCCCAAAAAGAAATAAATCAATCTAGAGAAAGGGAATCATGAGCCATGAGCAGCATGCCCTGGATAGGAACTCCGTAAGGACAGGCTTTCTCACAAAAACCCGGACAATCCTGGCAGGCTTCAGCATTGGTTCCAGGAATAGCGGCGTATCTCTGGATAGCTTCACGCTCCCGACCCTGGGCATGGAAGTATTGGCTGAACCGCATAATGGTGTTAACAGGCACTTCATGGGGGCAGTAGGGCTCGCATAAACCACAGGCATGCCGGCAGTATAAATCCCCGCATCCTTCTTCATACAGAGACAGCTTCTCCCTGTCTCTTAAACTCAAAGGCTTTCCGGAAAGGCTCAGAAACTGCTCAAGCTCTGTATATGTTTTTGCCAGGCAGCAGACCGTGCTGACATTAAGATTATCCAGCACAAATCTTATGGCCGCGGCTTTGATTTCCTCAGGATTTTCCAGATTGTACTTTTGAATAAAATCCTCGGCGCGGTCAACCTTTTCCTTATACCTCTTTAATCCATCGGCATAAAGAGGATTAACTTCTTTGTTTTCTTTCTGCATCCTCTCTACGCTATTTTTTAGATTGTAATATATGGCTACAGGTGTGGCCTTCATGATAGCGGTCCCGATATTCTTCTGCCTGCAGACTTCCAAGACTTTCTCGGATTGGTCCATCTTTAGAAAGTTATAAGCCATAAGAAAAACATCAAAACGGCCGTCTTCTGCAGCCGAAAGAAGCACTTTCTCCATAGTCTCCGCAGGGTCTCTAAACCAAAAAGAACCATGATTGGAGACACCCACAAACCTGACTCTCCCTCCAACTTTAAGCTCGCTCATGGCCTCGTGGAAACCAGGTGTTTTGAGTGTTTCAACTGTCTCAGCCATATGTATCATGATGCAGTCCACATAATCTGTGTCCAGCTCCTGCAGGCACTTTCTGGCACGCCTGAGAAATCCATGTTTGGATTTGTCTTTGAGAATCTGGATTTTGGTAGTGATAAAAATTGATTGTCTGTCTCTCCCTTTTATAGCTTCTCCCACCACTTTATGGTGTCCCGGATACTGTTCTGCTGTATCGATATAGTTCACACCGGCGTCAAGTGCGGTTCCGAGAACTCCTTTATCCTGGATAGAACCGGCTCCGATATCCGAGACCCTAAAATTTGTGCGTCCCAAAGTCCGGTATTTTCTCACAGAGGGAAACGAAGAATCCTGGTCAGGAGAATAGTTTTTATTTGTTTGGGACAGCCTGCTTTTCATAGAAGCTCCTACTCCCAAAACACCAAAAGCCGAAGACTTTAAAAAACTTCTTCTATTTAAAATTTCTTTATTATCCATAACTCCTCCGTTAGTTCAAATTGAATTCATTCTAACGGTAAAGTCATATCCCTACAACCTGTTTTTACATAAGAATCTTTTATTATTGATTTTTCTTAACCTTTCCAATAAATTATTATCTTTCAATGAATATGTTCACATCCACAGAAATCATCCTGGCCGTGATGATTGTGACCTATGTAGCTGCCAGGGCTTTCAAAATTTCAACCGAACTTTCTATGTTTGCAGCCGCCCTGGCCGGCGCTCTTGCTGCAGGAGATGGGATTCCTGTGAGGCACATCGTTGAGGGAGCGTTTACTTATTTTGATATCATACTGATCTTTATCACAGCCACCCTCTTTATGAATATACTCAAGCAATCAGGAGGAGTGGCTTATGTGGTGCGCCGAATTCTTGTTCGGTTTCACAGAAAAAAAATCATTCTTTTTGTTCTCTTGACCTTCCTTCTTCTCATTCCGGGCGCCCTCACTGGGGCGGGCAGTGTCACCGTGCTCATCATGGGGGGCATGATAGCCATTGTCTTGGACTATATGGGTTTGAGCCGGTCCAAAACCACCGCCATCATATTTATTCTGGCCGGCTTGAGTGCTGCCGCTCCTCCAGTAAGCCTTTGGGCTATGCTCACCGCTGCAGGAATCAATATGCCTTATGTGGGCTTTTTTCTTCCCCTTTTTATTCCCTGCGTTGTGCTCGGACTGTCTACCCTGTTTATTCTGGGATGGAAATCAAAGCCAGTTGATTTGGAAAAAGCACTGAGCGAACTTCCTGAACCACCTGAAGAGATGAACTGGATTCGAGTGGTTGTTCCTTTTATTGCTTTTTTCCTGCTGGTCCTTGCCGGAAGAGTTTGGCCTCATTCAATGCCTATCATCGGCCTTCCTCTGATGTTTATGGTGTCTGCGGGGCTGAGCTTTCTTCTTTCGCCAAAAAAATTAGAGTTCCTGAAAATCTCAAGGGATACCATTCACCAACTTCTTCCCTTGATCGGCACACTGACCTGTGTGGGCATTTTGGTTCAGATCATGACTTTAACCGGGGTTCGGGGTCTTATCGCCATCACCACAGTCACTCTTCCCCTTGCCGCAGTCATTCTTACTTTGCCCCTGGTCCTTCCAGC
>Ga0102944_1001647_pt1 | contig 14391 bp, 10 predicted proteins | sample SalPonD_shore_MG_FD_78172 | JGI IMG/M metagenome (GOLD analysis project Ga0102944, IMG submission 78172) | Salt pond soil microbial communities from South San Francisco under conditions of wetland restoration - Salt Pond MetaG... | ecosystem: Environmental > Aquatic > Marine > Intertidal zone >...
AGCCCCAAATTAATTTTAGCGTAAGAATCAGCAATCCACATGTCAGTTGTCAGTTGTCAGTTGTCAGTTGTCAGTTGTCAGTTGTCAGTTGTCAGTTGTCAGTTGTCAGTTGTCAAAGGCTGCGGGTTTTCCAATTAAGTGTCAAATCAAAATCCTGCGCTCATTTTTAATTTTGATTTCTCATTTTTGATTGATCATTAGCCATTGACACACCGTTCCTCGTTTCACTGATCACTGTTAATAAACTTATCCTTTATTTTCATCAAATAATCGAAGGCGGCATCGTGCTCATTGGGGATCTCCCCATCAAGAATTGCTTCTTTAATCATATCTTTTATATCACCGATAACGGGACCCGGCTTAAGATTTAGTGTTTCCATAATCTCTTCACCCCCAATAGGATTAGTCCAGTTTCGAATACGATCTTTCTCTTCAACTTCCTTAATTTTCTGTTCAACATAGTCGAAATTTCGATTGTACTGACGCACTTTGTAATCATTTTTACTGGTGATATCCGCCCGGCAAAGTTTCATCAGGTCGTCGATATCGTCACCGGACTCATAAATTAATCTGCGAATTGCACTATCAGTCACATCATCGGATACCAGTGCAATGGGTCGCAAATGCAGGCGTACAAGCTTGCGTACGTAACGCATGCGCTCATCCAGCGGCAGTCCCAGCCGGCGAAAAATCGGTTTCACCCACTTGGCACCAATCGCATCATGCCCATGAAAGGTCCATCCGGTTCCTTTAACAAACTTCTGGGTCGCAGGCTTTGCAATATCATGCATTATCGCCGCCCATCGCAGCCATAGATCGTCAGTCACCTCCGATACGTTGTCCAAAACTTCCAGCGTGTGCCAAAAGTTGTCTTTATGACGTACGCCCCGAACTTCCTCAACACCATGCAGCTCTACCAACTCAGGAAAAAAGTGATCCAGGAGTCCCGTCTTAAATAACTGAGCAAAGCCAATTGATGGCTTGGGAGCCATCACGATCTTATTAAGCTCCTCGATAATCCTTTCCTTGGATATAATCTCAATGCGATCGGCCATCTCTTCGATAGCGTGATATGTTTTTTCCTCAATCTTAAACTGAAGTTGTGCAGCAAAACGAATTGCTCGCATCATCCGCAAAGGATCATCACTAAACGTTTGCAGCGGATCTACCGGTGTGCGTACCAGCTGCTTTTTCAGGTCTTGAATCCCATCAAAGGGATCCAACAAACGTCCGAAATCAACTTTGTTGAGCGACCATGAAAGCGCATTGATCGTAAAATCGCGGCGCAGCTGATCATCTTCGAGCGTACCATTTTCAACAATCGGCTTGCGCGACTCACGGCGATAACTTTCTTTGCGGGCACCGACAAATTCCAAATCCAGGTTATCATAATTAATATGCGCCGTTCCAAACTGCTTAAAGATCGACAGGTTGTCGGCCTTTAGTTTTTCTGAAACCTTTTTGGCCAGTTCAATACCCGATCCGATGGTCACAAAATCAATGTCCTGATCATCGGCTGCCTTCTCCCGGTCCAGATAGAAATCGCGAACATACCCCCCAACTACATATACATCCTGACCGACTTCTTCGCCGGCTTGTGAAATCACCTCAAATACTTTTTCGTGCCTGGGATTAATATCTTCCACGTGGTTCTTTTTAGATTTACAATGTTAACCTTGGAAATGAGCGTAAAAATAAGAACAAATCGGCTTGCTTTCAGGTATTCTTTGCATGATCTTTTAATCAACTTCTAAATGACCATCAATTTTGGAAAAATCAGCTTCAAAAGTGGCCCTTCGAATCAGTCTGGGCGTTTCTTTGTTATCGCTGTGCCTGAAAGTTAGCGGCTTTTGGATTACCAATTCCACCACAGCCTTATCGGATGCCGCCGAGTCGGTCATCCACCTGTTGGCCGTATCTTTTGTGTATTACGGATTGCTGCTAAAGAATAAACCTGCCGATGAAAAACACCTTTATGGACATGAACGAATTGAATTTTTATCTGTTGGGATTGAAGGAGCAGTAATTACACTGGCCGGCATTACGATTATCTATGAGTCAATCGACAATTACCTGCACGGACACAACCTGGCTCAATTGATGAGTGGAGTCTATTTTATTGGCGGGGCAGGACTTATCAACCTGGCGCTGGGCAGTTATCTGCTGAAAGTAGGCAGACGCGAACAAAATATGATGGTCATTAGCAACGGCAGGCACACGCTCACTGATGTCTGGACCAGCGCCGGCGCTGTTGCTACCCTGTTGATTATAAAATTTACCGACTTTTTCGTTCTGGATTCTCTCGTAGCGGGCGCTCTCGCTTTCTACATTATGTATGAAGGATTTAAGCTGCTTAAGTATTCTGTGGATGGTCTTATGGATTCCCGCAATCCTGAAACGGATAATGCCATCCGCGTTATACTCTCTCAGGATTTACCCGGATCTATGATCAACGTACACAACCTGCGCCACCGCACGACAGGTGACACTACCTGGATTGAATTCCATGCCGTTTTCAAGGGGAATGTAAGCCTGAAAGAGGCTCACAAGGATGCTACGATTCTTGAAAAAAGGCTTATTAACGGTTTGCAGGGAGATGTAATGGTTACCATCCACCTCGAGCCGGAGGGCGAACATGATGAAGTACACAATTTCCTTAAGGATGCCGACCAAAACCGCCCCTTCGAAGATTTTATTTAATGATAGTCGTGAGTCATGGGAAGTGAGTCTTGAGCAAAACCTTCAATCTCATTACAAGATCACTCACGACTCGAGACTCACATCTCACAACTGACTAACCTTTACACCTATCTTCGAGTGATCGCCAAGATGCACTTCCTGGTCTACGTCTTTCAATTCAACGTAACGGCCGATCGTCGAATCCTCGATCTTGCAATTTTCAAGATGCCCATTCTCCTGGATCAAGCTGTTTTTGACCGTACATTTTTTTAGTGTCGATCCGCTGGCAATGCTGGCTTTGGGACCGATGATACAGTTTTCAAGTTCAACATCATCCCCGATATACACCGGTGGAATAATTTTCGTCTCCTTAAACCGGCTTTCGTCAATATCCTCATATTCTTTCTCCACGATAATGCCGGAAGTCTCCAACCAAGCCGGTAATGTACCGCAGTCCAGCCACTGATCGACTGTTGCCTTGCGGAAAAGTTTGCCATCTTTAAGCATTCGGTCAAGTGCATCCGTCAGCTGAAATTCCCCCCCTTTGCCACGGACATTATGTTCGAGCAGATACTCAATTTCTTTTTTAAGCTGTTCTGCCTTTTTAAAATAATATACCCCGATAATGGCCAGGTTAGATATCGGTTTATCGGGCTTTTCCACGAAGTCGGTAATTTTCTGCCCCTTTTCAACGGCAACACCAAACCGGGAGGGGTCTTTTACCTCTTTCAGCCAAATTACGCTGTCGGCATCTTCGATAGAAACGGCCCCTTCCATATCAAAAATCGTATCCGCAAAAACAATGATACATTCACCACTTAAATCTTCTTCGGCACAATAGACGGCATGGGCCGTGCCTTCCGCTTTATTCTGAACACGGAAGGTAGCCTTGGCTCCCTGACGATCGCTCATAGCTTTCAGTGCATCCTTGATTTCCTGTCCAAAATCAGGGCCAAGAATGAATACAATTTCGTTAATATCCCGATCAAGGGTACGCGCAAATGTCTCTACAATCCGTTCCACAATCATTTTCCCGGCAACGGGCAACAAAGGTTTGGGAACGGTATGCGAATGAGGGCGAACTCTCGTTCCCCGACCTGCCATTGGGATTATTAATTTCATATATTTGAGCGAGTTTTAGATGAAAGTTTTAACATATTCTGCTGAGCGCGTTAATATAACAGAAGTAGCAAACTTAAGCGACCTGCATAACAAATCCCATAAATTATTATAAGCTTGAACTGGTACGTATACTTTATTGATATTCTGACCCTCGGTTTTGTCCTTGTCATGGCACGTCATACCATCCTCCGGGGTCGTTTTTTTCTGCACATTTTCCAACAGAACGGTTACAAATTCAACGAATTTTGGCACTGGATGATCGGCAACTGGAATCGGTTTATCCTCACCCCGGAACATGTACTTTTCAACGTGGTGATTTTCGTGCTGCTTTTGTTCATGTCGAATACCATTACGGGCAGTGCCGGTATTATCATATTGTCATTTTTCGGCTTCTTCTGGTTTGGTCCCTTTGACTATTACCGCGGCGAAAAATCTAAAAAACCCCTTGTTTTCACCCCACGAATGATCCGGCTCACTATTCCCTATACTTTGCTAGGACTTATCCTCCCGGTGGGTGTTACCTATATCTCCTATACCGGGCGTATCCCATTTACGCGACTTATCCTTCAGAATGATACCCTGTATTCGGCCGACATGTACATTCTCTCTTTTGGCTGGGTGCTGGGCAATGCCCTGATACCATTTTTTATTTTCATCGCAGGACTGCTGACGAAACCCATTGAAAATTATGTTCATCGCCATTTCATCAAACTGGCCAAGAAAAAACTGGAGCGGATGTCAGATTTAACGATCATCGGTATCACGGGCAGCTATGGAAAGACAAGCACCAAGTTTATGATTCGGGATTTGCTTAGCGAGCGTTATTCCGTCTGCTCCACCCCGGCCAGCTACAACACACCGATGGGGATTTGCAAAGTTATCAACAATGATCTCCAGGCTCACCACCAGGTATTAATTCTTGAGATGGGAGCTCGCTATGAAGGAAATATCGACGAACTGTGTGACATTGCCGAACCCAATATTTCTGTCGTCACAAACGTGGGCATTGCACATCTGGAGACTTTTGGTTCACAAGATGCTATTGCAGAAACCAAATCATCGCTGGTTAAGCGCACGAAATCCGGCGGCAAAACGGTGCTTAATGCCGAAGACGAACGTGTTAGCAATATGGCCCATCTGCGGCATGATCTGGATATTACTATGGTTGGTATTGAAAGCGGGGATATTCAAGCCAAAGATATAGAATACAGTGAAAAAGGGATGAGTTTTACTGTTACAACAGACAACGAATCCCAAGACTTCGAGATGAAACTGCTCGGTAAACACAATGTCCAAAATATGCTGTTTGCGGTTGGGGTGGCCCGCTCACTGGGACTCCGTATGAAAACAATGGCCATGGCTGCCGGACGAATGCAACCCGTTGAGCATCGCCTTGAACTTAAAAAACAGGGCGACATCACCGTCATAGATGATGCTTTTAATTCCAACCCTGTAGGTGCCGAAAATGCGGTAGAAATTCTATCCCAGTTTACAACCGGTCGGCGAATTATCATTACACCGGGGATGATTGAACTGGGGCAATTGCAAGAAGAGAAAAACCAAGAATTCGGCCGGCAGATCGGGAAGGCCAATCTGGATTTGGTTATCCTGGTCGGCAAAAATCAGACGAAAGCTATCAAAGAGGGCATCGCTTCAACTGATTTCGATATGGAGAAAGTGCAAACGGCCAAAAGCCTTTACGATGCTAACCGCATCATGCAAAATTTTTCTAAAAAGGGTGATATCGTACTTTATGAGAACGATCTGCCGGATTCATTTAATGAATGAATTGTTGAAATTTGTCCGTTGGATACAGCGATAATGAACACGATTCTCCCAAAACCAATAATTCCATCATTCGGCAATTTCTAGCCTGCCATCACCTTTTCGATATCCGCACGCTCTTTAGGCACATCCGTAAGATTCTCATAGCCGTCTTCTGTGATAATCAGATTATCTTCAATGCGTACGCCCCCAAAGTCCATCATATCTTCCAGCTTCGACTTATTCAAAAATTTCGAGGCTTTATCATCCTTCAGTGCAGGTTTTAGCAGTGCCGGCACGAAATAAAGCCCCGGCTCAATCGTCAGCACCATCGTAGGCTGTAGCGTGCGACGCATTCTAAGATACTTGATGCCCGGTCGCTCAATTCGATCAACGCCTTTGGGATATCCCCCCACATCATGGGTATCTAGTCCCAGAAAGTGTCCCAAGCCGTGCGGGTAGAATAGTGCAAAAATATCATTCTCCATCAGGTCCTCGACTGATCCTTCTACAATGCCCGCATCTTTTAGCCCCTGCATCATCACTTCCGCCGAAAGGATATGCAAGTCTTCCATTTTTACATCAGGTTTTGCAGCTTCAATCACCTGTTTTTGTGCTTCCAGAACCGCTTCATAGACTTCCGCTTGTAAAGGCGTAAATTCGCCGTTTGCGGGGTAAGTCCGGGTAAAATCAGAAGCATAACCGTTACACTCAAAACCTGCATCAATCAAAAAGAGATCGCCGTCCTGAATCTGTCGATTATTTTCGACATAATGAAGAATCGCGCTGTTGGGGCCCGATCCGAAAATCCCATTATAAGCATCCTGCATCAAACCATTGGCGATCTGGTGATAATCGAAAACAGCTTTCATCTCGTACTCATTCTTGCCGGGTTCCAAAGCTTCAAGCACGGCTCTGTGAGCGATACTGTTCACACGAGCTGCCTCTCGCATCTGGTCGAGCTCCCAATCACTCTTAAACACGCGACAGTGGGTAGTCGCTTCATCCAGAGCATCCAAATCTATAGGGGTCTTGCGATCAAACTCTTCAATAAATTCGGCCTGCACTTCATCAATGCAGTAAATTTTCTCGGGATCTAATTCTTTCAGCACCTTGGGCAGCGCTTCTTCGTAATGAAGGTGATCCGGCTGATATTCTTCCCGGTATTGCTGTTTGGTTTTCACTCGTCCATGCCAAACCGCATATTGCGCATCCCGGTTAGGGGCAAAAAGATGATATTCCTGGTTCTGTAAATCCAGAATCAGGTGAAAATCCGGCTCATTTATCCCTGTCAGATACCAAAAATTCGACTCCTGTCTGAAAGCAAATTCATAATCGGTTCCATACCGATACATGAGCTCGGCTCCCTTCATATATACAATGGCCGATTCGGCCTCGTCGAATAATGAAAATAATTTTTTGCGGTGTAAATGGTGCATATGCAGAATGGATTAATGAAAATGAGATCTGGAAGTTACAGGAAAATTATCATCCAGAAAACTGCCAAGTTTTCATTCTATCCTACGTGCTCCAGAAATAACTGGTCAGTTTGTTCAGTAATAGATTTCAAATCCGTCTCATCCCTTAAATCCCAATGATGCCCAAGATCAAATACCCGGATTCCCTGCTTGGAATACAACGAAGTATTCCCCTTTTTACCATCAAAGAGCAGATCTAGATTTATCTCCATTACGGCTTGGTTCTCATCCTCTTTATTCAGGATAATAATCATCCTGTTTCCTCCAAAAGCGGTATTTAGTGTAGTCAATGCCAAGCGCCGCTTTTCGGAAACTTGTTGGATCCTGTAATAATGATTGAGAACAACATCCGAAGGGCCCTGACTAAACTGCAGGTAACGAACAGTCGCCTCATTTCCGACGGGCAGCCACATTCCCGGCAGCAATTTCTCAAACCATTTTCGCAAGTTCGGAGCTGCTCTCTCTCCGGCAAAGCCCCGGTTCTTCCAATCTTCAAAATGATACTCAGGCTGATCAGCTACGGATTCCAGCAATGATTTCGGGAGCTCCTCCTGGCCAATTGGTTTTGCCGCCCCGTCGGAAATGGCATACCAGAAATCCGATATTCCGTTGGTCATCAGCAAATAGGGTGCTCCTACTTTCTGATTATAGCGGGCAACCTGTTCGGCCGTTTTGGCGGATATGGGAACCTGCTCAGCTTTACATTCCACCAGTAATTTCGGCTCAAACTGTTGGTTATAGCAAATGATGTCGGTGCGCATTGACGTATCCCCAATCTTGCCAATGGCTTCTTCGGTAGATATGCGATGTTTCGACCATCCCGCTCGCAGCAGGTATTCGATCGTACGCAAACGCACCCGCTCTTCGGGACGATTTTTCAGCGGTTTTTTGTGGATGGGATTCCAGAGCTTCTTTTCCCGTTCCCGCCATACAATTCGGGGATATGCATATTTAGCAATACTGGCCAAGTACTCAATCCATTCTTTGTTTATTATTCTTTACCACTTTAATAATAACAAGCTATAAATAAAAGGGCCCCGCTTTTACGGAGCCCATGCTGAAATTTATATCAATCTCCAGGATAACTTTTTAATTTTTTAAGAGAACTAAGCCTTTGCCGTTGCCGCTTTCTCATTATCAATCTGCCGGTAAATAGCCAGTTGTTGTAGAATAGAAACAACGTTATAAATCAAGTAGTAGAGGCTGAGTCCCGCTGCAAAGTTGTTAAAGATGAACAACAGCATCACCGGAAAGAAATATTGCAGCATCTTCATATTCGGACCGCCCGCGGCGCCACCTCCGCCGGGCCCTCCCATGCCACCGGTAACTTTGCTTTGAACAAGCATCGCCAGCGTCATGAGAAGTACAAATCCACCAATAGCGTTGCCCAAAAATGGAATGCTGAATGGCAAGTGGATGATATGATCCGGTGCCGAAAGGTCATTGGCCCACAAGAACGACTGCTGACGAATCAAAATGGAGTTCTGGAAGAAACGCCATAGCGTAACCAGAATTGGCAACTGCAAGAGATTCGGCAAACATCCACCGAGTGGATTAACTCCTGCCTCTTTATACAACTTCATTGTTGCCTTTTGCTGCTTCTCGGGATCATCATACTTTTCTTTAAGCTCCTGCATTTGCGGCTGCAGTTCCTTCATTGCAGCCATACTCTGGTAGCTTTTCTTAGTAAGGGGATAAAGTACCAGTTTAACCAGGATAGCAAAGAGGATAATGGCTAAGCCATAATTCATATAATCACCCATGAATCCAAAGAAAGGAATGATTACATAGCGCACCAGGGGATCCGAAAACCAGCGAAGCCAGGAATAGCCGGTATTGACCATATCATAGGCATGTTCGTTGTAGGCCTTTATCTCGTTGTATTTCAGCGGGCCCACATACATTTGAAAAGCGGCATTGCCGGCTGATGAAAGATCCGTACTTATATAACTTTGATAATGAAATTTTGCATTCCCTTTGTCTGTTGAACCCGATTCCTCTCCAACCAGCAGCGCACTTTCCGTCTTATTACTGGTTTTTATCAGTTGGGTGAAAAATTTAGTCCGGGTTGCTACCCAATCAATAGATCCGTTGTAATCCTGTTTTTTTCGACCGTTGTCATCGAGTTTTAATTGCTCCATCTCACCGCCGGTGTAGACATAAGCAGAAATATAGCGTTCCTCGGTACTGGGACTTTTCTCGGTAAGATTCAATGCCGGCTCCCATCCCAGATCAACAGTGCCACCGATGATATCCTGTTTCAGTCCTTCAAAGGTAACTTTTAAACCCAGCTGATGAGAGTTACCGTTAAGTGTATAGGTATAAATCAAACGTTTGGTATCGCTGATATTCAGAGCATATTTTATTTGAGTGGTATCGCCCTTGCCTATAGAAATCGACTTATCCTTGGTAAGCGGTTCAAAAACCAGCTCGTTTGTCTCTACATTATAATTTTGAGTGGTCAGGAATCCCAGCGAATAGGCCGACCGGGTGGTATCCTTGATCATGCGTACGGGATTATCATCCCAAGTCTGATAATCTTTAAGCATAATTTGGGATGGGCCGCCGCCCACATTAGTGAATGTCGCCTTATATAATGGTGTATTAACAACGATCTGAGACGTATCGGAGACACTTGCCTTAGAAAACATGCCCATCTCTTTGGGGCCGGTGTCTTCGGCTTCCAGCTTATGCTGACCTTTCCCTTGGTCTGTTGCCTGCGGTTGTGTAGTTTTGGCAGTGTCAGTAAGTTGCCCCGCTCCCGCCTGACTGCTATCAGTCTGGGCGGCGGCGATGCTGTCCTGACGTGCCTGTTGAGCTTTTCGCTGTTGCAATTCCTTTTCCGAGGGCATGGTAAAATAAGCCCATGCCACCATCACAACTAAGATTAAAATGAGTCCAGTTACGGTATTACGATCCAAAAGTAAATCCTTTTTCTAAATTTTTGATTTGTGTTCTGTATCAGGTACGGGGTCATAACCACTACCGCCCCAGGGATGACAGCGTGCCACACGCTTAATCGTCAACCATATCCCCTTCAGAGCCCCATGCTTGCGCAGCGCTTCAATACTGTATTGGCTACAGGTAGGATGATAACGACAGCTGCTGGGCATCCAGGGAGAAATAATCAACTGATATAAACGGACAAGTCCTATAAAAAGATACTTCATGTATTGCGTGGAGAAATGGTGGGAAGTTGATCTCGAACTTGTTCGAGTAAATGTACAACATCTTGTTCTACAACGGCAAAATCCATATCTATATTTTTGGCCATAAACGCCCCATGAAAAGTTAACCGGGCACTTTGTAATGAATCCGTCAACATATGTTGATGTAATCTATATGCTTCTCTGAGAAGCCGTTTCATTCTGTTGCGTTTAGAGGCCTTACCCAGACTTTTTTTAACGATGAATCCCATGAGGCAGCCGAAAGAAGAATCATCAATAATTTTAAACCGTAAATCAACATACCTGTTACGGCAGATATTAACGTCTGATTCAAACAGACGATTGAAATTCTTTCGGCCCCTCAGGATTTTTGCTCTGGGCAAGCTATAATCATCGCTTGAGGTCGAAGAGTGACTACTTCGGCCCTTTTTCATCACTAATAGTTAACTTGTGACGTCCTTTAGAACGACGCTTTTTAAGCACTTTTTTTCCGTTTTTGCTACTGTTGCGCTTACGGAAGCCATGCTTATTTTTACGTTTACGACTGCTTGGTTGATACGTACGTTTCATTGCTAAAACTTTTTATGAGAACTTCGATTCGTAGATAGACTTATAAAATAAAAATAAATTTAGACAATAAGAACCATAAATTATTGGTTACATTGGGTGCTTCTGAACTATTGTACAGTGTAAAAAGCCTGCAAACACCGTTAAATTATTTGAACAGGCTCTTTGTAAGCTGTAACTTTCATAATTCATATAAATTATACGAGATACCAAAATAATCTATGTTCGACACTATAAGCAACCTGCTGACCAGCGTTTTCGGCACAAAGAGCGAACGTGACCTTAAAAAAATCTGGCCTATCGTAGACGAAGTTAACGAACACTACGAGGGTCTGGAAGAGCTTTCTGATGAGGAGCTCAAACAAAAAACAGAAGGGTTTCGCCAAAAAATTAATGAAGCAACCAAAGAAATTGATGAAGAAATTGAATCCATCAAAGAAACCCTGGACAGTGATGAAGAACTTTCGGTAACGCGCCGTCGCGAACTGGCCGAAGAACTGGAAGAGCTGGAAGATGAGCAGGATGACATCATTGAAGACGTATTGAATGAAATCCTGCCTGAGGCTTTTGCCGTGATGAAAGACACTTGCCGGCGCTTTTTGGGTGAAAAATGGATGGTTGGGGGCAGCATGAATGAATGGAGCATGGTTCCCTATGATGTGCAGATAGCCGGTGCTATTGCGCTTCACCAAGGCAAGATTGCTGAGATGAAAACCGGTGAAGGTAAAACACTGGCAGCTATCATGCCGGCTTATCTGAATGCTCTTACCGGCCGGGGCGTGCACATCGTTACGGTCAACGATTACCTGGCCAAGCGTGATGCCGAGTGGAACGGACCTTTGTTTAACTTCCATGGCCTCGAAGTTGACTGTATCGATCTTTATGAACCCAACTCCGAAGGACGACGAGGCGCTTACGATTCAGATATTACTTATGGCACCAACAATGAATTCGGGTTCGATTACCTGCGTGACAATATGGTAATCAGCTCCGATCAGATGGTGCAGCGCGGACACAACTATGCTATCATTGACGAGATTGACTCTATCCTTATTGATGAGGCTCGTACCCCGCTGATCATTTCCGGTCCGGTGCCCGAAGATACGCAATCCGAAAAGTTTGAAGAGCTTAAACCTCGCGTGGAATCACTGGTCGAGGCTCAGAAAAAATTAGTGGCTTCTCTGGTTAAAGAAGCGCAAGATGCTATGGAAAACGGCAACGAAAATAAAGCCGGCCTCGCCCTTTATCGTGCCCAACGCGGATTTCCGAAGAATAAACAATTCCGCAAGATGATGCAGATTCCATCCAACCAAAAGTTGGTGCAGAAAACCGAATCCTATTACTTGCAGGATAATGCCCGACGTCTGCCTGAAGTGGATGAAGAATTGTACTATGCGGTGGATATGAAGATGAATCATATCGAGATGACCGAAAAAGGCAGGAATTTCATCCTAAAGTCTGATGAGGATAAAGAATTTTTTATCATCCCGGACCTCGGCGTTGAAACTACCGACCTCGATGAACAAATCGACGAACTTCGGAAAGAAAAGCTCAGAGAAATTGAAGAGAATGATGAGTTTAGTGATGAATACAAAGAAAAGAAGATTGAAGAGGCCAAACAGGAAGTAGAGCAAGAGCGTGAACGAAGGCTTAATGAGCTCCATCGCCTTTTTGCCGAACGCAGCGACCGTATTCACACCATCAACCAGCTGCTGAAAGCATACACGCTTTTTGAACGCGAAGAAGAATATATTGTGCAGGAAGGCAAAGTTCAGATTGTGGATGAACATACCGGTCGTGTCCTTTCCGGCCGTCGCTATTCGGATGGACTCCATCAAGCTATAGAGGCTAAAGAAAATGTAAGTGTGGAAGCTGCTACCCAAACCTATGCGACCGTTACACTGCAGAACTTCTTCCGCATGTATACCAAATTATCCGGTATGACGGGTACGGCCGCTACCGAGGAAGGCGAATTTAATGAGATTTATGATCTGGATGTAGTTGTCATTCCAACCAATGAACCAGTGATTCGTGACGACAAAGAAGACCTTGTATTCCGAACAAAACGTGAAAAATATAATGCTACCATAGAGAAAATTCGCGAATACAACGACAAGAACCAGCCGGTTCTGGTGGGTACTACCAGCGTAGATGTTTCTGAGGTCATCAGCCGGATGCTCAAACGACAAAATATCTCGCATAACGTGCTGAATGCCAAGCATCACGCCCAAGAAAGTGAAATCGTGGCCCAAGCCGGTCAACCCGGTGCAGTTACCGTGGCAACCAACATGGCCGGTCGCGGTACGGACATCAAACTGGCACCTGGGGTTAAAGAGAAGGGCGGATTGGCAATACTCGGTACCGAGCGACATGAGTCCCGACGTATTGACTTGCAGCTGCGCGGGCGTTCCGGTCGTCAGGGAGATCCCGGCGAATCGCAGTTTTATGTTTCACTGGAAGACGACCTGATGCAGCTTTTCGGCTCCGACCGTGTAGCTAATGTGATGGATCGCCTGAACTTTGAAGAAGGCGAAGTGATCACTCACTCGTGGATTACCAAATCGCTGGAGCGGGCACAATCCAAAGTAGAACAGAATAACTTCAGCATTCGTAAGAAGCAGCTGGAATATGATGATGTGCTTAACAACCAGCGGGAAGTAATTTACGCCCGACGAAAACACGCCCTTTCCGGCGATCAGCTTCGAAGCGATATTTATGACATGCTTGAAGATCTGGTTGAAAATATTGTTGAGGAGCACTATCCAAACGGAGAATTTGAGGAACTGCATGATACGATCCTGCGCTTTTTAGCAGTAGACGTAGATGTGAATCCCGATAATATGGCCGGATTAGGTCCCGATGGACTTATCGATAATATCATCGAGCGGGCCTACGAAGTATATCGTCAAAAAGAGGATATGATTGCTCAGCCTCTCTATGAGGTTGTAAAGAATATCCAGCAAACCGAAGAAGAAAACCGGCCGGAGAAAGTACAAATAATATTTACTGACGGTATTCGTCGCATGCGCGTAGTCGTAGATGTTGACAAGGCCCTGGAAAATAAAGGCCATGAAGTGGCCAGGGCACTGGAGCGCACGGCCGTACTCTCTACCATCGACGACAAATGGATGAATCACCTGCGTGAACTGGATGCCGTAAAAGAAGGTATTGGACTGCGCGCATTCGGACAGAAAGACCCGCTGCTTGAATACAAGCGCGAAGCGTTCGAAATGTTCAAGCAGCTGCTGGATGAAATTAACCAAGAGGCCATTTCTATCATCTGGAAAGCCATCCCCGAAATGCAGGCTGATCAGCAGCAATTGCAGAAAGCACCTGAAGAACGTGCTAAAGTAGATATGAATCGTGCCAAGACACAGCATTCCGATGCTACGAATATGGGATTCCAAGCCGGAGCTCAGCAAAACCAAAACGGGGGCCAGCAAGGACAGCAGCAACAGCGGAGTGACCAAAAACCACAACCTGTTACTGTTGATGATGAACCGGGACGGAACGATTATGTGAAAATCCAAAACATGGGCAGCGGCGAAGTCATTGATATCAAATGGAAGAAAGCCAAGCGCATGATTGAAGAAGACAGCTGGGTACTTATCGAA
>Ga0102944_1001648_pt1 | contig 14389 bp, 6 predicted proteins | sample SalPonD_shore_MG_FD_78172 | JGI IMG/M metagenome (GOLD analysis project Ga0102944, IMG submission 78172) | Salt pond soil microbial communities from South San Francisco under conditions of wetland restoration - Salt Pond MetaG... | ecosystem: Environmental > Aquatic > Marine > Intertidal zone >...
ATGAGTTCGAGGGCGCCGAATACGCCGATTCGGTGTTCGAGGGCGACGTAAAATACCATCTGGGCTATACCAGCGCCTCCACCACCGAATCCGGCAAGAAAGTCCGGATTAATCTGGCGCCGAATCCCTCGCATCTGGAATCGGTGGACCCGATCGTGGAAGGGATGGCCCGGGCGAAAACCGACCGGAAATTTCGTGGGGATCTCGATAAGGTGGTGCCCATACTAATCCACGGCGATGCCGCCATTGCCGCCCAGGGCGTGGTCTATGAGGTCATTCAAATGTCGCTCCTCCGGGGCTACCAGACCGGCGGCACCGTCCATCTGGTCATCAATAATCAAATCGGCTTCACCACCAATTACCTGGATGCCCGCTCCAGCACCTATTGCACCGACGTGGCCAAAGTCACCCTCTCGCCCGTCTTCCACGTGAATGCGGATGATGCCGAGGCGGTGGTGTTCGCCATTCAACTGGCTATGGAATATCGCCAGCGGTACCACACCGACGTGTTTATTGATCTGCTGGGATATCGCCGGTACGGCCATAACGAAGCCGATGAACCCCGGTTCACCCAGCCCAACCTCTATTCCATTATCGAAAACCATCCAGATCCCAGGGAAATTTATTATAAGAAGCTGCTGGAGAGTAACGAAGTAGAGAAGGGTATCGCCGAAGAAATGGAAACCGAATACCGGGATATGCTGGAGCAGCGATTCAGCGAGGCAAAAAAGGCGGAAAACGGCGAACTGGAGTTTAAAACCAGCGATATCAGAGATGCCTGCGAAGATGAACGCCGGGCGGAATACAAAGACCTGGTGACCTCTCCGGAAACCACGGTGTCGGAAGAAGCGCTGCTCTCTCTGGGAGAACGACTCTACACAATCCCCGACGATTTTGATATCTTCCGGAAAATCCGGCGGCTCTACGACACAGCAAAGAAACGACTGATAGAAGAAGACCGCATCGACTGGTCGATTGCCGAACAGCTGGCGTACTGCTCGCTCCTTACTGACGGAGTACCGGTGCGATTAACCGGCCAGGACTCCGAGCGCGGCACGTTCGCCCATCGCCATTCCGTGTTGTTGAGCAGAGATGCCGAAGAACGGTATATTCCGCTGAACAATTTATCTGAGGACCAGGCCTTTTTCGATATCTATAATTCTCCGCTCTCGGAATTCGGGGTGATGGGTTTTGAATACGGATTTGCGTGCGCCAGTCCCAACGGCCTGACCATTTGGGAGGCCCAGTTCGGCGATTTTGTCAACGGTGCCCAAATTATCATCGACCAGTATCTCTCCTGTTCGGAAATGAAGTGGAACCGGACCAACGGGCTGGTACTCTATCTCCCGCATGGCTATGAAGGGCAGGGCCCGGAGCATTCTTCCGCCAGGATAGAGCGATTTCTCCAGCTCTCGGCGAATAATAACTGGCAGGTGATTTATCCCACCACTCCCGCGAATTTCTTCCATGCGCTCCGGCGGCATATGTCATACTCCTTCCGTATCCCGCTGATTGTCTTCACGCCCAAGAGTTTGCTGCGGCATCCCCGGTGTATCAGTTCTGTAAAAGATCTTTCCCGGGGAGGATTTCAGATGGTGTCAGATGATTCCGGCGCCAACCCCGACGATGTCAAATATGTGATGCTCTGCACCGGCAAAATTTACTATGACCTGCTCGAACGCAAAGAAGAAGACAACCGGGACGACATCGCCATCGTCCGTCTGGAACAGTTGTATCCGCTCCCGGAAAAGCAGCTGGCTGCGATCGTCGAGAAATATGCGGCCGCCGAGCGTTTTCTCTGGGTACAGGAAGAGCCGGAAAACATGGGCGCCTGCTCCTTTCTGCGGTACAACTTCGATCAGGTGGATTTCCAGGTGGTCGCCCGACGGCATCGCGCCTCTCCCGCCACCGGATTCCACAAGCAGCACGAACAGGAGCAGGAGCGGCTGCTCAACCGGGCGTTCAATCCGGATGACGAACCTTCCACCGCCGTTGAAAACAGCACCATCCAAGAGAAAGTGTCATAAAAGGTACAGAGTATCCCGATGAAGCATGAGATTAAAGTTCCCGAGGTGGGAGAAGCAATCAGCGAAGTCGTGATTGCGGAATGGCTGAAGCAGGACGGCGACTACGTAGAGCGCGACGAACCCATTTGTGAGATCGAGTCGGAAAAAGCCTCCTTCGAAGTCCCTGCCGACGAAGCCGGCGTTTTGGAGACAAAGGCCGAGGAAGGTGATACCATTGCCGTTGGAGCGGTCCTGGCAGTGGTGGATACCGAAGCCGAGGCCCCGGAAACTCCTGAAACTGGCCCGGAAGAGGAGACAGAGGAAGAACCGGTTCCGGAACAGGAAGAAGCAGCAGCCGGGGAAGTGAAAATTTCACCGGTGGCTTCGAATATTTTGAAGGAAGCGGGGATCCAGGCCAAAGAGGTCCGGGGAACCGGGGTGGGCGGCAAGATCACCAAGGCGGATGCCCGGCGCGCCACGCAGGAAAAGGAAACAGCAGAGCCCGCACGCAAAGAACAGCCTCCGGAAGAAAAGAGAGAAGCACCCGCCGAACAACCTGCCGAGAAAAAAGCACCGCTCCCCGGATTCACCGGAGACCGGTCGGTGAAGAAAGAACCCATGTCCACCCTGCGCAAGACCATCGCCCAGCGGCTGGTGAGCGCGAAAAATGACACGGCCATGCTCACCACTTTCAATGACGTGGACATGACCGGGGTGATCACCACCCGGAACAAATACAAAGAATTGTTTGAGAAAAAGCACGACGTCCGCCTGGGCTTCATGTCATTTTTCACCCGGGCGTGCTGTATTGCCATGGAAGATTTTCCCATCTTAAACGCCCGGCTGGAGGACGATCAGATCGTCTATCATCAATACGTGGATATGGGCATTGCCGTGTCCACCGATCGCGGCTTGGTGGTGCCGATCATCCGCAATGCCGACAAACTCTCGTTTGCAGACCTGGAACGACAGATAAACGAACTCGCCACCAAAGCGCGGGATAATAAACTGACCATCGATGAAATGCGCGGCGGCACCTTCTCTATCACCAACGGCGGCGTGTTCGGCTCCCTGCTGTCCACCCCCATCCTGAATGCGCCGCAATCGGCTATCCTGGGGATGCACCGCATCGAAGAACGGCCGGTGGCCGTCCACGGAGAAGTAACGGTGCGTCCCATGATGTATCTGGCGCTCTCCTACGATCACCGGATCATCGATGGCAAAGATTCGGTGCAGTTCCTGGTGCGGTTGAAGGAATTAATCGAAGACCCGGAGCGGATGCTGATTGACGTATAGCACGGAGCCGGGTTATTTGCCAGCCAGAGAAAAAAACCTCAGGCATTCCGGTCTTGCTCAAATCCGGAATAATGATCGCATCCGATCAATCAACCCACCCTGCAGATCGAGAATCTGCTGGATATCCTCGGGACTGAGCTCAAAGTCAAAAATATCCAGATTCTCCCGAAGATGCGCTTCATTCGCCGCCTTGGGTATCGCAGAGACATTTTTCTGCTGAATCAGCCACCGGAGGGCAACCTGGGCCGCGGACTTACCATACCTGGCACCGATGTCCTCCAACGTATTATCGCGAACCACCCGGCCTTTTGCCAGCGGGCTGTATGCAGTCAGCAGGATGCTATTTTCGCTGCAGAATTCCAGCACGGACTGCTGCTCTTTGAACGGGTGATACTGGACCTGGTTCGTGATAATGGGCATCCCGGATGCTTCCATGGCCTCCCGCATCTGTGATACCGAAAAGTTGCTGACGCCGATATGTTTCACCGCTCCGGCATCCTGCAGCTCGTTCATCGCTTCAATGGTCTCCGGGATAGGTACACTCCTGCTGGGCCAGTGAATAAGCAGCAGATCGACGTATTCGGTTTGCAGATCCTGCAAACTCTGCCGCACGGATGTCAGAACATTATCATATTGTAAATTTGACTGATAAATTTTTGTGGTGAGAAAGATCTCCTCTCTGGGAACAGATGTTTGCGTCAGCCCATTGCCCACGGCGTTTTCATTCCCGTACATCTGTGCCGTATCGATGTGTCGATACCCCAGATCAAGTGCCTGGAGAATAGCCCGGGTACAGCCGCTGCCGCGCATCGCCCAGGTGCCCAGGCCGAGAACAGGTATCTGCACTCCCTGAATTTCCAGCAACTCCATACGCCTCTCCTTCCAAAAGTTCACCATTTCAAATTGACTTTCGGGCCAAACACATTGTAAAATAGTATCGAGGACTTACTTATTAAACCCTGAGTTTCCTGATGTGGCTATTTCGTTATTTCTTGAACTCAGTGCTTTCCGGAAGGATAACGGCTAAGGACAAGTTCTTACCAGAGACCACAACATAAGGCGGATAATATGCTACTTCTGGAGCGAATCGCCGAGCAAAAAATCCAGGAAGCGATTGACCGGGGAGACCTCGACAATCTGCCGATGAAGGGAAAACCTCTCTTATTCCATTCGGATCCCCGGATGCCCCGGGAGATCCGCGGCGCATACAAGGTGCTGAAAAATGCCGGGATGCTCCCGGAAGAAATGCAGCTGCGAAAAGAAATCCATTCCATCAAAGCTCTGCTACAGGCATGTGATATCGTCCAGGAGAAAAGACAACTGGCCCGCCGGCTCAATGACAAACAGCTCCGGTACGAACTCCTCATGGAGCGCCACCGCAACCGGGCATACCCCCGCTACCGATCAAAAATCATGAAACGCTTCCGGTGAGTTCGATTCGGGGATTCCTTCTTATTGGAATTCACCTGCTTCCATCCTTGTGAACAGAAAAATCTGGCGAGGGGTATCGGCGTAACCAACGTACCAGCAAGTCGCGCAGACACCTGCGCACAACATATCCGCCACCCGCACCGGCGAGCTATCGCCACATCGTCCAGCAAGCAGAAGTATCGGTGCGATTGCTTCCCCGACCCGGCACCAACACTCAATCCCCCTGGCCCCTTTCTTCCCGGTATAACCGGGAAAAGGGGGGACTGGAGGCGGCTGGCTCTGATCAAGCTGCACATTATGATCGCTATTCGAAAATGGTCGTCATAGAAAAAAGGCACATCACATATCAGTAGCCCCTGCCATAGAGGGTTCGGAGATATGCCTCCCCCTCTTGGGGGGAAGTGAGCCGGGGGATGATGTAAGAGAGGAGGACCGAGGGGGTGAGTTCCCGGCACTCCAGCCACCGTGACTCATCTGATCGCTGACCGGCCTGCCGACCATGAACAGAACCACCTGAGAATCTCAGGCAAGCCATCTCGAGCATTTTCGCATTCTTAATTTTTTTAAGTTCAGGTAGCCTGAGAAGGGCCTCGGCCTGGAATGTTTAATTCACGAGTCGAAATTCTTATTCACGAGCCCAAATTTTAACTCACGAGCAAATATTTTGACTCACGAGCAAATATTTTAACACACGAGCAAAAGTTTTGACTCACGAGCAAAAGTTTTGATCCCCGGAGTCGAATATCTGATTCACGAGGAGAAATTCTCATCCCCGGAGTTAAAGTTTTGAGCCACGAGCCAAAATTTTGATTCAGGGAGCCGAAGTTTTGATCCACGAGCCAAAGTTTTGATTCAGGGAGCCGAAGTTTTGATTCAGGGAGCCAAAGTTTTGATTCACGAGCAAACTTTCTCATCCCCGGAGTCAAAGTTTTCACTCCCGGACATAAAATTTTGATTCTTGTTCTCTTACCTTCTTATGAGTAACACAAAGTAGGGAAGGAAGTGCTGGCAAGTGCTGACAAGTGCTGACAAGAAGAGACCGTCAGATAATCGAAATTTGGGAGTACCTCGTTGCATTTTGTGCTCCTTTATTTATTCTGGGAGGCGAGCAGGCTTTTTGGTGTATTGAATATAGGCGATTTGAAGGCAGGAGGAACACAACGTTTCACAACGTGAACAAAATCGAATATCATGCTCCGTTCTTTGTGTGACTTTGTGCAATACTTTGTGATCTTTCTTTATCTGTGGGAATCTGCGAAAATCTGTGGCTTGTTTTTTGTGGAGAAGTGGTTTTTTGTACGTATTGCGCTATCCGTTCTCACCGGCCAGGCGGGCGATCTGGAGCAGATAATAACGGAACAGCGCCTGATCGTTCTCCCCCAGCGCCTGTTCTTCGATCTTGACAATTCGCTCCACATCCCGGAGCGCCCGGATCACGTCGATGGGCACTTCGGACATGGTTTCGGGAATCTGCGTCAGATACTGCACCACTGCGGAGAGGAACTGCCGCATGGAATCATCGCCCACTTCTCGCAGGGATTCCGCCACCTGGGTGCCCAGTCTCACCGCTCTGGCCGGATCTGTGGAGAATGGCAGTTGTTCGGTTCCGGTGCCTGCGGAAAGTGCGTGAATCGCCATCGCCAGTTTGACAAAGCTTTCCACCTGCTGGCGGATTGGTTCTTCGATCAGGTCCCAGATTTTCGTCCGCCAAGACCGGATGTGCTCCGGGAGCTGCATCAGCAATTCGATTTCCCGCTGCCAGCCTTCGTCGAGGTTGTCTCCGGTCAGCCTGTATAAATCTGTGGGAGTGGTGTTGAACAGGTCCGGCTGCAGCAAAATAGCGATATCGGGGCGGAGCGCCGGTAACAGGCGGGGATTGATGGAATCGCCGTTGAAGAAATCGCCGGGATTGAGCCCCTGCCGCCGGAGTAATTCCCGCTGGAATAACGGAAGAAAGTCGGGGATGGAATCGGTATCTTCCTGGAGTCCGTAGAATGCGGAATTGCCGGCCGGGAACATCTGCTCCATTTTATGGACGTAGTGTAAGGTCATATCATGGTAAATCCGCAGCGTATGGAGGATATCGTGTACCGGCAGCTGCGGGAGAATGCGCTCGCTGACTACGGTGGTTCCGCCTCCCACACCGCTGCGGGCCTCGGCAAATTCCCGGAGCGCCCGGAACAGTCCGGTGGTCAGCTGATTGACCCCCATAATCATGGTCTGTGACCGATTGTGACCAATGGCCCGCAGGAGGCTTCCGTGCCGGGAGAGAGGAAGCGTTTGGGCGATGCGTTCCACGATTTGCTGTCCCCGTTTCTCCCCGCTGCCGGAACTGGGCCGCACCACCGGGCGGTCGCGCAGCGGCGGGGTGGATCGGGCGATGAAATAGGAAATCACGTGAATGCCCACCACGTCTTCTTCCCTGCCATACAGAATCTGCCGGAAATTGCTGGTCACCAGATCCAGAAATTCCTGATACAACGCATCGTGCTGTCCCAGTGTCAGCATTTCCAGTTCCTGGAGCCCCCGTTCCTCGAACCGCAGCCGGGTGGACAGCAGTGGCTCTGCGGCCCGGGCCAGCTCCCGTTCATAGGCCTGCTGTGATTCCGCCACATGATAGAACAGCTTCGCCCGTTCTTCCGTGGAAAGTCGCCGGATATGCTCGAAAATGTTGCTCTGGAATGTCCGGAATTCACCGCTGGCCCACACCCCTCTCAGCGGACTGCGGGCAAACTCGACGCTCTTCCGGGACGCGGAATTTAGGTACCGGGATAACCGCTGACCGGTTGATTTCGATTCCGTGATCACAGACTGTCCGGAGAACCGATCAAAATACCCGCCCTGGCGCTGCATGGGTTCTCCGCTGCCGAATTTAATGCGGACGTCCTCAACCAATCCGCGCCTGGCAAGCCAGCGCATGGCGCGGTGTTTCGCCTCCCGGTAATGGGCGGCGCCCGTGGGCTGGCTGACCTGCTGGCTCAAATCCGAGCCGGCCACAAACAGCTCGCAAATCATCTCGCGGAACCGCTCTTTGGGTTGCTGCTCCAGACGGCGGCTGTGTACCGCATACTCCCACACTTTCTCCAGATACTGCTCCAGGTTATGGACGGTGTCCACCTCTTCGAACAGGGGTACAATATAGACGGCGGGTAACAGGAGCGAACTGTCCTTCCGCAGGAGCTCCTCCCGTCGGGAGCGCAATTTCCGGTCCAGCGCAATAAATGCCTCCGGATCATCCGACATACTCACCTGCAGCGCCAGCACCATGCCGGGATTTCCGTACTTGCCGGCCAGCTCATTGATTTCCATGATATTATACACGGTAGTATCAATGGGAAACTGATCCTGAGCGAGGATCATCTTTTGATGGATCCGGGGCGTAAGGACAAACCGTTTCAGCAAGCTGCGGTACAATCCCGCCTGGAGCACAATCTCCGGGTGATCCAGATTCCGGAGAAGGACGTCCCGGTTCGCATAGAGGGTTTTCCGTAACCGCTTATTCAGTGCGAAATAGTACTCCAGATTCTCCCGGCGCTGCCGGCGCAATTTCACCATCTTCCGTTCCAGGCGATCGTTATGCTGCCAGAGCGCACGCATGGGATCTCTGGCAATATGGAGCCGCATCCCCAGCCATCGCAGCTTGCCGGGACGAACATTGAATGGCAGCACCTGCTGATACCGTTTCTCCAGTTGATTGGTCAGGGAGGTGATTTTATTGAGCAGGTCCCAGAATTGTTGCTTATTCTTTTCCAGACGCCGGATCTCATCGAGCAAATCGCCATCCACGGAGACGCCCCGGTCACGCTGCAGCAGGATCTGAAGGATCTCTGCCATATTGGTGACATTTCTGGTCAGCGCGGCAGCAACCAGCCGGTGCCCTTGCCCGGATGGCCGCGTACTGCCGTCCCAATCACCCCAGAACGAGAGCAATCGGGGCGCATGTAATCCGGTGCGTCGCAACGTCCATTCCTCTGTTTCGATCATCGCGCCCAAATCGGTGCGAAGTTCATCGGTTTCCTCCACAGACAGGATCGGCACATTTTCGCCGAAATACTCCTGCACCAGCGCCTCCGCCACCTCTTCCGGTAAATGTTTGGGCACCTCGCGGTGATGGATTAGCGCTTCGATGATCCGGTTGACCAGCACATCCACCTGCAGAGCATACATTTGCGTGGGGTGAACGGTGCGATCAAACAGGCGATGTCTGAAATGCAAATCCCGGGTCTCTGATGATTCTTTGTAGAATTCCTGCCGGAGGATCTGGTCCAGCCGATCCCGTTTACGGTGGGCGGACTCGGTGATGAAAGAATCCGCAAGCGCCAACCGATCCCGAAACCGGGTGGTGAAGGTCTCCAGGCGCTCCGGCAGATAGGACTCCATCAATTCCGAATTGGGTACTTCGTCGCCGTCCTTCAGGAATTGGTTCCGGTGTTTTGCAAACTGGTTTTCGCAAAGATGTTTGATCCGGTGGGTGAGTTCTTCCCACTGAGCGGGGGCTTCATCCAGATACGAGGACAACACAGTGGAGGAAATTTCGGAATGTACGGGGAGCGGTTTTCTGGTATAATTCGCGGCTTCATCCGCAATGATGCGATTCAGTTCGATCAGCACCCGGCGGGTTTTTCGGGCGAGCGCCTCCGCACCGTCGCTTCCGCCCAGCGTCAGCCGGAATGTTTTTCTCCCCAGCTCATAGCCCCGGGCCGTCCGGGCGAACGTGGTGAGCGGAACCAAGCCGATTCCCCGGGCTGCCAGTCCGGAGGCCAGCCAGTCGAGGGAAATCCCTGCCGGCAGGTCCTGAATAATCAGCTGGGGATACATGGCGCCATCCGGACGGGTGATGTCGATGTGATAGGGATTGCGTTCCTCGGGCAGATCGTGCAGGGCGCGTGTCAGGGCGTCCATGCGGGCACGGAATACCTGGTTGCGGGCCAGCCAGAAGGCCCGGACATCCTGTGAATGATTGCGATAAAAGAGATACGCAATGAAGGCGGCCATTGAATTTAATTGAATGGTACTATTGGCGCTGCGAAAAGATGACAGTATTGCTGGATGAAGGATCTCGGCCACAGCCATCCGGCCGCCGGCAAAGCAATCCGTTTTGGAGAGCGATTGCACGGTAATGAGATATTGTGCCTGATCCCGGCGGATATATCCGCCCCGGATCAAATCGTTGACAATCTGCCGCAGCGACTTCGGCCCGGAAAGATCATCACTTGGGGCCACACTCTGATATGCCAGATCATCGATCACAAACACTTCATGTCGCAGCAACCAGAGCAGCAATCTGGTGACTTCCTCTTCGTCGAATACCTGCCCGCTGGCGTTATGCGGATTGTTTAACGCAACGGCTCCCCGCCGGACCCAGCCCGGGTCCTCGGACAGTTTCTGCCGGATGGTATCCACAACCGCTTCCACGTCCAGCGACAGATTCTCTCCCAGGGAAACCGGAGTGATTGCAGGAAAACAATGATGGTAAGTCCAGCTGAGGTCCAACACCACCACCTCCTGAATACCGCAGTGGAACCCCAGCAGACTGAGGGCAGTCCGGGCCGATCCGCTGACGACCGTGCATTTGTCCGGTTCATACTCGGGATGATGATTCAAAAATGCCGAAAGAAACGCCTGTGCCAGATCCGGCATCCACCGGGGAGAGTGAAAATTCTCAAAAAATGCGTGTATCAGTTCGGGCCGGGAGTAGCCGGCTAACGGATCCGGCGCCCCGGAGCGGGTCCCCGCAACATTCGTGGTGTGCCTATACAGACGTGTGCTGATTTGAACCAGGCGCTCGGTAAACGAGGCCCCGGGCGCGGACCACCTTCTGACTGCCCCGCCGAGACGACCGGCGATCTCCGAACCCGGAGGATAGTGCGTCTCCTCCTGATCCATCTGGTGATTCTGATGAATCTGCGTTTCAGACGCGGGATTGGAGATTGAGGAGTCACCCTCTGCTGCTTCGGACTGAAATGTTTGTCCTAATCGGAAGGCCAGCAATTCGACTTCCGCAGCCGAGGGCGAACCCTTCAGCTGGAAGTGGATGGTCTCGAATACCTCAATATAATCGGCATTTCCGGCCACAATTGTCACGGCATTGCCAGCCAGGTCGGGATCCATGGCTGCCGCCGAAATAAACCGCAGCACGCGATTCAGCAAACCGGCTTCCCTGGCCATAGACAGATGGTTGGGAGCATCGTTGACTTCCACAAAAAAAAGCGGCTTTTCAAGACTCAGACGGCGGAGACTCCGACGCAGTTTCTCACTGGGTATTTCCCCCAGCAGGAGAAAGTGCGGCCGGTCCGGATTCCGGTCGAAGTGGGCTTCAATCTCCCCCAGCACATCGTCCTCGTCGGTGGTGAGTGGAGCAAAACGCAAATCGTCGTACTGGTGCATCAGGTGGTCGGGAATCGGCTGGTGATAAAGGAGGATGAACCCCGGAAGATGAATAAGATGCCGGTTCAGTGCCAGAAACAATACCCTGAGGCACTCGGAAATCCCTCCATTGGCGAACACCAATTCACGGCGTCCTGATTCCGTGCCCAGATCGTAGCCGAGCGGTTCCTGCTGGATCTCTTCGAACCAGTTTTGCACCAGATACGCCAGCGCATTCGGCGATGCGCTCGAAAAACCGCCCCGGGGCATATATTGCACACTCTGTTCAATCGCCCGGCTTATCGCCTTGAGACTCGCGAACTGGCGCTCTTCCCACTGGGACTCCCCGAGCCATGCCTCCATATCCGCGAACGGCTTCCCGTCGGGTGGCGACGGAAGGTCCAGCACCAGCTGCTTAAACCGGGCAATGAGGGGGGGATCCCACACCGGATGCCCGATATGAAAGTTCACCCGATCTTCCGGCGGGATCGCGGATGCCGCCGTGGCTTCGCTGATCTCGGAGACCTTGGCAGGTTTAAGCGGCCGCAGCTGAAAGAAGCGGAGCGTATCTTGTGTATTGGTTTTACTTTCCAGCATCATCAACCTGATGTTCCAGTGAGTCCATGGTTTTGCCGGGTCCGGCGGGATTTACAAGAACGATTCATTCACGATGAGTACAGGGGCTCAAACTGGTATTGGTTTTTTTGATATAAGCAGCGCCGCTTAGGAATTCTGCTGATTTGCCGTCTGGATATTATCCGCCGCTTTGCTGACGTTCCGCAGGAGTTTCTGCAACATCTGAATGATCGGTGAATTCTCATTCAAATCGCTGCCCGACAGGGACACCACCGTCCGCGCATTCTTTAAGCTCTGGCTGGCCTCGGCGAGCCGGGCTACCTGCGGATTTAACACCAGCAGTTCCGGATTCTTCCGCAGCATGTCGATTTCTTCCCGATCCACGTCCAGCTGCATGCGGCGGCGTTCCAATTCCTCAGACGTCCGCTGCCTGGCAAGCGCCGCTTCCTGTTCTTCCTCCGTCTCCTGCAATTCCAGGCGCTTCAATTCCAGATTGTGCTCGGAGACGGCGATATCTTCGTCCGCTTCCACCCGGGCGCGTGAAGCCGAGACGCGAGCCCGCTGGTTAATCTGTTCGGTCTGCTCCAGAATGCGCGCCGATTCCCGCTTCCGCATGGCATTGGCGATCTCCTCATCCACCGGCTCGACCGTCTGGACATTAATCGAAATGATTTCCAGACCCAGCTGGTCCACTTCCGAACCAATCTGATCCTGGAGATAGGTGGACAGCTGCTCGGTGGTGAGTTCTTCCATTTCATATTTTTCGGCGTAACGCCTCACCAGCGACTGCACCATCAGTTTCAACTCATCCAGCGCCCTATCCACTGCATCTATCTGCCAGCCCCCCGCCCGGATCAGCTGCTGCAAGTGATCCGGAGATGCCGCCACCGAGACATCCATCCGCACCATCGCGCCCAGCTTTCCCTGGGCCTCCACGGAGATTTCCAGAATTGACGAATGCACGTGAGCAGGAATGGAGAGACTGAAGTGGCGCGGATAAAACCGGGCCTTGCGGGATTTCACGACCCCACGTGATTCATATAATACGATTTGATCTGGCCGGCGAATTCTATACTCGAACAGAATTACCGCTGCCAGTACAACAAGAATGCCAATTATCCACCACATGGAATCTCCTCCGGATTACCTCAAGATTACGTTGGATAGTTAATTGCATCTTTCAAATATAATATAAATCTATCCATGATTGTTTAATTAATTTTGCGAGTCCCGTTGCACTCAGTTCATAGACAAACCACGGCCTCACTGCATATTTTCCGGTGCCTTCCTCCCAGTGATCTTTCTGTCTGCGATACGTCGGGTGGCGAGTTCCCTCCCTCGCATCATTGCACCACAGTCTTGGATTGTAGCAAAACTATCCGACCGAGACAAGGGATTTTGTATCCGGAGTCACCACATCCCGCTTGCTCCCGGATTGATATTGTTCGCTTTTACGTACATATCCGAAACTGTTTAGAAAACGCTCCAAGGGAGAGCCCGTTGGCTCAAAGGCCGCGAAGACCGCCCCAACGGGATCCCTCCGGGACAAAGGACGCAGAGAAAAAATGAATAGTACCCCTAATTGCTCTAAAAAATTTTAGGTGTGTCTGGTCAACATATTATTCATGTACGTTGTGCCCTGCGCTGTGGGTATAACCACTGTTTTTTAACCACTCTCACATATCCGGTCAATCGGACGGGATTACCTCATAAGCAGAAAAAGAGCATCCCCGCAGGAACGGATGGGATGCTCTTTTGGAAGCAAAGATGGTTCAGTGCGTTCTTGTTTGATTGTCATCTATCCGTTGTGGTATATCTTACACATATATTCCTCCCCGGTGCTCACTACTCAATGGCTGCCTCCCCGGATTCTCCGGTCCGGATTCGAACGGCATCCGTCACCTCAGAAATGAAGATCTTGCCGTCACCGACACTTCCGGTGGAAGCAGTTTCAACAATGGTCTCCACAATGGCCTGATAGTTCTTGTCTGCGGTGACAATCTCAATTTTCACCTTCGGAAGAAAATCGATCTGGTATTCGCTGCCGCGATAGATCTCGGTTTGTCCTTTCTGCCGTCCGAATCCTTTGACTTCCGTAATAGTCATCCCATGGATCCCGATGGCTTCCAGCGCTTCCTGCACTTCATCCAATTTAAAGGGTTTAATAATCGTCTCTATTTTCTTCATGTAATTGTCTCCTGCGTTCTCTAATCACGCGTTCTTGATTCCTGAAATTTATCGCTCAAGCTCCTCACTCCTGAATCAGCTGGAAATCCGGATATGCTTCAATGCCGTGCTCTCCTACATCCAGACCATCCATTTCCTCTTGCGGTGAAACCCGTAGTCCGACTGTGACCTTAATGCCCTTGAACAGCAAGAAAGCAGTGCCGAACACCCAGATGAAGGCGGCCGCAATTCCCAGCAGCTGCACCCCGATAATACTGAGTGATGTTCCGCCGAGGTTAAACAAGCCCGCAGCCAAAGTGCCCCAGGCGCCACATACTCCATGAACCGATATGGCCCCTACCGGATCATCAATTTTGAGCACATGGTCAATAAACACGATAGACAGGACAACAAGCGCGCCTGCAACGAATCCAATCACCAGCGCACTGAACGGGGCCACGTTGGCACAGCCGGCGGTAATCCCCACCAGCCCTGCCAGTGCGCCGTTCAACGAGAGCGTGGGGTCGGGTTTCTTAAATCGAATCCAG
>Ga0102944_1001650_pt1 | contig 14386 bp, 11 predicted proteins | sample SalPonD_shore_MG_FD_78172 | JGI IMG/M metagenome (GOLD analysis project Ga0102944, IMG submission 78172) | Salt pond soil microbial communities from South San Francisco under conditions of wetland restoration - Salt Pond MetaG... | ecosystem: Environmental > Aquatic > Marine > Intertidal zone >...
CTTCTCGTCCCACCAGGTATCTCCGGACCGTTCGCCGGAGTGTGATTTCAATCGTCAGAAGGCTGGGACAATGGGGAGAACGTTGGACCATTCATGCACGTCTGAACTTACCAGACAAGGCATTTGGCTACCTTAAGAGAGTTATAGTTACTCCCGGCGTTTACCAGGACTTATTCGGGTTGTAACCCGTGTTTATCTGACTGGCACTGGCCAGGTATCAGCCTCTGTAAAAAAGCTTTCGCTCTATCAGAGACCTATGTTTTTATTAAACAGTCGTCCCCCCCTAGTCACTGCGACTTGAGAGCCCCCGCACACTATAATGCGTACGGAAGTTCGCAAGCAAGCCTTATCCCAAAGTTACGGCTCTAATTTGTCGATTTCCCTAGCCTCCTTTACACGAAAACGCCTAAGGCTGCTCACCTAGGGGCACCTGTGTTGGTTCTGGGTACGAACACGGCATTTCTTGTTCGTGCCTTTTTATTAAATCCTGGGCTCGGTGAAACCTTCCACATTTGGATGGCTATTCATGCTTTAAGCTGGGTCTAAGCTTTACGCTATTCGCCAGCTTTATACATTTAAATAGGGAGATGTTCGACAACCCTATTTCACCTACCCGGAACTGTCAGCAGCGAACCATGCGTCACCGCAAACGTAATGCCGTGGTACAGGAATATAAACCTGTTTCTCTTTCGCGTACGCCAGTTAAGGATACGCTTAGCATCGACTAACTCTTCGCTGACGACGCATTGCGAAGAAACCCTTGCCCTTTCGGCGGATGGGATTCTAACCCATCTTTGCTTTTACTCTCGCCAGGATCTTCGATCCAGGTCGGTCCACAGGAACTTACGCACCTGCTTCCGCCCCACCCGGACGCCTTCCTACCAGATCACGGAATTCTTCTTCCCGTGCTCCTGGGTCTCGGTGGCAGATTTGAGCCCCGTCCATTTTCAGGGCCATATTTCTCGGCAAATGAGTTATTACACACTCGTTAGGAAGTGGCTACTTCTATACCTATCCTTTTGCTGTCTTAGAAATATGACGCCTTTTAGTTTAACACTTAACCTGCACTTAGGGACCTTAACCCAAGTCTAGGTTGTTCCCTTCTCGGCGACGGACTTTACGCCCGCCAACCCGTTTCCCAGAGTCTGCAGTGCCAGCAGTTTCGGAGTTTAAGAGAGAAGGGGGGGATCTCTCCCCCTTACTCCTCATTTAGTGCTCTACACCACTGGCTACCTCATCTGAGACTTGGCTGAGACCAACTTCGGAAGGAACCAGCTATTACCGGTCTAGATTAGCCTTTTGCTCCTATTCCCAGTTCATCCAAGCGAATTGAACGTCAGCACTGGTGCAGACCTCCATCGTCCTTTCGAACGACTTCATCTTAACCAGGAATAGATCGACCGGCTTCGGGTCTTACAGCAGAGACTTTAGGCCCTTTAAGACCGTTCCTCTGACCTAATCCCTTAGAAGTATTTGCAAATTATCTAAGAATGGCAAAACCATTCAATGATAAAGTGGTCATACTAATGTGTTAATTAGGCTGCAGGAATATTGGTTTCCCTCTGCTTCCGTGGGTGAACCACTTAAGCTCGCCTCTACTGTAAACTCCCTGGCCAATGATTCCAGACTGATGATGCGACCCTAGTCCTCTGCACTATGATGTTCCGTCACCAGAACTCATTCGCGCAGAATCTGTCCTTTCAGGCAGCATCCCTACTAAACTATTTGGTTTCAAGCGCTTTTCACGGCCCTTCCGGGTTTCTTTTCATCTTTTGCTCACGCTACTACTGCACTATCGGTCTTGGGACATATTTAGATTTGCCAACATGTATCTGGCACGTTTATATGAGAAAACTATCCCACATTACTCGGGGAAGCTCGCAGCAACCTTCCATTTTACGGTTACGCAGCTATCATGCTCTATGGCTCCGCTTTTCAGGGGTATTCACCTTCAATGGGGAGGTCGTACGAACCCCACACACCACATTTCCACTAGATTTCTCTAGGGATTCGGTTTGATCTATTCCGCTTTCGCTCGCCGTTACTTACGGAATCACTCTTGTTTTTTTTTCCTGCCGATACTAAAATGTTTTACTTCTCGGCGTTCCCCTTCCCTGCCGGGAATCTTGCGGATTATTGAGCCGCAAGTGGATGTCCTATTGAAGAATCTCGGGGTCTGCATCTACATGCGATTAACCCGAGCTTATCGCAGCTTGTCACGCTCTTCTTCAGTGCCCAAGCCAAGATATCCACCAAATAGTGAAGGCGTATTGCCATCTACTAAAGGAAAGATTCAGAATGCTCGCACTTAGGTTCGTGTAAGAGAAAAAAATTATCTCAAACGAATTAAGACAAGAAAGACTATATTGGGGAGTGTTCCTTTGAGCATGAATCATTATGTTTCATCTTTCTTATTCATGCATGGCATGTAAACCTCATACTTACCAAGAACGAGGTTTTTATTATTTTTTTTGGTTGTATAGGCACCCATTTCCTGTAGTAGGTATTAATTTTTTTTCTACTTCCATGGGGACATGCCAATTATTGGCGATACGTCATCACGCGGATGAGGTATTGAGTCGTCCAATAATTGCGATGAAAATTAAGAGTCTAAATAACTAAACTCCTTTCATCAGCATAAGATATAAAGAATTATGATATTATAAATCTTATGGTTTTATAGTGTTAAGATCAAAAACTTTAAGAGGGATAATAAAAGCTTTAATGATCAATAAAAATAAAACATCTAATCAAGTAGAATGGGGGATAAAAATATTTTGTCGTTAATACAACGGATCTTATTGTATCTTTGGATAAAAAGATATTTTATTATAATTATTAGAAGAGAAGGGGAAAAAGGAATAAAGTGGTTTAATACTCCAGAAATTATATTTTATTTGTTTCACATATATATTGTGAATTAACCCAATATGATATTGAGATGGTAGGAAAAATTTTAATTGGTACATCTGGGTGGAGTTATGATGACTGGGTAGGTGCTTTTTATCCTAAGAGTTTGAAAAACAGAGATTTCTTCACTTATTATTCACAAATCTTCTATACTAACGAAATAAATACAACTTTTTATAATATTCCAGCGAAATGGATTGTAAAAAATTGGGTAGAAAAGAGTCCAAAAGACTTTTTATTTTCAGCCAAGCTTCCCAGGACAATAACTCATGAAAACAAATTAAATATTGAGGAATGTTGGGAAGATTTAGATGTATATTTAGATGTGATGGATCCATTAATAGAAGCGAAAAAAATGCTTGCATTTTTAATACAGCTTCCCCCTTCATTTAATAGAAAAGAGCATTTTACAAATCTAAAAAGATTTATAGAACAATGGCCAACAAATTATATGAAAGAAGATTATCACTTGGTTATTGAATTCAGAAATAAATCATGGATGAAAGAAGAAGTTTTTGAATATTTGCGAGAAAATTCTTTGACTTATTGTGGTGTAATAGAACCTCTTTTACCTCCAAGAATGGATATAACTAATGAAAAATTGAGTTATATACGTTTTCATGGTTTTGGAAAAAAACCTTGGTTTGATTATTTGTTTACTGAGGAGGAGATAAAAAATTATTCAGAAGAGATTAAAAGTATCCTTCCTAAAGCAGAAGTTATTAGTATTTATTTCAATAATCATTTCTCTGGATATGCCCCGAAGAATTCTTTAATGATGATGAAAGAGTTGGATATAGAGCCTAGAAATTATCCTGAACAAATAGATCTTCTAAACATTAAAAAAAAATCAGGAGAGATTGCAAAAGACCAGACCAGTTTAGATAAATTCCTCAAATAGTATTAAATCATTTATAAGTACACCTTAGTGATAAATTTAAGTATGAGTAAAAATCTATTCAAAATAGGATTTATAGGAGCAGGATCAATAGGAAGTTTATTCGGGGGATATTTAGCAAATTTAGCGAATCTTAAACCCGAATTATATAAAGTAGAAGTTATATTATTTGGTAGAAAATCTCATATAGAAGCGATAAATAGAGAGGGTCTTTCGATAAGTAAGGATTCAGAAACTATTGAAATCAAAAATATAAAAGGATTTAAAAATCCAAAGAAATATCAACAAGATGATAATGAAAAGTTTAAATATATGTTCTTAACAACCAAAACATATGATATTAAAGAAGCATTATCAGAATATGAAAATTTAATAAAAGATACAAAGTTGTTAGTAATTTTACAAAATGGGATTGGGAATGAGGCCTTAGTACAAAATTTTATTCCCAAAGATAAAATAATTAGAATTCTTACCTCTAATGGAGCTTTATTATATGCTCCCGGAAAGGTGAAGCACACGGGACATGGTTTTACCAAAATTGGTTTTCCATTTATAAAAAGGAGAGATGCGAAATCAAATAAACGTTTCAAGGATTTAAAGCTTTTAAATGAGTTATTAACAAATTCGGGTATAAAAACCACTCTCTCTGATGATATAATTAGAGATAGTTGGGAAAAAGTGTTTGTAAATATCGGAATTAACCCATTTGGAGCCCTTACACGCTTGAAAAATGGAGAATTATTAGAAAATAAAAAAATAAAAGCATTAATGGGAGATGCAGTAGAGGAAGCGGTCAAAATAGCAAAACTCAAACATATTAATTTATCAGAACAAGACTATAAAGCCCTCACTTATGATGTTGCGAAAAAAACTGCAGAAAATAAAAATTCTATGCTTCAAGATGTTTTAAAAGGAAAAAAAACTGAAATTGATTTTATGAACGGAAGGATAGTAAAATATGCTGATGAATTAGGTGTAAAAGTTCCTATAAATAGAACATTATCTTATTTAATTAAGGGTTTAGAGCTTTCTTAGCTTCTAGCCTAATATTAAAATAACAATATTATTAGAGTTTTTTTTATTTAAATTCTTTTACCATATAATAGGCATTCTCTCCATCCCTATAATAATTCTCTTTAATCTTCTCAATTTTGAAATTTAATTTCTTATATAATTCAATGGCAGAATAATTTGAGATCCTTACCTCAAGTACATAGGATGAGATACCATGCTTTCTTATTGCGGGTATACTTTTATTAAGCAAGACAGTAGCAATTTTTTTTCTCCTATGTTCTTCAGATACTGCAATAGAAACTAAATGACCTTTTCGATCTAATTTTAAATTACTAAGGGAGGGTGTTTTTTCTATTCTCCACATCACATATCCTACTACATTATTTAGATTATTCCTTTCGAGGGCAACCAAAAAGGATTCTGGATAGTGATCTAAAATACTTTTATAGAAGAAATAGGGATAATCTTCTGGTAATTCTGCTTCATTGACTTCAATAACACCATCCAAATCCTTGGAAGTGCATCTTCTAAAGATATAATCAGATGGTATATCTGTATTAGTGAAGATTTTCGGCTTAAACTGTTTATCTGTGCCCATTATTAGTAGATTTGTTATTTTAGAATGATATATAATGCATGAATAATAATAATAAAAACTATTAATCTTTTTTTAATATTGACCTTTGAAATTAGATTAAAGTTTTAAAGAATTTTTTCGCTCTTTGATATATTTAATGATCAAATCTAATGCCTTTTGAATGTTTTTTTTATTATCAAATTCTTTTAAAATCTTTTTTAATCTCTTTTTTTTATAACTTTTAAATCTTTTAGCAATTTGAATCATTCGAGGTAAAACACGGATGATATTATCAACAATAGTTATATCTGCATATATTGTTTTTTATAGAAGGAGATATCAAGTTTGAGGCGGCTAACATAGAAGAAACAAATTCTAATGAGGAAGCAGTTGATGGTCAGGATTTAAATGTTTTTATTTTTATTTTTTTTCCCTTGGAATCTCTCCAAAACTTTTTTTCTTTAAAAAGATCTGATGGATCCTTTTGTTAAAAAATTAAAGAATTTAGATAAACTAAAAAAGGTAGCAAAAAGATGATAACATCAGATAACAGAAAACATGATGACACACCTAAACAAATACTAATTGGGAATCGTGGTCAAAAAGGAAGAATGAGTTCTCAACCGTAATATATCGCTGGGAAAATGATCAAGTTGCTCATAAATAATAAAACAATAAAAAGCAAGATGTTAAACTATGGTAGAAGGTAATTATGAAACCGGTGGTGAGGCAGAAGACGAACAAGGGAGCGGTACCATAAGCTCTTCAGATGTGAAAGAAACAAAGCAAGAAACCACAGAATCAGACTCTGATAAGAGTATCAATTCTGATTCAGGTTCAGATTTTGATAATGATAATGCTAATGATAATAATTTTACTGAAAATAATAATGATCTTGAAGATAATAATATTGGTACTGAAAATGATAACGATCTTGATTCGGATTTCGAAGAGAAAAGTCCATCAGAGTTTTATAATGATTTTTTAGAAAACTTTGAGGAAAATTATGAAAAAAATAATCCATTTAAACCTAATTCCGACATTCTGGAGGGCATTCATGAAGAGTTCGAGAAAAATAATCCATTTGAGCCTAATCCCGACATCTTAGAAGGCATTCATGAAGAGTTCGAGAAAAATAATCCATTTGAGCCTAATCCCGATATCTTAGAAGGCATTCATGAAGAGTTCGAGAAAAATAATCCATTTGAGCCTAATCCTGATTTTTTAAGGAAAAACGAGGATGCTTCCAGAACAGAGGAAGTGGGTGAGCCAGAAAGTAATGAGGAAGCCGCAGAAAAAAGCTTGAATGAAAAAGAGAAGGTTGGAGAAGATTCATCTTCTGACAGAACAGAAGAAAAACATCATGAGGAAGAGGGCAATAGTGAGTTAGAAAATCCTGCCCGCTCTCTCTCTTCTTCTTTAATATCAAAAGAAAAGGAATCCAAAGAGCAAGAGAAAGAGAAGGAGCAATTAGATGGTACACAAGAAGAAGCTTCATTATCAGAGGAAAAAACCGAGGAATTATATGTTGAAAGATTTATTGAGGTTGATGAAAAAAAGATTTGCAGAGCTTAAAGAATTAGATTCAGCTATCGAGCAAGCTTTGGAGATTGATCGAGAATCGGAAAAAAATATCAGAGAAGAAATGGAAGGAACAGAGGAGCTGTTAAATAGTTCCCACTTTGAGAATGAATTAAATGAAGTGGAGATGGAAAACGATCTAGAAGCAACTGAATCTGAGGAAATAGCCTCAGAGAGCGATATAGAACCCGAATCAGAGGAAAATACTGAACTTGAGGACAAAGAGTGGGAGCAAGAAGAAAGAGAATTTAAAGGGAATGCAAAGAAATTAGAAATAGACCCCGTATTAGGTGATACTACAGAGGATTCAGAAGTTAGGGTATCTATTACGGAAGGTGAAAGAGAAATAAGGGAGGAGAATAAAGAAAATTCCAAACAAAATGAGCAAGAAGAAAGACAATTCAAAGGGAATGCAAAGAGATTAGAAATAGAGCCCATTTTAGACGATTCAGCAGAAGACAAAGAGGTGGCAGAAATTCTTAAGGATAAAGGAGGAGAGTTACATGAGAACCCAAAAGAAAGAACTACTTCTGAGAAAGAAAAACAAGTTGAGAAAGAAAATGCTAAGAAATTAGAGATCCCACCTGTGCTAGAAAATACCGAGGAAGATAAAGAGGTAGTAAAATCACTTAAGGAAAAGGAGATTCAAGAAAAGGAAAAGGCTAAACAAGGAGAGCAAGAACAAGAAACTAAAGGAGAAAAAATCTCTTATGATGAGAATTACAATATTGTGCGGGAAATTTATTGCGAATTAGAAGGACCTATTTCCTATGAAGAAATCAGTAAAGAACAAGAAAAAACACAAGAATCCGAGCAAACAAAAGAGAAGGAGGTAGGAGAGGAAAAACAAGATTATATTGAGGAGACAATAGAAGAAACGAAGGATCAATTAGAAAACACATCAGATCTAATTCCAGAAGCCGAAGAAGGGCCTTTTGAGGACCTTCTGTATGATCTTGAGACCGATACTAATGAGGGAGCAGAGCTTGAGCGCGTTGCTCAGGAAGTTAATAATAGTGATATTTTGAGTGAACAAGAAGGTATTGAGAAAAAAAATGAACAAGATCTGCACCCCTCTCAGCTTTCAGAGGAAAAAAAGGACTCGGAAAAATATTTAGAAAAATCCGATATTTATGTAGAGGAAAGGGAAGAAGAAAAGGCAAACGAAAAGAAAGAAATGGTTAAAGAATCCGTAGCTACTGAAAAGAAATCCTTAATAAATAATGTTCCTAAAAATAATGATCAGAATAACGATGACAAGCATCAAAAGCAAATAGAAATAAGAAAAGATGAAAAGCAAATTCCAGATAATGAAAAAAATAAAGCATTAGAAGAAGCAATTTTTGCCAAAAAGGAATATAGAGAAGATAATGAGGATCAAAAAGACTCTCCAGAAGACTTCCCAGAGCTCGACGATATTGAAGATACTCAAATCCTAGAGTACGAGAAAGAGGAAAGAGAACAAATAAACGAAGCTCCTCTACAAGATTTCTTAGAGAGTACAAAGCAAGAACTCAGAGAATTAAATGAAGAAGATTTTCAGGAGGATTGGGAAAAAACTCTAAAGGAATGGATTGAGAACCTTCACATAAAAGAGATATCAAATAAAGAAGTGGAAGAATTATTATATATTTTAAGGAAGTATAGTTTTTTGAGAAAAGTCTACAAAACACGAGATAAACTACTTAAGAAGTATTTCAAGGGTAAATCAACACTGAAAGAGCTTGTTAAGCTGAGGGTTATTCAAGGCTTATTTGAAAGTGTTTCTCGAGTAGAAAAACAATTATTCATCAATCTCAAATCGTTTCGAGACCTCTATAATTCGTCCCATTTGCGGGAACAAGCCCTAGCCGAGAAAGAGAAGTTTTTGCTTCATCTATTCACTAAATTAACCTACTTTAAATTGCTCTATTATCCCCCGGCAATTCCCCCCGCTCAAATCTCAAATTTCAATTGGGCTCAAAAACTCAAGAATAAATTTACAATTATTAAAGATTTGGATCAAAAAAGTAAAGCTACGATTCAGAACATCCTTTCTAAGGACATTATTTCAAAAGAGGATGAGAAAGAAATTATTGGTATTATAAGCTTATTACCGACCGAAACTTTAATTGAGATTTTTGGTCTAGTTTTTGCCTATCACACCACCCATTATATTCGATGGGGCTGGGAATTCTATAAATCCACCAAACAAATTATGCTGGAGCGGTTTTCTAATTTAAGCAGAATTGCATACGGAAGGATTAGAGAAATCAAAAGACTTTCACAATTGGAGACTGAATTAGAATCATTAAGAAAGGAACATGAAAAAATAAAATTAATTGAGCAAAATAAAGGTGAAATTTCAGAGCTATTTCCAGAAATTAAAGATTTTAAAAACGATAGATCGAAATTAATGAAAGAATTTGAGAAAAAAACTCAAAAGAATGCTATTTGGAGGGGTCGCATAACCAAAAAATATAAAAATTGGATAGAAAATAAAATTGAGAAAATAAATGATAATTTACAAAAAGAAAAACTAATTATTCATTTTATACACTTTTCTAAAGAAAATTTCAAGTAGCTAGTAAGAAGTAATGTATATAAAATTACAGGATTAACCTTGAAAGAAAAATCAAAAATCGTAGAAATAATTAGCAAAGAAAGAATATCAGAAGAAGATAAAATGCATTTAAAAAAACTTCTACAAAGTCTATCAAAAGAGGAATTATTAGCTCTTAAAGAAAATTTGACAAAAAATAATATGAAAAGACTCGGAGATACTATGGAAAATTCGGCGATAGTGTCAGATCCAGATGATTTATCAATAAAAGAAAGATTGCAGCATCTCAATATGTTTATTAAGGATTTATTAGATGTTTTAGATCTTAGATTTCAAACAGAATTATCCGAATATATGGATTTTTCTAAGAGACGTTATTTAACACTACTTAAAAGTTATATTAAATGCGGTAGAATGAAAGGGATGCCAAAACCTTATTTAGCAAAAGCTTATGCTAAAATTAGGGATAAGTTTGGTTTTGAAAGTGAAAAATTGGTTGGAGTGGAAAAAATATTTGATAGATACACAGATAAGATGGGATATAAGGATTATAAGAATATCGAGGAGGATCCTGAATGTCTGGTTCGCTTCAAGCGAATTATTCGAGAGTTGAAAAGGGTTTTAGGGATTTCTACTCAAGCAGAATTATGTGAATATATGGACTTTAATCTTAACTATTTGACAGATATTAAAGGTATTTTAAAAAATGGTCTAGCAGAAGTTATCCCAATAGATTCCTTATTGAAAGCGCGAACAAATATAAGGGCTAACCTCATTTTGAATTCAGATGGTAAAAATAAGGATGAAAAATTAAAAGAAGTTGATAAAATTGTTTATACCTACATTAAACATATGAAATATGAAGAAGAAAGTGAATCAGCATTATATCTCCCGTTGAAGCGCTTGCAATGCAGTCTAATGGTTTTATCTCATAAAGCAAAAATTACTAAAAAAGGACTAATTGTCAAAGAATTTGATAAGCTTTTTGGGAGGTGTATGCACATGTTAATTTCTCAGCTTAATACTAAAAAGCAAAACAATTTTAGGGAAGAAGAATTTTTAGCAGTTTTAAATGAATTCGAGATTAAAAATTCAGGACAATTTGAGCAAAGCTTAAAGAACGAGTTTATCAGCGAAATAAGCACCTTTAAAATGTTCCTTAAGGAACAAGGTAAACCTCTAATAAGAAAGGGATTTGAGGGAACAACCCGCGGTAAATTTTTGAAACACATCTCTGATACTCTATATGAATTTCTTCCCGATTATGTATTTGTTCCGAGAACACTCTTCTCAAAATTATTATTTGGTAATAAAGGGCATCTTTTTAAACACTTTCAAAGAAAAAGTTGTAATTCTTTATTTATTGGAGAGGAAACAGTTAAAAGAATGATTAAGAATGTGAAGGGTTTAGAATATTCCGTGGGGAGTATCGGCTCCTTATATCTCGAAAAAAGATTTACAAAAGGTGATCTAAATCAATTTAAAAGCGAAGCACTTCCTATTATAAAGCATTTCGGGGATATAGGAGAAAAAATTTATTTCAACGAGGAGTGTGTGGGATTTTTAATAAAAAAAATTCTTGAAGGATATGAATATGAGATTGAAAAAAATTACAAACCCAGTTATATGGTATCAGGAGAAGGGGATCAGCGGCAATTGGACTGGTATATCAACCTTCCAAATCATAAAGAGTTGCTAGTCGAGGTTAATGGATACTGGCATCAAAATGATGAAGATATACAGGAAAAGGATAGGTGGAAGGTAAGAATGTGCAAAAGGGAGGGGGTTCCTTTAGCTGTTATTGAAACCTTTAGAATCTTTGAAAGGGAAGAATATAATCCTATAAGATTGGTGGATATGGTATGCGAAAACGAGGTAATTAGAAAGATATGCTGTGATTTAAGATTAATGGATCGCCTTGAGACCATCCAGAAATATTATAACCAAAAGGAACATTTTATTGAGATTGTCGAAGAAGTACATGCTATAATACGCAGACAAGAAGAGGCACAGAATGGGCAAATGCAAATAGATAATTGGGAAGATGAAAAGTAAGAATTGGATGTAAACGCGATGGAATGGAATAATTAAAGAGATAGAATGAAAAGGATTTTTAAAAAAATTTTATGTCTGATTTTTTCAAATTTATTCCAATTTCACGAAATTTTCTACAAATATTAAGCATACTTGGATATTTATCGAGTTATAAAAAAGTAAAAGATTAATAGTTTTTAATAATTTTTCATTAATATCTATGAAGAACACCCTAATGGAATTTTGTTATCATGGAACCAAATAAAAAGAATAAAATTATTATACCAAAATCCCATCCAAGGTATGAGAGTTTAAATATCCGACATAAAATTATTAATGGTATGAAGGATCTAGTCGTTGCTGAAGCGGGTTTAATCGCTCATGGACGTGGTGAAGCATTTGATTACATTTTAAGGGAAAGAACCACTAAATACTCTCAGAAAGCTATTATTGCTGCAATATCTCTTTTATACTTATCTGATCATCCAATTATAAGTGTTAACGGAAATGTAGCTGCATTAGTTCCTAAAGGTTTAGTAAAATTATCAAGAATCATGAAAATACCCCTTGAAATAAACTTGTTTTATAAGAAAAAAGGGAGAATTAATGCTATTAAAAATGTATTAGAAAGATCTGGGGCAACTAATATTTTAGGACTTGATGAAAGTAAAATGGTTGAACTTGATGGACTAGAGAGTAATAGAAGACTTATTGATCCAGAAGGGATAAAGAAAGCAGATACTGTATTTGTGCCTTTAGAAGATGGGGATCGAACTGAAGCTTTAAAAAAATTAGGCAAGAGAGTTATTACTGTTGATTTAAACCCCATAAGTCGTACAGCACTCTGGGCAGATATTACTATTGTAGATAATATTGTACGTGCAATTCCAACTATGATTGGTTTTTCTCAAAAGTTAAAAAACTCCAAAAAGAGTGAATTAAAAAATATTTTAGATAAATATAATAATAAAAAAGTAATTCAAGATTCTCTTACATTAATCCAAGATTATATTGAACATAAAAAAAGAGAATTATTTGATGTTTAAACTCGATAATTCTTCAATCTCAACCATTTTTTCCTCATCTATCCCTAAAATCTTTTTGACACCTGCATTTTTTAAGTTATTTTGAATTGCGTCAATCCTTCCCTCTTTCCTATAGAATATATTAATTTCAAGCGGACTATTAATGGTTTCAGACAGTTCAGCTAGTTTTTCTGGTATAAGTGCGGCGACATTTCCATTAACGCTAATAATCGGTCTTTTAGCAAGCAAAAGGGCGGCAACAGCTGCCTTTATCGCCTCTTCAGCACTTTTATTTGTTTTTTCGCCTAAAATATAATCAAAGCATTCCCCTCTGCCATGAGCAATAAGTCCCGCTTCCGCAACAATTAACTTTTTCATACCTTCAATAATTTTATGTCTATAAGTAAGAGAATTATATCTAGGGTGATCTTTTGGAATATTATGCGTTTCTTTACTATTTTCTGGCATTTTTCATTAAACCCTTCTTATTTGCTTCTTTATTTTACTAAAAATTAAGTAAAACTATTAATCTTTGTTGTATTTATTTATATAGACGAATAATATGACGAATGAAGAAACACAATTAAAGACTTATCGAATTAAAAAACTTATTGAAGATCTTAAAGAAAAAAAGGGTTTTCATACAGAATTAATTACATTATATATTCCTCCGGATAAAAAAATTTCTGATATCACGAATTATCTCAAAAATGAAATTAGTGAGAGTCAAAATATAAAATCAAAACTCACCAGAAAGAATGTATTAGATAGTATTTCATCTTTATTAGGGCAATTAAAGACAATTGAACATATTCCTAATAATGGCTTGATAATGTTTTCAGGAGCAATTCCTCAAAATGATACTCCAGGTACAGAAAAAAATGAATTATACCTTATAGAACCGCCTGAAATGGTAACAACCTTTAAATATCATTGCGATAGTGAGTTCTTATTATGGCCATTAGAGGAAATGCTAGAGTCTAAAGCCACCTATGGATTGATTGTTGTCGGGAGGCAAGAATCTGCTGTTGGATATGTTAGAGGGAATAGAATAGAGGTTATAAGAGAGTTTACTTCTGGAATACATAGCAAACATCGGGCAGGTGGGCAATCACAAAGAAGGTTTGAACGTTTAATTGAAGAGGGTGAAAAGCGGTTTTATCGTCGGATTTCAACACAAATTAATAAAATATTTTTAGAAATGGAAGATTTAAAGGGAATATTTGTTGGAGGGCCTGGTCCTTCAAAAGAAAAGTTTGTTAAAGACGAGACTCTTGATTATAGATTACAAGAGAAGATATTAGATGTTGTAGATCTAGGATATGGTGGTGCTGAGGGGATACGAGCATTAGTTGATCGTGTAAAAGATAGGATAGAAGATATAAAATATGTTCAAGAAAAAAGAATTATGCAAAGATTTATGAAAGAAATCTCAAATGATACCGGTTTAGCGATATACGGTATTGAGGAGGTGGAAAAGGCCTTAAATTATGGTGCCGTTGATACTTTAATTATGTCGGAGGAGTTAAATCTTTATAGAGCAAAATTAAAATGCTCAAATTGTGGATATTCTGAATATAGAATAATAAAAGAATCTCAATTGGAGGATACTGAATCAGATATCCAAGAAGAAGTTTGCCCTCAATGTAGTTCAAACAATTTTAGTTTAGTGGAAAAAAATTCTCTGATTGAAGATTTTGGATCAATGGCAGAAAGTATTGGAGCTGAAATAGAGATAATTTCTACTGAAACGGAAGAGGGAGAAAGTCTTTATACTACCTTCGGAGGAGTGGTCGCATTACTCC
>Ga0102944_1001652_pt1 | contig 14380 bp, 9 predicted proteins | sample SalPonD_shore_MG_FD_78172 | JGI IMG/M metagenome (GOLD analysis project Ga0102944, IMG submission 78172) | Salt pond soil microbial communities from South San Francisco under conditions of wetland restoration - Salt Pond MetaG... | ecosystem: Environmental > Aquatic > Marine > Intertidal zone >...
AGAAAGTATTGTGCCCGATAGTGTACACCGCGGTGATACAATCACTATTAACGGTCACAATTTCATTGCGGATCCGCAAAAAGACAATGTGGTATTTAATGTTTCTTCTCTGGCAGTATTAGTAAATCCCACATCGGCTACTACTTCACAACTTAAAGTGACGGTGCCTCAAAAAGCACAAACAGATTCCATACATGTTAATGTTGGCTCGTATGTGGCCAAAGGCCCTGTAGTAACCATTTTGCGAGCGGCACCTGACATCACCGGAATCAGTCCCACCGGCGGATCACCGGGTACACAAGTTACCATAGCAGGTGATAACTTTATCGCAGGAACCAACGGTTTGGTGGATAACGATGTGTACTTTGGAGGCATCCGGGCGCCGAATATCACAAATGCGACATCCACGCAATTACAGGTCACAGTTCCCGACAGCGCAGAGACAGGACCGGTGACAGTCGATGTATTAGGGCAAACAGCACAGGGACCAACATTTACGGTCACTCATCCTAAACCGATTATTGATTCCATTAATCCCACCAGTGGGCTGGCCGGCACTCAAGTTACAATAATGGGCCAAAATTTCATTGCGGATACAACGAATGAGCAGGTTATTTTCAACGGCACGAAGGCATCGATAAACAGTGCTTCGAAAACCCAAATTATAACCACCGTCCCAGAAGGTGCAACTACTGGATCCGTATCAGTAACGACATATGATCAGACTACCCGGGGACCTACCTTTACCGTACCCAAACCTGTAATTAGCAGTATTGACCCAAACAGCGGCCCCATAGGAACCAGCGTGACCATAGACGGGGATCATTTCAGTGCTGACTCAACTAAGGATAAGGTATTCTTTAACGGGACAGGGGCTCATATCACCAGTGCATCCCAAACAAAATTAACAGCCAAAGTACCACGGGGAGCGACAACGGGAGCAGTATCGGTGAATGTTGGAGGACAACCCGTACAGGGCCCGCAGTTCAATGTAACGCAGGGCGGTGATGCTGCCCTCACCGGTTATTGGGGATTATCCACTGATGACAAGTCCACTGACCAGCTGGTATCCTCATCAATTACCCAGGATACCGTAACCAGTGGTAACTATGATCATTTCTATAGTATAACTAAAACCGGGCCATATGGTGACGGACAACGTCCTGTGGTATTCAATATGAGTAACTGCGAGCTAATTCAGGGTACCGACATTATGCAGACCGGTAATACCGCAAATGGTTACGACTTGTCTATGACCGTTAACCCTGAACTCCAGGCACATGTGACTGATTCCTTTGCAGCGAGTAGCTTTAATACTACAATTGCCGACTCATCCGGGGCTCACAAAGCATTGAAAATTGATTTTTCCGGCGGGGTACGTGCTGATACGGTGTCCGATCGCACAAAAGTGGAAACGACGTCAGGTTATGTAGTAGCTTTTGATGCAAGGGGATTCGCCGGGTTTAATAAAGGGGAATCATCCAACAGTCCAGAATTTTATTTGCATGTGGATAATCCGACTGGAAATACGGTAAAACTAAAAGTTACCTGGGATGTAAATGCCTCTTCTACCGCATCTACCAGCCAAAGCCAATCCGTTCCGGCTATATCCAACATGATCATTAAAGCCATCAATCCGGCCGTAAGCGGATGTTTTGATACAAATAGCATCTTCGACGGGAGCGCCCTGTTTACAGCTTATGCCAACGGAGCAGCCAGTAACCACCCCACCGGATCAAAAACCTTCACCCTACCCACAGGTAGTACAGATCTTGGTCTATTCCTCACCGCCGGCCTGGATGCTTATGCCCAGACCGATCTGAGCGGACAAGGATACTATGAGATGATTCTCGGCGGCACAGCTACACTCGACGGAACGGTTAAAATCCAATTGATTCAAAATTAAAAATAAGCGTTCATCAAGGATACGTAGGGGCCCCGATCATATTGGGGTCCCTACTTTTTTTATAACCATATCATTGTGCCGGTTACGACAGATAAATATATTTTTGGTTAATCATGCAGCTGATATATTTTGACCATGCATTACTATTTGCCAATAAATCATAATTTGGGGCTGATCAGCCGGCCCTGTCAATAATCTTATATGAGCTCATATCTGGCAACAATACACTGGCAACGAGACCGCCAGAGGTTCACCGATAACAAGTACTCGCGCAGACACTTCTGGCATTTTGACGGCGGATTGGAAATTCCAGCTTCTGCATCTCCCCGGGAAATTCCAACCCCTTATTCTGATTCTAAAGCTGTAGATCCTGAAGAAGCCTATATAGCTTCTATTTCAAGTTGTCATATGCTCTGGTTCCTTTCGCTTGCTGCCAGACAGGAATATATTGTGGATGATTATACTGACAGGGCGGAAGGGTTTATGCAAAAAAATGAGGATGGATTTAAAGCTATAACTCATATAATTTTGCATCCGAACGTCATTTTCTGTAAAAATAAAGCAATTAATAAACAAAAATTTGACAAATTACATAAACAGGCCCATAATATGTGTTTTATTGCGCACTCGGTTAAAACCCAAATAACCGTTGATGCAACTTTAAGCATACAAAAGTAACAGAACAGTATGTTAGCAATACTAACGAATAAGTATCAACATGGCTAAGAGTACAACAAAAACGGTAGAAGACTATATTGACGAACTTCCAGAATACCGTCGGGAGACTATAGAAACCGTTCGGGAACTAATTTTAGAACATCTTCCCGAGGGATATCAAGAAACGGTAAACTGGGGAATGATCAGTTATGAAATTCCTCTCGATTATTATCCCGACACTTATAATAATCAGCCACTCAGTTATTTGGGATTAGCTGCACAGAGCAACTATAATGCCTTGTACTTGATGCCGGTATACCAGGATGAAGAATTGCAAGACTGGTTATCCGAAGAATTTGAAAAGGCCAATAAGAAGATGGATATGGGCCGATCATGCCTGCGTTTTCAGACGCTGAATGATCTGCCGATTGAGGCCATCGGTAAAGTTATTGCGCATCAATCTCCGGATGAATTTATCGAACAGTATGAGGAGAGTCGTAAGTAAAGGCCTATCTGTTAAAATACCATCTTTTATTTATTTCAGGGAGCAGAAAAGTTTTCTCAGCCTACAGCGGGTCTTTCAATGCTATTTTTATGTTAATACAAAGAAATGGAGGTTTCATCTTCAGGCATTTCGAATTGAGCATGGGCTGAAAGAATCGGGAGACAATAAGCAAATCCAAATGGTGAATCTTCATTAGTTTGGAATCTTATTGTCAGTAAGAACGCATTCGAGCCTCACCGAATGAGTAAGATAAAACAGAAAGAAATCGTCTAAACGTTAAATCCGATCAAGTTGTTAACACGTATATGTTAATTGAAACAGCTCTTGAACCAAGACATAAGTTTTAAAGATCATGATACAGATCTAAATTCAATTTAAGACGATGGATAAGTTACACGTTCTTTTAGCAACGCTGGTATTAATTTTATTTGCTGCTCCGACGCAAGCTCAAAAATCCAATAAATCAACAAAGAGCATGAATTCAGATAAATTAGAAAGAGCCACTTTTGGCGAAGGTTGTTTCTGGTGTGCAGAAGCTGTTTTCCAGGAAGTGAAAGGCGTTAAATCTGTGGTGCCGGGCTATGCCGGCGGCCATGTAAAGGATCCTACCTATGAACAGGTTTCAACGGGAACTACGGGGCATGCTGAGGTTGCTCGGATTGTTTTTGATCCAACTGTAGTTTCCTATCGTGAACTGCTCCAGGTATTTTGGCATACTCACAACCCTACCACCCTCAATCGTCAGGGAGCGGATGTGGGTACACAATATCGATCTGTGATTTTTTATCATAATGAAGAGCAGAAAAAAATTGCAGAAGAATCCATGAAAAAGACCGAAGAATCAGGATTATGGGATGATCCTATTGTGACTAAAATCGAGCCTTTAAAGAATTATTCCGAAGCAGAGGATTATCATCACAATTACTATCAAAACCATAAAAATGCTGCATACTGCTCTTTTGTGATTGCACCAAAACTGAAGAAATTCCGCAAAGAATTTTCCTATTTACTTAAAGATTCGGTGAAGTCAGAGTAGTATCAAGGCGGCACCCTTAGATCACTTCACTTACTCCAATAAAGAGGAAGCCGAAGAACCTCGAATCTGATCCAGGGCAAAAGAAAGTTTAATGTACATGCCGTCATCGGATCCCATCTGCCATTCAGCTTCTAATTGCTGTGCAAAGTTTTGAATCAGCGTCATACCCAGGCTTTCCATCTTTTCGGGGTGGAATTTCTCAGGCAGCCCGACACCGTTATCGCGAATTTCCATGTGCAATGTTTCTTCTTTTTTGGTTATGCTGATGCTGATTTTGCCCTTTCTCCTATCCTTAAAGGCATGTTTAAATGAGTTGGTCACTACCTCGTTGATTAATAAGGCAAATGGTACGGCTTGATTGATATTAATCTTGATATCATCAATCTCGTTAACTACAGATATATCCTTTTCACCATTTTCGGTTGTTTTACGGATCGTTTCAACAAGATCTTCAATATAAGTATCGCAGGAAATGCGCGAAAGGTTACGGGATTGATATAACTTTTCGTGAATCAGCGCCATCGTTTGAATTCGGCTTTCGCTTTCCATCAGCGTTTCCTGTATCACGGGATCATCTGTTTCATACATTTGCAACTGAATAAGTCCCGAAACAACAGCCAGGTTATTTTTTACCCGGTGATGAATTTCCTGCAATAAAACATGTTTTTCCTTGAGCGAGTTGTAGATCTCCTGCTCATATTTCTTCTGCTCGGTAATATCAATATACATTCCGAATCCGGCCAACGGTTGTTCATCTACAAATACAGGAATACCGGCGACAAAAACATCAATCAGCTCGCCGTCTTTCGTTCTTCGTTTGGCTTCTTTGTTAAAGCTGTCCATCGCATAATTTTGGGCCGGCATTTTAGGTGCCTCTTGATATTCGTTTTCGGGGACAATCATCTTGTCGATATCCTTGCCCAGTAACTCTTTTTCAGTATAGCCAAATAGTTTTTGAAAACTGCCGTTAATGCTCTGAACTTTATTATCAGGGTCGACCATTACGATGGCTGCAGGAGCTTTTAGAAATAAATTTCGGAACATTTCTTCGCTTTTCTTGAGTCGCTCACGAGCCTCTTTCTGCTCGGAGATATCATGTCCCACCCCCAACAAATATTCCCGGCCATTCTGTACAAATAATTTTCCTGTAAGGTAATAAGGTACCTCACGGCCGTCTTTTGTTATCACTGAGGCCTCGATCTCTGCTTCCCCGGTTTCAAACACCTCCTCAATCCCCTGTAAAATTCGTTGGTATTCTTCATCGGAATAAAAATCAGCCGGCGTCAGGTCCCGAATATCCTCGGTAGAATATCCAAGTTGTTCTATAAAATTGTTATTCCACCTGTGGTAGCGGCCCTCTTTGTCAATCATATAAAAAATGCCGGGCAGCGATTCAATTAATGCTTCGTTAAAGTGTTTCTCATCCATTAGCTTCTTTTCGGTCTCTTTTTGGTGTGTAATATCAAGTCCCACACATAAGAAGTATTTCTGCTTGCCTAAATGAATATAATATCCCCGCCAGAAATACGGAATCCTTTGGCCGGACTTGCTTATGACAGTAAGTTCTGTACCTTCGGCTCTATCTTGTTTAACGCGTGTGGTTGCCTCTATCAGTTTGTCATGCTCATCCGGGGCGATGAGATCAAAAGCCGTAGCTTCTTTCAGTTCCTCATGCCGGTAGCCAATATATTTTTCTGCATTACTATTCCATTGAACAAGTTTCAAGTCTTCATTCATCAGAAGGTAGATGCTGGGAAGACTATCTAAAATCGTCTCGGTATAATTACGCTGTTGTACCAGTGAATTCTCAATTGATTTACGTTTTTCGAATGCTGCAATTATGCCCGAGGCGGTTTTGAGCAGCGATTTTTCAAATTCATTCCACTCTCGTCTGGCCTTGGTATCCGCAAAGCCGATATAGCCGAACCATTCTTCTTTAATGATAATGGGAATGGCAAGAATTGATTTAACCTGCTGTCCTTCCAGAATGGTTTTTTCCGGCTCCGGGATATCGTCGATAAGCTCACAAATAATATTATTGTTCGAAAGCTGTTCATGCCACCAGGGCACCTCAGAGTATTTAATATCGCCCTCAATATTTGCCATTGGAGATTTTACTCCATCCGAACAAACCTCCATGATAGGGTTTATATACAAAGTGCCGTTCTCTTGCCGATTATTATAGACATAGACGCGATCGGTTCCTGTGACCTCTAACAATATTTGTAAACTCTGTCTAAGGGCTTCATCACTGGTATTTTTCAATAACAAGCTGGAAAATTGGGATATTGCCTGTTCATATTCCAGACGCTTCTGAAGTTTTGCTTCGACTTCTTTTCTCCTGTTAATCTCGTTTCGCAATTCTTCCGAGCGCTTTGCTACACGGCGCTCAAGCTGTTGGTTTATATTTTCTATCTCTTCCTGATGGGCAATCTCTTCTGATACATCAATCAGGGTACCTGAGATTACAATTGAATTCTCATTCGGATCGGCAACTTTCTTCGCATAAATTTCAGCCCAATAAGAACTTCCATCCTTGGAACGGTATCTTATAATCTTCGTTTCATCTTCAAGACTCTTCTTATCCCCCATCAATCGGTCAAACATTGATTTACATGTTGCCCGATCCTCAGGATCTATAAAAGTTAGAAAAGATTTTCCATATGATTCTTTAAGAGAATAACCAGTTCTCTTTTGCCATTGTTTATTCAAAAAAACCAACCGTCCTTCGGAATCCAGTGAATAAATAACATCTTTTACATGTTCTACCACCGATTGATATCGTTGCTGACTCCGCCGAAGCTCAAGCTCAGCTTTTTTTCGACTCGTTATATCAACTGATGATCCACAGATAATATCCTCATCGCTATTTTCGTCATGAATAAGGGTAATCTCATCTCGCAACCAAGTATAGCTGCCATCTTTTTTTTGAAAACGATATTCATTAATAACACTTCCTCCGTTTTTAATAACTCTGTCAAAATTTTCAAAAACAGCAGGTCGGTCATCGGGGTGAATTCGCTCGGACCATCCATGTTTATGCTCTTCAAAATAGGCGGAATTGAATCCCAAGACTTGCTCAACATTAGGGCTAACCGATAAAATGGGAAATTCCGATGAAGTTGAACAGGTAAATAATATTACTGTTCCGCTATTAAAGAAATGCTGAAATTGTCTGTAACCCGGATTTTTTTTATCGCTCATAATATGCGGCCAAACTCTTTTAACTGACCCCAAAGAAATGGATTAATAAATATTAAATAAATTCAACCATCTATAAAAATTTTAGAGATGATTAATTCAAATAATGTATTAAGTTGAATATAATTAAGTATTAATACCCCTTGACTTATTAACAGAAGCACCTTGTTAGCGATGAAGAGATAAAATAGTGCTTCTTATCGTCTACAATATGATGAATTCGTAACTCATAAAACTCAACATCATGAAACGATTACGATTTTTGCTGAGAAAAGAAAGCATTGGCCTATTTTTGATATTTGCTCTATGCTTGCAGGGCAAGGCACAGGAGCGCGGAAACGATAAGGCACGGTTAAGCCCCAATGCTTTGGTTAGCCAAACTATTGGGACAACTAAAATTACAATTGCCTATGGTCGTCCGGGGGTAAAAGGCAGGAACATTTTCGGTACTTTGATTCCATATGGCAAAGTTTGGAGAACCGGGGCAAATGAATCTACCAATATCACCTTTTCGAAAGATGTTACCCTAGGCAACCATCAATTAAAGGCTGGAACTTATTCTTTATATACCATTCCGGGAAAAGATACATGGACTGTTATTGTTAACTCTAAACTTTCCTGGGGTACCGAATACGATCCGGACAAGGATGTTTTTCGTTTTGTTGTACAACCCGAAGAGGCTGACCACAGGGAGTGGCTGATGTTCTACTTCCGGAATTTGACAGATAACTCTGCAACTGCGGTCGTACATTGGGATAACATAAAGGTACCTTTTACCATTAAAATTTAGTTGGCCCATTATCTTAGAATCAGAGAAAAATAGCACAACGATTCATGGTGGCACTCTACACCATCATGGTATTCTATTGCTATTTACTTTTCTGTGGGGTGCCAATTTCATCCTGGCTGAAATCGCACTGGATGATATGGCAGCCATTTCATTCAGTGTTACCCGATTTGCTCTCGGTGCAGCTGCCATGTTAGCTGTGATGTACTATAAGTATTATCAAAAAAATAACCGCTCGTCTGACATTTTACCCTTCTTTCCAAGAATTAAACGTAACCAATGGCCACGGTTGTTACTTGTTTCAGTAATCGGGGCTACTTTGGCACCATGGTTAGGAATCGTGGGATTGGAACTTACTCACGGTGCACGTGCCTCACTTTGGCTGGCCTTGGGACCGGCAATAAGCGCAGTATTCGGATTTTTATTTGGTACCGAAAAAATGGGCACTTACGGCTATGTGGGTATTTTTCTGGCCGTTTTTGGAACCGTTGTTTTAGCTTGGGACGGATTACGCCCTGAACAAGGATATTGGATGGGAGATTTTATTTTAATTATTGCTCTAATTTTGACTGTTATTGAACTGCATCTTATTAAGCCACTTGCCCGGGAATATGGATCTGCACCTATTGTAGCTTTACGAACCGCTATCGGTTGTTCATTGTATCTGATTATTGCCTCACCTTCGCTCATACAAGTTTCATGGCTATCTCTGGGTATTTGGACTTGGATTGCAATTATAGCCGGCGGGGCTATCGGCGTTGGCGTTGGTCAGTGGATAAAAGTTCGGGCTTTAAAAAAGATTGGACCTACACAGGTTGTCTTATACGGAAATCTGGTCCCTGTTGCTGCACTGCTTATTGCCTGGTTGAGTATCGGCAAAGACCCCTCCGAGCTGGAGCTGATTTCAGCGGTCTTTATCATAGGTGGGGCAATAATGATTCAAGTAATCGATACGAAGGCGGGACCACGGCAGATAAAATTATCCTCCGACAGTAAATACTTGGAGGAACATTAGATATCAAGCTTTATCAAGCGTCCACGCTTGATTATAATTAAGCATCCATCTCCAATGGACTAAAGGGGTTGGCACTACTGTAATGATACTTTTCAGGACTATTCACAAAGCCAGATCTAACTGGATTTTGATGAATGTAATCTATCTTTTGTTGAATAACATTTTCTGAATAAACAGCAACGGGATAATTGCCATTCTGCCAAAATTGATGTTTTCTATTAAGATTATTCTCTGTGCCACGCTGCATGAATATATTGAGCATCCAGTCTTTTCTACTCTCTCGAGGATTGGTTTTAATCATCTCAAAAAGTTTTTTCGAGGTATAAGTCTTAAAATCTCTTAGAATATTCCCTAATTCACCCTGCTGAGCAAGAAGAACCAAGTGTAAATGGTTTGTCATAAGTACATAGGCATAAATTGCCAGCCCCTTTTCTTTTTGGCAATAATACAGATTTTCAATAATAAACTCGCAATATAACCTTCTTGTAAATACGTCAATCCAGTCAACTACGGTTAAAGTCACAAAATTTATCTCTCCAGAATAGATTTTTCTTTTCATCGTCTAAAAATTACTTAGGTCTTTTTATTTATAAGACCTTTTTTTGAGCCGATCCTTACATAATTCCTCTTATACCAAGCGTAGACGCTTGGTATAGCGGGTGAAGCAGTAATAGAAGAATAGTAAAAAGCTATTTTCAAACAATATGAATTTCCCCAGCACGGAAGCTTAGATGAGCATAAGGGATTATATAGATGTCAAGCGTCCACGCTTGATAAAACAGAAAAAGGCGAACCATTCGGCCCGCCTTTCCTGATCGTGTAAACCATAACATATCTATCGCTAGAAATTCAACGACAATTGCAGCAAGAAATTGCGTCCCGCCTGCGGATAATAATAATTATAATACTGCCGGTTACCGCCCGAGATGTACCCGTAGGTGTACCCGTTGGATTCATACATTTCATTAAACACATTATTCACCTGCAGGATTGCTTTAATACTCTTCACTACAGGAGCATTCTTCCAGCTGTAGCCAAATCGCAAATCGTTCACCATATACGGATCCAGTGAACGGCTCAGCGTCTGGGTATTATCCAGGTACTGACGAGAAACATATTTCGTATTCAGCTGGGCTGAAAAACCATCAGTATTAAACTGGAATTTCGAATCGGCGATAAAATTCGGAGAAAAAGAAATGTCCGGTTTTTTATAGACCGTTGACTCTTGGTTACCGGTATCGTAGTTATCCAAATAGTAAGTATAATTCTGGATTTTATTCCGGCTGAAGGTGGCATTCCCCGACCATTTTAAGTCAGGCAAAATTTGTATCCCCCCCTGGAGCTCGATGCCGGCCCTGTAGCTGTCCGGCACATTCTGACGGATATAAGCTCCCACATCATTGATCTCTCCCGTCAGAATCAACTGATTTTTATAATCCATATAGTACAAATTAACGCCCACAAAAAAACCTCTGAATGAACCTTTATACCCGGCTTCCCAATCATACAGCCTCTCCGGCTCAGGCCGGTTTTCGGGCGTTGAATTTACGTACTCATCACGCGTCGGTTCTTTGTTTCCAACGCTCAATGAAAAATATGCTCGCTGCCGGTCATTGAAATTATAGGTCAGACCGGCTTTGGGATTGAAAAAAGTCAACCTTGCTTCCTGCTTCACATCCACAATCTTTTCGCCGCCCCCCTGCGCTTTTTGTTTATCCTTACCCAGAAAGGAATAAGTAATATGACGTATCTGTACATCTGCATAAGCACTTAGCTTCTCGGTGATGTTATACTGTCCTTTTAAATACGAGTTGAAATCGGTCTTAAAGGCATTGTTGTCATAATACTTCTGATTGATTTCACTATCCCCGGCATAGCGCGCCCATTTAACATCACCAAAATGGCCGCCGTCGTATTCATTATAGCCACCGCCAAATGTAAGTGACCATTGATCCGCCTCATAATCGGTAGAATAGACAACTCCGTAAAAATCATTTCGCAGCCAGAGATCCCGAATCAAATCCGTCTTATTAATAGTCGTATCCGGCAGTTGTATTGGATCAATTCCATAATCAGTCAATGACTGATTGGCTTTATATTCCTCATAATAACCTCGACCGTAGGTATAATGCAGCGACACATTTGCATTCCAGTTATCCGTCAGCTGATAGGAATAATGCAACTGGTAATGATCCTGCTGATAATTGTCGGTTTCATTGTCATAGGGATCACCGGGCTTTTCCATGCCCGCGGGATTGTACGTTCGATTGCCCTGTTCCAGCTTGCTTTCAGGCACACCGTACCAAGCCTGATAGGTATGCTCGCGACCTGAAAACACATCCGCTCGCAACAGACTGTGATCACCATGCTTGGCCGCCGAGAGGTAGAACGACTTCAAATCCGACCAAGCCCGATCGATATAACCATCCGATGCAATCTTGGATAGCCGCCCTTCGAATTGCCATCCATTTTTCATGAGTCCGGAACCCAGTTTCACATTGGCCTTTCGGGTATTAAATGATCCCACCGACATATTGACTTCACCGTAGGCTTCCGGCCGCATTTTATTCGTCTGGATATTAACCGTAGCACCAAAAGCCCCGGCACCATTGGTCGAAGTTCCAACCCCGCGTTGGATCTGGATATTTTCCACGGATGAAGCCAAATCCGGCATATCCACCCAATAGACGCCCTCAGATTCCGCATCATTCACCGGAATGCCATTGATGGTAACATTTATTCGTTTTTGATCCACGCCGCGAATCCGCATGCTGGAATAACCGATCCCGGCCCCCGCATCCGAGGTGGTCGTTACCGAAGGCGTACTGCTCAGCATATATGGCATATCCTGGCCCAAATTTTTAGACTGGATTTCATCACGTGTCACATTTTCGTAAGCCATGGGCGTCGCTTTATTCACGCGTAGTGCTTTCACAAACACTTCATTGCTCATAATAGTCTTTGGGACCATCTCTATTTTTAAGGACTGTCCACGCTTTTGGGTATCGACCGTCTTCGATTTATATCCCACAAAAGTCACTTTTATCTTTGGGGATTGATTTTCAAGCAGTTTTAGCGAAAAATGCCCGCTGGTATCGGCCGAAACTCCATTGGATGTGCCCACCTGAACAATATTAGCGCCCGGCAAAGGCTGCCCGGTTTGGGCATCTGAAATGATTCCGGAAATCGTTTGTGCATAAAGAGATGAGCTTATCATCAACAATAAACACAGGAAAACCGTGCTTTCAAGTATTTTGGATAACATAAGTTCCTCCGTCTTATAGTTTCATAAGAGCAGGAGATGAACTTGCAAGAAATGCTGATCAAACTGGCAATATGAATATTGCCATGGGTTTCCCTACGCCGGTGTTACCCGGTTCAGGTTCACAGGGTATGATCTCAGCCCGCTGTTGCAAGCACCCCCAACCTATTCTGGTTTGGTTTAGAATCTAAAAATACAATGCACTGTATTGATCTTCAATAAAAATTGATCTGTTAATTATTAGTTGAATCATCCAGGCTTCAAGGGAACCCGCGCCGGGATTGGTAGCCGGTTCGGAAGCAGAACTCTCTCAGAGCGGTATTTGGCAGAATGCGACTCAATCCATTATAACCCGAGAAGACTTTATAGACCTTTGCGGAAATAATTTCGAGCCAGCTTTTCTTTTCTCGTTTTGCAGATAGACCACAGAATACGCAACCGGGATCAAAATCGAACCGCAACACCTCAATTTTAGTTACATGTGTTAGCCATCCCAATTAACGGGATAACCAAATGGGATCCAATAAACTATTACTACTACCCAATGAAACTATACGAGCAACTATTAGATATTCTGCAGCAACTAGACGTAAAATATATCTTCGGGGTGCCGGGAGATGCCATCAATCCACTCGTCGAGGCTATTCGCAAACAAGACAAAATCAAATTCATACACGTTGCCCACGAAGAAGCAGGGGCCCTGGCGGCCAGCGCCATGGCAAAGTTAACCGGGAAATTGGCGGTCTGCGCCGGTACGGTTGGTCCCGGTGCGATCCACTTGCTCAATGGCTTGTATGATGCCAAGAAAGACAATGCTCCCGTCCTTGCGATCACCGGCCAAATTCCTACGACCGAACTTGGAACCAGTTACCACCAGGAGGTCGACTTGCATACCTTGTTCGCAGATGTGGCCCTTTATCGGACATCCGTGTATAATCCCGGGCAGATGCCTCGGGTAGCGCTTGAAGCCTGCAATACGGCCATCAACGACCGCGGCGTATCTGTTTTAAATATTCCCCATGACGTGGGATCCAAAGATGTGCCGGACACCAATTTTCATCTTTCCAATGACCACCGGGGAAAAATTACACCGGATGAGAAAAGCCTGGAAAAGGCCGCCTCATTGATCAACCAAGCCGATAAAATTTCAATTTTAGCTGGTACTGGAACCAGGAATGCAAAAGATGATCTTTTCAAACTGGCCGAAAAGCTGAAAGCCCCCATCATCCATTCGCTTAAGGCTGCGGATATTGTTCCTGACGATCATCCCTATTCGGCCGGCGGACTGGGATTGCTTGGCACAAGAGGGGGAGTAGAAGCGGCTAAAGATTGTGACCTGCTGTTGGTGGCCGGTTCAGACTTTCCTTACCGGGATTGGTACCCCGATGATGCAACCATTATCCGAATTGACCGCAACGGATCTATAATCGGACGACGTGCCCCTAACGATCTCGGGATTGTCGGTGATTGTGAAATTGCTCTTTCAAAAATGCTATCGATAGTATCCGAAAAGTCGGGTACCGATCACCTTGAGAAAGTTCGCCGTTCAAAGGATCGCTGGGAAGAACTGCAATCCCGAAATGTAGATCCGGAGAACAATAGCAAGACCATTCATCCCCAACTGGTTGCCTCAAAAATCGGTCAGCTTGCCGATGATAATGCCATTTTCAGCTGCGATACCGGGGCCGTAACCGTTTGGGCCGCGCGACATCTTAAGCCTCATGGTGACCAGCGGTTGATCCTGTCATTTAACCTGGCATCAATGGCTTTTGCCATGCCGGGTGCGATTGGCGCACAGCTAGCCTATCCCGATCGACAAGTTATTTCGCTATCCGGCGACGGCGGTTTCAATATGTTGATGGGGGATTTCCTAACAGCTGTAAAATATAATCTGCCCGTTAATATCGTGATTTTTAATAATCGTAAGCTGGGCCTGATTAAAATGGAGCAGGAAGTCGAAGGTTATCCCGAAAGTGAAACGGATCTACAGAATCCCGATTACGCGGCTCTG
>Ga0102944_1001653_pt1 | contig 14375 bp, 10 predicted proteins | sample SalPonD_shore_MG_FD_78172 | JGI IMG/M metagenome (GOLD analysis project Ga0102944, IMG submission 78172) | Salt pond soil microbial communities from South San Francisco under conditions of wetland restoration - Salt Pond MetaG... | ecosystem: Environmental > Aquatic > Marine > Intertidal zone >...
ACCTGTAGCGGTGCCACGATCTCGGTCGATCTTCTCCGCCCGAAAGCGATACTTGTCTGCGCCGGGCTCATCGGGGTTGTCGGCGAGGGCGTATCGCCGCAGCACCTCTGTGAGCGAGTCGACACTGTTCGGCGCTACGAAGAGCAGCATATGCAAGTGCGGCGTTCCGTCCTGGTGCGGCTCCTCGATTCGGAAACCGAATGGACGGATCTGCCGGCGGGCAAGCGCCGCCCGGGCGCGTCGCCAGACCTTATGATGGAGGTAGTGATGAGCCCGCTCGACACTCGAGCTGTCCCATTTGGGGATTGCGCCTCCGTTACCATAGGCGCGATGCATCCGTCCCGGGCAGGTAATCGTGTAGAACACCGCTGCCAAGCCACGCACCTGAGCGTACCGTTCGAAGCCCGCCATTCGGGCCATCAACTCGTTACGCCGCAGCGCCGGATTGGCCACTGACCGTGCCACCAGGTCGTCTAGTCCGAACGTTTGCCCAATGTCATTCACCACCTCCAAGTCCGCCAGCGTGTTCCAGTTTCGAGCCCGACGCTCTCGATAGAGATCGAGCCCTTGAGCGCTCACATAGGACTCGTGGACGCCCGAGATCGCGTTAAGACACCGGGCCACCCACTCGACCCGATATGCCACCACACGACGGAGTTGCTGCAACCACCACCGCGAATCCATGAGCCGCTCTCGCTGTCCCCGACTGGAATACCGGTCGGGGCTAGGAGGTTCCACGCCCTTCATTGAACAGACCATTTCCGCAGCGGCGATCTCGCCTCTGGCAATCAGGCTGTGGCACCGCCGGGCGGCGTCGCGTGCCTGTGCCCGGAGCGCGTCATCGTTGCGGGCAGGCACGCCCGGGCAGGTCTGCACAATCTGTCCGACCTCCCACAAATATAGGCAGGCGCCCGCACGGCCATCTTGGCGGAGGCGCCCGATGTATCCAGCAACGATGTCAGGTCGGAGCGGGGACACAACCTTGCGCAGATGCCGCTCCACGAATCGCCGATCCTTGTCCCAGCGGAACTCTCCCCATCGCGGATACAAACCGACATACTCCCACGCGATCTGAGCAAGCAGATTGTCAACACTTAATAAATCAGACGTCTTCCACGGCTCAGCGCCCGTGTCGCTGGCGAACTGCACTACATCGTCAGCGCCGACCACGGCTGTGGCCCCACTGATCGCCCGTTGAACTGCGCAGTTGGCGCTCCATGTAGGCCTGCAGGTCAGCGCGCCGGTACCGGACGCTGCGGTTACCCACCCGAACAAAGGGAATTCGGGCACCAGCCCACCGATCGCGTTCCAGGAACGCCTTGCTCATTCCGAGATAATGCGCGGCCTCGGCCGTCGTCAGAAGTTGCTTGTCCATTGAGCATGCCCTCTCGCTCTAACCGTTCCAGAGCATGCGAATTCGGCACCGGGACAAACAGCGGGATGAACTCGAAAAACCACGTTTATGAATGCAGAAGGTTGAAAGCCACGGTAGGCGTGCGGTGTCGCAGGGTAGGGTCCGCGGGTACCCCAGGGGGTAGGCCTTGGGTACGAACGGGGGGTAGGGACGCGGTATCGCTCGGTAGATCGAGGAGGTAGAGGCGGGGATGGTGTCGCTCGCATCAGACGACGCGCAGCCTAATCCTCCCACGCTATTGGACAGGAATTCCGGTGCGGCGGTCGGCTGTACTGCACAACTACTGACCAGAGAGGGCGCCACCCGCCAGGGTCGGCTCCTGCTCTTGGCCGCGGCTTGAGGCGCTTAGGCTCGGTCGCGAGGAGCGACTACCGACTCGCAGGCGGGTGGCGTGACAGAGAGGATGGCAGCCTGAATTGAACCAGAATATGGCTCCACGCACTCGAAACCATGTTTCTACAATCCGCGCGAGGTTTCGACGATGCGTTGCGCAGGCGCCCGAGACTGTCACGAACCCTTCTTGCGTCGCCGACCACCCCGTTGGTGCTTGGGCGTTGGATTGAGGTCTTTAATCCACCGCTTCCGGCTCTCCACTCCATAGTGCTTAGCACCCTTCGGGATATCCTTACGTTCCACGATGTCCGCCGCCTTTAGCTCGGGGTTTTGTTCCCACAGTTGGCGGGCAAAGTCGCGCATCGCCTCTTGTGCCGCCTTGTTTGGACGTACGTGTTCCGGGGCGACTTCGGACCTATAGACCCAGGCGCCTCCCTCGACCGGAACCTGATACCCCATCGCCGCCGCCAGCAACCGCGGGATCCTGTCGTATGTCGCAAGGCCCCACTTGACGACCTCTTTGGCTTGCAGGTACCCGTGTCCCGCCACTGCCTTCACGCCGGGCTGCGAACGCTCGATTTCTCGTTCGGTTCGGTCCAAGCGCCCGTCCCAATCCTCGTGTTCAGGAAAGAAGTTGCGGGGGCGGTCCGGATCAAAACCAGACAACAGGCAGGCGGACTCGCCCAGACTCCAGTGCTCGAGCCGTGCGTAATCCTCGCAGATGCCCTCAAAGTCCGGCGGGAACTGTTGGAACTGAGGCCTGTCCGCTGGTCCAGTCATCTGTTCACTCCATGCGCGCGGGTTGCCTGGTGCAATGCTTGAAGCCTGTTAGTCGATCGCGTTGCGCCACGCCTGTGGACCGCAAGCCGTTGCCTGGAGCGTTGTCCCATCGCGGTCACTGCCTCGTTTGCCGGGTACGCGGGCGCTTGACACGGGGACCCCGGCCGGCCGTGCTGAAGTCGGCGCACCCCCGGCCGGGCTCCGCCCGGCCGGGGCGCCGCCTCCTTCGGATAGCACGGCCGGCTTCCCCGTGCTCAAGCGCCCGCGAACCACCACACCCGACCGGCGATCGAACAACGATCTGCTCGCCGTTGTACCGGGTTCACGAACTGCTCGTTCACCCATGGTCAGCGCGGATCGGCACAACCTGGCCGCCCTCACGTTCGCGCGCGATCCGCAACATGTAATCGGTGATCTGCTGCATGGGCCCGCGCAGGCGATCGACGTTCGGCACGATGTATCCGGCCGTCACGTCGCTGTGCATCTTGTGATTCACGAGGCGCTTGATCGCGTAGTACGGGATGTCGAGGCTTTCGGCGACCGTGATGAAGGTGCGCCGCAGATCGTGCAGCGTGAACGCGACACCCGAGACTTTCGTGATGCGGCGCATTTGCGGCCGGGGCTCCATCAACCGGCCGTGCTCCCCGGTGCCCGGGAAAACCCACTCGCCGTCGACCAGCCGCCGGCGTTCGGTGAACAACTCCGCGAGAAAATCCGACAGCGGCAGCAACAGCGGCTCGCGGTTCTTGGTCTCGGTGATGCTCAGCGTGCGCGCCTCGAGGTCGATATCCGACCAGCGCAGCCCGAGGCCTTCGCCCCGGCGAAGGCCGGTCAACAACAGCAGCAGCAGGAGATCCCCGACCGCGCGGTCGTAGTACGGCGCCTCGGCGCCGCGCAGGTCTTCCACGGCGGCGAACCAGGCGGGCAGTTGGGTCGGTGCGATCCACGTGCGCCGACGCTTGTCCGGGTACCAGGCGCGCGTGTGCGACAGCCGGCTCACCGGGTTCTCCGGGAACAGGCTGTGTCCCTCGCTGTCCTCGTACTGGTGATGGGCGAAGTTGAACAGCGCGCGCAGCACGCGCATGGCGTTGTTCGCCTGCGCGGGGCTCGCCTCGCCGAGGCGGGCGTGGCGGCGCGCGACCGCGTCCTTGGAGATCGAGGCGAGTGGGCGGTCCTGCCAGTCGCCGAAGGCCTTGCGCATCTGGCGGCGGTAGTCGAACACCGTCGCCGGTCGCAGCCCCTTGCGCGTGGCGACGTAGGCCTCGAACACTTCGGCGAGCGTGACCTTACGGGCGCGCTCGATGGCCGCCTCGGTCACCGGGTCGACGCCATCGGCGACCTTGCCGAGGAAGGACTCGGCGCGCTTGCGCGCCTGCTCGACGGTGAGATCGCCGTAGCGCCCGAGCGTCTTGCGCCGCACCCGGTCGCCGACGCGTTTCTCGACGACAAAGCTCTTGATGCCGCCGGCGGTCACGCGCAGGGCGAAGCCGCGCAACACGGCATCGCGATAGAAGGCCTGGCCGGCGGCCGGCGGCTCGACGTGGTCGACCACGGATTTGGTGAGCTTCACGGCGTCCCCCGTTCGTCCCTTGGTCGGCCTGTGTAGACAGGGTGTAGACACGAGCGGTCAAAAACTGACCAAGTGCTTCCAACACGAGGAGACACCCGCGGGCGTAAAAAGTCAACCGCTACAGGGACTTATCAAAGGCCTGCAAACAGCCGGGGGTGAGCCGCAAACACCCCGAAATCCCGCTCATAATCCCTTGGTCGTCGGTTCGAATCCGACCGGGCCCACCATCCCGTTCAGCCCTTTCGAAGAAAATGTGCATGGCGCGAAAGTTTGTCCGCTCTGGACCAACCATGGCGCCAATGACTCCATAGACTGTCCGGGATGCTCTGCGGTGCTGGGATGGCTCTGAGCGGCGACGGCGGCCACCACAACGGACCGCAAGATCCTGTTTTTCGACGTTGATCCTCACGGGGACGATTACTACCCAATTCTTGCCAGGCTGCCTGGTGCCCAATTGGGGCCGGCGTGATGCTGGCTCGGTCGGATTCACAGCCATGTCTCTATCGCTGGTCCGAAACCTTCCCCGCTGCGGCCCCGCCCACCGAGTTACACACGTGACGGGACACAGCCGAACTCCGCTCGGACCGGTCACGGATGAGTCCGATCGATGGAGTAGAGGGCCGACGTGGTTGTGGTCGCCGACGATATCGGCTAGGTGTCTGGCGTCAACTACTCTGGCCGGTCGTGTTGCCTCATCGCGGAGTGTTATCGGGCTGTCTCGGTGCCGGACCACCGCATTACCTGGCCGTAAGCAACGGGCAATCATCCAACAATCTCCGTCACCTAGACTAGTGGAAGCAGGGCGCGGGATCCGACCTCGCGGCCTCGGTCCGCACCACCTTGCGTGCTGCGCTGCGCGCTTCGCGGAGGTACCCACCGATGCAGCTCGGAATGATCGGCCTTGGACGGATGGGCAGTGGCATGGTGCGCCGGCTCCTGGCCGCGGGGCACGAGTGTGTGGTCTTCGATCTGGACGCCGAAGCCGTACACGCGCTCGAGCGTGACGGCGCGACCGGGTGCACGGCCCTCGACGACTTCGTCCGTTCCCTCCGTTGGCCGCGCGCGGCATGGCTCATGGTGCCGGCCGGAGCGGTGGATTCGACGCTGGAGGATCTCGCGCCCCTGCTCGAAGCGGACGACGTGGTCATCGATGGCGGCAATTCGTACTACCGGGACGACGTCCGCCGGGCGGACGCGCTCGGGCGGTCCGGCATTCACTACGTCGACGTCGGCACCAGCGGCGGCGTGCACGGTTTCGAACGCGGTTTCTGCCAGATGATCGGCGGGGAGGCCGAGGCCGTGCGGCGGCTCGATCCTGTCTTCGCTGCGCTCGCGCCGGGGCGCGACGCGGCCGCACCCACACCCGGTCGGGCGGCCGCCGCCGGCACCGCGGAGCACGGGTACCTGCACTGCGGGGCGCACGGTGCCGGGCACTTCGTGAAAATGGTGCACAACGGCATCGAGTACGGGCTGATGGCCGCCTACGCCGAGGGCCTGGACGTACTGCGCCACGCCAACATCGGCGCGGACGAGCAGGCGGTCGACGCGGAGACCTCCCCGGCACGCGACTCGGAGTACTACCGTTACGACTTCGACCTGGGCGAGATCACGGAGGTCTGGCGCCGCGGCAGCGTGATCACCTCGTGGCTACTCGACCTGACCGCGGCCGCCCTGAATCGGGACGGCGCCCTGGAAGACTTCTCCGAGGAGGTGTCCGACTCCGGCGAGGGACGCTGGACGATCCAGGCCGCCGTCGACACCGGCGTGCCCGCCCATGTCCTGAGCGCGGCGCTCTATGAGCGCTTCGCCTCGCGCGGCGAGGCCGCATTCGCGCACCGGGTGCTCTCGGCCATGCGCTACGGGTTCGGCGGGCACGAGGCGAAACCGGCGCAAGACACGTCGACTTCCGGGGCATCGGAACCGGAATGATCGACGGATTCGAGCCAGCGGCGGAACCGTCGGATGCGCTGGTCCTGTTCGGCGTCACCGGCGACCTCGCGTACAAGCGTATCTTCCCCGCGTTGCAGGCCCTGGTGCAGGCCGGGCGGCTGGACATCCCGGTGATCGGCGTCGCCAGCACGAAGGCCGACACGGCGTGGCTGCGCGAGCGCGTGCGCGACAGCCTCGAGCACCATGCGCGCAATGGCGTCGATGCCACGGCATTCGAGCGCCTGTCGGGTCGGCTGCAGTACGTCCAGGGCGACTACCGGGATCCCGACACATTCACGCGCCTGCGTGCAGCGCTGGGCGATGCCTCGCGGCCGCTGCACTATCTGGCGATCCCGCCGAGCCTGTTCCCGACGGTGGTGGAAGGGCTGGCGAACGCGGGCTGCGCGGACAGCGCACGTCTGGTGGTCGAGAAACCGTTCGGGCGCGACCTGGCATCGGCGCGGTCGCTGAACCAGTCGCTGCACCGCGTGTTCGCCGAGGACGACGTGTTCCGCATCGATCACTACCTCGGCAAGGAGGCCGTGCAGAACCTGCTGTACTTCCGCTTCGCGAACGCCTTCCTCGAGCCGATCTGGAACCGCAACTTCGTGCGTTCCGTGCAGATTACGATGTCGGAGGACTTCGGCATCGCCGGCCGGGGGCGGTTCTACGATGAGGTCGGCGCCGTGCGCGACGTCGTGCAGAACCACCTGCTGCAGGTGCTGAGCCTGCTGGCCATGGAGGCGCCGGTCACGATGGAGGCCGGAGAGCTGCACGACGAGAAGGTCAAGGTCCTGCGGGCCATCCGGCCGGTCGCGCGTGCCGATGTGGTGCAGGGGCAATTCGCCGGTTACCGCGACGAGGAAGGCGTAGCGTCGGACTCCGGCGTCGAGACGTTCACGGCCATGCGGCTGCACATCGACTCCTGGCGCTGGAAGGGTGTGCCGTTCTTACTCCGCACCGGCAAGCGCCTGCCGGTGACGGCCACCGAGGTCATGGTCCGGATGCACCCGCCGCCGCACGATGTGTTCCGCGAAACGGAGCCGGCCAGCCCCGGGCATTTCCGCTTCCGCCTGAGCCCCGAGGTCGTCATCGGGCTCGGTGCGCGCGCCAAGAAGGCAGGGGAGCGGATGCTGGGGGAGCCGGTCGAGCTGCAGGTCTGCCACGAGGATCCCGCGGATCGCGATGCCTACGAACGTCTGCTGGGCGACGCGCTGCGCGGCGACAAGACACTGTTCGGCCGCGAGGACGGCGTCGAGGCCGCCTGGCGCGTGATCCAGCCGGTGCTGGACATGGCGCCGGGCGCGAAGCCCTACGAGCCCGGCAGTTGGGGGCCGGAGGCCGCGCGCACGCTCGCCGCGGACAGCGGCGGCTGGCACGACCCTGCGACCGGATCACCGCGCGACGATGGCCGCGGCACCGCGGACAACGCAGTGCACACGCGGCTCGGATGAGGTGCCACCGGCATGGAGGTCCACGTCCTGCCGGACGCCGCCAGTGCCTGCCGCCGCGCGGCCGAGCTGATCGCCGCTGCTGCCGTCCAGACAGTCGAGGCACGCGGCCGTTTTCTGCTGGCACTGAGCGGGGGTACCACCGGCGCCGCCCTGGTGCAGGAACTGGCCGACGCGCCACTGCCCTGGCACGCCATCCACCTGCTGCAGGTCGACGAACGGGTCGCGCCGGTGGGTGATGCCGAGCGCAATCTCGAACCGATCCGGCGCGCGCTGCTGGCAACCGGCCGGATCGCGCCCGAGCGGGTGCATGGCATGGCCGTGGAGAGCGACGACCTGGACGCGGCCGCCGCGCGCTACGCCGCCACGCTCAGGGCGCTCGCCGGCTCGCCGCCGGTGCTCGACCTGGTGCACCTCGGTCTGGGCACGGACGGACACACGGCCTCGCTGGTCCCCGGTGACCCGCTGCTCGACGTGCACGACGGCGACGTCGCGCCAACCGGCACGTACAACGCACGGCGGCGCCTGACGCTCACCCTGCCCGTGCTCAACCGGGCGCGGCGGGTGCTCTGGCTCGTCACGGGCGGCGACAAGGCCGAAGTCCTTGCGCGGCTGCAACGCGGCAACCGCGCGCTGCCGGCGAGCCGTGTGCGCCAGGACCGGGCCGTGGTGGTCGCCGACCGGGCTGCAGCCGCGCACCTCGATGCCCGCGTGGCGGATCCGGACCAATGATGGAGAATACCCGGCCGGACGCAAACGAGGCCCGTGCGAAGGGCTCGGAGGGCTATCTCCCGATCGGCGACTACGCGCTGGTCGGCGACTGCCGCAGCGCCGCGCTGGTCTCGCGCCTGGGCTCGATCGACTGGCTCTGCCTGCCGCACTTCTCCAGCCCGGCGACGTTCGCCGCCCTGCTGGACCGCCGGCGCGGCGGCCGCTTCGCGCTCCGCCCGACGGCAGCGTTCGAGGTCAACCGCCGCTACCTGCCGCAGACCAACGTGCTCGAGACCACGTTCCGCACGCAGTCGGGGACATTGCAGCTCACCGACTGCCTGCCCATCGTCAACGACGCGGAGCGTACGCAACAGCTGCAGCCCCAGCGCGAGGTCCTGCGGCTGGTGAGCTGCGTCGAGGGCGAGGTGGAGCTCGAAGTCGTGTTCGAGCCACGACCGGATTTCGGGCACCGGCGCGCCCGCCTGAAACGCCGCGGCCGGCTCGGCTGGACCTGCCAGGGCGGCAGCGAGATCCTGATGCTGCACACCGACCTGCCGCTGGACGACGGCGACGGCACGGGCCTGTGCAGCCGCTGCCGGCTGCGCGCCGGCGAGTGCGGCGCGTTGTCGCTCACCTATGCGCGCCACGACATCGGCGTGATCCTGCCTCTGGGCGAACACGCGCGCGAGCGCTGCCACGACACCGTGCAATGGTGGCGCCGCTGGTGCGCGCGCAGCGTCTACGACGGACCGTACCCGGAAATGGTCGAGCGCAGCGCGCTCACGCTCAAGATGCTGACCTACGGCCTGTCGGGTGCGCTCATCGCTGCACCGACGACGTCGCTGCCGGAGGTCGACCGCGGCGTGCGCAACTGGGACTACCGCTACTGCTGGCCGCGCGACGCCGCCCTCACGCTGAGCGCGTTCCTGGAGCTCGGCCACCGGGGCGAGGCCGATGCCTTCCTCGGCTGGCTGCTGCATGCGACGCGACTGAGCTGGCCGCGGCTGCAGGTGCTCTACGACGTCTACGGCGAGACCCGGGTGCACGAGCGCGAGCTCAGCCACCTGGAGGGCTATCGCGGGGCGAGCCCGGTGCGGGTCGGCAACGAGGCCAGCGACCAGCGCCAGCTCGACGTCTACGGCGAGGTCATCGCCGCGGCCCACGACCACGTGGCGCACGGCGGGCACCTCGATGCGGACGAGGCGCGCCTGTTGCGGGGCTTCGCCGAGCAGGTTTGCCGCAAGTGGCGCCTGGGCGACCAGGGCATCTGGGAGGACCGCGACGCGGGCCGGCATCACACCCACTCCAAGGTGATGTGCTGGGTCGCGCTCGACCGCATCGTGCGCATGGGCCAACAAGGGCACCTGCGCGTACCGCTCGAGCGCTACGGGCCGGAACGCGACGCCATCCGGAAATCCATCGAGGCCAACGGTTTCAACGAGGAGCAGGGCACCTACGTCTCCGTGTACGGCGGCGACGACGTCGACGCCAGCCTGCTGCTGATGGCGCTCTACGGCTACCAGCCAGCGGACGCGCCACGCATGCTCGCGACGTACCGGCGCATCGAGAACGAGCTCGGCCGCAACGGTTTCCTCTACCGCTTCCCGCGCGAGTACGACTCCGGCTTTCTGCCGCCCGGCGAGAATGCCTTCGTGATCGCCAGCTTCTGGGCCGTCGAGTACCTCGCGCTGCTGGGCGAGCGCGAGCAGGCGCGCACGCGCTTCGAGCGCATCGTCGCGTGCGCCAACGACCTGGGGCTGCTCGCCGAGGAGGTCGACCCGGCGGACGGCCGCCTGTACGGCAACTTCCCGCAGGCATTCAGCCACCTGGGGCTGATCGTCGCCGCGCACGCGCTGGCCGGGGCGCCGGCCGTGCGCGGACGCGCCCCCGAAAGCCCGGCACGGGAGCGCTGATGCATCTCGCCCTCACGCACGTCCACTCGATCCTGCTCTGGGGGCTGATCGCGACGGTCGCCCTGACGACCATCATGCAGGGCAGCTTCGGCTTCGGGCTGTCGCGCCTGAGCCTGCCCCTGCTGGCAGGGACCGTATGCACCGGCAACCGCCGCTGGGCGAACATCCTCGGTGTGCTCATCTACGTCGTGGTCGGCTGGATCTTCGCGTACTTCTACCTGGTGATCTTCCAGGGTTTCGGGTATGCCAATGCCTGGCTCGGCGCCCTGGTCGGCCTCGCCCATGGCCTGTTCGTGCTGGTCGTCCTGCTGCCGCTGCTGCCCCAGTTCCACCCGCGCATGGCCTCGGAGTACGACGCCCCGAGCGAGGGCCGGCGGCTCGAGCCGCCGGGATTCCTGGGCATGAACTACGGTGTCCAGACCCCGGTCGTGGCCCTCATCGGCCACACGACATACGGCGCCATTCTGGGGGCATTCCTGCTGGTGCCCTCGGGTTGAACGGACCGGCCGAATTCACCCGTTGCAGGCAACCGCCACGTGATGCCGTCCGCCCGGGGCCGCGAGGCTGCGCTCGAGCGCGCGATTGATCGCGTCCAGCGGAAACACCTCCGCGTCGAAGCATGACAGATCGAGCGCGCCGCTCGCCGCCAGGCGCAGCAGCCGCTGCGGCACGTCGCGCGGGAACCAGAAGGATCCACGCACGGCGATGTCCGCGGACATCACCTGTGCCGCGTCGATGGACAGGGGTGCCTCCAGCTGGCCGACGAGGACCGCGGCACCTCCTCGCCGCAACTGGCCGACCAGTGCTTCGGTGCGCCCCGTGTCCGGCCCGCCCGAGCACTCGAGGAACAGGTCGTGCTCGCGCTGCCAGTCGCCGACGGTAACCCGCGGATCGAGGCGGGTCAGGTCATCGATGACCGCCTGGCGCCGACCGAACACGGCGACCTCGCCGGCCCCCATCGCCAGCGCGACCAGCACGGCACTGGTGCCGAGCAGCCCGCTCGCCCCACCGATCGCCACGCGCGCCCCCGGCTCGAGTCCACCGCGCTCCAGGCCGGCATACGCGGTCCCCAGCCAGCCCAGGCGGCACAACACGGCGGGCTCGGTGTCGATTTGAGCGGGGATCGGCACAACGCACTCGCGCGGCAGCAGCACCTGCTCGGCGAAGGTGCCGTCGGGCCAGCGGTCGAGCAGGCGTTGCGCATCGGGCCCGACGCCGAAGCAGCCGATGAAGCCGTAGTCGCGCGGGACACCGACGCCGGGCGACTCAAGGTACATGTCGCAGTACACGCGGCGCCCGACCAGGTTGTCACCCACGCCTTCGCCGGCAGCCTCCACGATGCCGACGGCACAGTGGCCGGTGGTGAACGGGCGTCGCGGCGTGACCGGGAAGACCCCGTCGAGCAGTTGCCCGATGTACGTCGGCATGAACGCCGCCTCGACCCGCACGACGACGCAGTTCGCGGACGGGTTCGGGTCGGGCACGTCCTCGATCACGAAATCGCTGCGGCCGTCGAGCACTCGCGAGGCTTTCATGGCTGATCTCCTCCCTTGGCACCGATTGACAGTGGGGTGGCTGCCGGCATGGTGATGCCGCGCACGCCCTACCGCAGGATGTACCGATCGATGAAATCGCGGGCATGGAGACCCAGCCCCACGACCGGCAGCATCCAGGGATTCCCCGTGTACCCGATGCGCCCGCGCAGGGGAAGCCGCTGGAAGATCGAAGCCTCCTCGGTCGGCTGCAGCACGGCCCGGGCCACCCGGTCGCCGAGGTAGACGGACATGGCAACCCCCTGCCCGCAGTATCCGAGCGCGTAGTACAGCCCGTCCTCGCAGCCGATGTGGGGCAGACGGTCGAAGGTGAACGCGACCGTGCCGTTCCAGCTGTATTCCGGCTGCACATCGGCCATCGACGAGCCGAAGACGCGGCGCAGCCCGTTCATCAGGCGCCGCCCGCTCTCGGCGAGTCCAATGTCGCCCAGGCTGGCGCGGCCGCCGAAGACAATGCGCGTGCCATCCGGCGACGGTCGGAAATAATAGAGCACGTTCTTGCTGTCCTGAATCATGCGCCCGTTGGGGATGAGCGCACGCACGCGGTCGGCCGGCATGGGCCCGGTGGCGATGACATAGCTGCGCGCGGGCACCAACCGCCGCGCGAACGGCCCCGGCCCGCCGCGCGAGTAGCCGTTGGTGGCGATGACCACCTGATCGGTATCGATGCGCATGCCGTCGGTGGCCACGGTCCAGCCGCCGGAGCGGCGCTCGATCCCGGTCACGCGATGGTGCTCGAACAGTGCGGCACCGTGCCGTGCCGCAGCCCGCGCCAGGCCGCCGACCAAGGCAGCGGGCTGGAGCCCGCCAGCGAGCGGCAGCAGCTTGCCGCCATGATAGAGGCCGGAGGCCAGCTCGGCGCGGCCCTCCGTCCGCGACAGCACGTGCGTCTCGACCCCGACCGCCGCCAATTCCTCCTGTTCAGCCTTCATGGCGGCGAGGTGGCGCGGCGTGCAGGCGGCGAAATACATGCCGCAGCGGCTGTAGCCGCAGTCGATGTCCTCCTCGCGGATCAGCGCCTCCAGATGCGGCACCGACGCGCCGGCCTCATCGAAGATGGCGCGGCAGGTCGCGGGATCCGTCCGGCGGGCGAGTTCCTCGGGCGACCACTTGAGGACGCCGCTGACCATGCCGCCGTTACGCGAGCTGGCGCCGGACCCGATGCGCTCGGCCTCCAGGACCGCCACGGACATTCCGGCGCGTGCCAGGTGACGCGCCGCGGCCAAGCCGGTATAGCCGGCACCGACGACGACCGCGTCGTAGCGCCCGCCGGGAACTCCGGCCGCGGCCGGCCAGGCATCGACGCCCGTCCACCAGTAGGGATCCGTGCATGGGGTGGGCCGATTGACGCTCACGGGCGGGGACTCCCCTCGCAGCGCAAAAAGGGGCCCCGGGCGAGCCCCGGGGCCCATCGGGCCGCAGCGGACAAGCCGCCCCGGCGCGTCTAGTAGCCGCCCTTGCCGGCCGGCTGGACCAGCAGCTTCGTCGCAACGTAGTACACGAGGCCGCCGACCACTGCCGTGGCAGCGAGGCCGTGAGGTACTCGTACGGCGAGTGGCTGACGTAGGTCAGCGGGTTGAGCAGGTACCAGTAGGTGGCGAACCCGGCCGCCATCGCGATGACGGCGGCAATGTTTACCCCGCCCCAGTAGAAGTAGTCGGAGCGGCCGCTGTCATCGTAGATCGCCTTGATCGACACGCGCTTGTCGCGCAGGAAGAAGTAGTCGGTGATCTGGATGGCGCACAGCGGCGCGAAGAACACCCCGATCAGCGCCAGGAAACTGCCGAAGCTGTTGAAGAACAGCTCCGGGATCACCGCACCGACGATCGCCACCGGGATCACCGACACGAGCACGGTCTTCTTCCAGCTCATCTCGCTGATGCCCGGTACCTGCTTGACGCCGAGCGACGAGGCGTAGACGCCGATCACGGCGGTGCCGAAGTTCGCCGCAATGACGAACAGCAGCGCGATCACGCCGTAGACCGGCCCGCCGAGCTGGACGAGCCAGGCGGACGGGTCCGACGTCTCGAGCGCGAGGATCGCCGCCAGCCCGATGATGCTGAGCACCGGCACCGGGAACCCCATGCCGAGCATCGACGGCAGCGTCGCCTTGTGCGCATCGGAGCCGACCCGGACCATCGCCCCGATGTAAGGCCACCAGGACAGCAGGCTGACGATGCCGATCTCGATGCCGGTGGTGTAGTTCCACAGCCGGCTGTCGGCGGCATAGGCGGGCTCGGCCGCGACAATCTGGCCGCCGGCCTGCGTGAGCAGCTCGTAGATCATCCACAGCCCGAGGCCGACGATCACGAAGAACAGCACCTTCGAGACCTTCTCGATCCCGCGCGAGCCTTGCCGCAGGACCAGGAACACGATGCCGCAGGCCACCAGCGTGGACACCGGCACGAGCCACTGGCCGCCGTCCGGCGGCACGAACCCGAGCGTGGCGATGAGCTGGCGTACCGACTTGGCGAAGAAGATCAGCAGGATCGAGTTCCAGCCGATGATCGAGATGTACTGCAGGGCGACCGTGATCACCCAGCCGCGGCTGCCGAACTGCGGAATGGAGCCCTTGATCGAGTCGATGCCGAACTTCGTGGCGATCGGTACCACCGCCAGCGTGACGAGCAGCATGCCGATCATGCTGCCGGCCGTCATGGCCGCGATGCCCATCTTGAGGTTCAGGTAGTACCCGACGTACTCGCCGATGACGTAGCACCA
>Ga0102944_1001654_pt1 | contig 14362 bp, 10 predicted proteins | sample SalPonD_shore_MG_FD_78172 | JGI IMG/M metagenome (GOLD analysis project Ga0102944, IMG submission 78172) | Salt pond soil microbial communities from South San Francisco under conditions of wetland restoration - Salt Pond MetaG... | ecosystem: Environmental > Aquatic > Marine > Intertidal zone >...
ACTCGAAAACGACGAGGTGCAGAGTGCCCTGCAGCAGGCCGTGAAAGGGATTTCGGACCCGTGGCGCAACGTGCGCCATTTCCTGGCCGGTCTGGTGACATTCTGTGCAGCTGTCATCGTTGGTATCTTCAACGCGCTGCCGGACGCAATGTCTGGTCAGTCCGATCCGTTCAAAAAGATGCTCGGTGGCGTGTTGGCTTGGCTGGCGATTGCCGCTCTGGTTGCGACGGCCTGTGGGATCTATGCTCAGTTGGGCAGCTGGGAGTGCCGCAAGGCCTACGACTCGAAACAACCCTATGACGTGAAGCCGGGGTACCTGATACTCACCATGGGGCTGCCGATGGCGTGCGGTGCGGTAGCGGCTATCTGGTGTGCCATATTCGGGTTCCGGCTGCTCCAGTGACAAGGTCAAAGGCGGATCAAGGGGTCAGACCCCTTGATCCCCACAGGTTGGGCAGCGTGTCATTGGAATAGCCGGAGACGAAGCTTTTCACCCCGCCGCTGTCGGCAGCATAGACATGCCGTTGCACGGCGCCGATGTCGGCTCCGTACACGTGGATGCTGATGGAGACCTGATCGTCGAAGGCGTTCCGCACCCGGTGGATATCGCCGATGGCGGGCGACACGGCTTCCACTTGTCCGGCTTCCAGCCGGTGCGGACCATAGCCGACCAGCCTACCATCGTGGTGCCGCTGGAAGGGCTCGCACAGCTCCGCTCCGCGCAGTACCCCGACAAGCCCCCAGACCGTATGGTCGTGGATCGGCGTGGACTGTCCCGGCCCCCAGACGAAACTGACCACCGAGAACCGCTCCAGGGGATCGCAGTAAAGCAGGTACTGCTGGTAATACTGGGGATCGGGCTGCGCCCAGGCGTCCGGCAGCCAGTCGTCGCGACGTACGAGATCGGCCAGAAGCCGCCCCCCCTGGTCGATGATGCCGGCTTCCGCGGCATTGCCCGAGGAGACGAGCAGCGTCATTTCCTTGATGAAATCACGCAGCGGAGACGTCGTGGTCACATCGCACCCCTGGTCACCTGTATATCATCGGTTTTAATTAATTAATAGAATCGGCCAGGCGTATCCGCCCGCCACTTACCCCGTGAGGGGACGGAAACGCGCATCGCCGTCTCTTGCAATCTGCGGCACCAGGTCCACCTCCCAGGTCAGGTAACCCTGCATGCTGGACGGGTCGGCTTCGGGGTGCTCGTAGGGCTTGTACCAGGCGTCATCCTGCTCGGTCAGGGGACGCAGCATCCCCGCCTCGCTCGCCAGGCCTGCGTCGAACCAGGCGCGATTGCCGTCGGCGAGCACCTGAACGCGCAGGTCGGGTTGCAGCGCCTGGGCTTCGGGGGCGGCCAGTTGCGCCAGCACTCCGTCGCCGGAGGTTAACACCAGGTGTGATGGCCGCGGCAGTGCGTCCAGAGCTTCCTGAAGACGGGCGCGTACGGCCCACCACGCGCCGGGGATGTGCGCGGACCTGTAGTCGAGGCTGGTGGACAGATCCAACACCGCCAGCGAACTGTCATTGAGCAACGGCGCCAGCGTTTGAGGGGCGATGGTGGTGGCAGGCCGCACCCCCAGTACGTGGCTCGTGCGCGAACCCTGCACCTGGGGCAGGTCTCCGATTCCCCCGGCCAATATCGCCACCTCCGGCCAGCCGAGCTGCAACAGCCAGGATGCCGTCATGGTGGCCCGCACTTCGGTGTCATCCACCAGCACGAGCCGCGGGTTGCGCACGCCCACATATTCGTCGGTTGCCTGAACCAGTTGCCCGCCCGGGGCGTGGCGCGCATCCGGCAGATGCCCGGCTTCGAATTCCTCGGGGCTGCGCACGTCGAAAATGAAGAGACTGCGCTCTTCGGCCTCGGCGCGCCAGGCATCCAACTGCTTCCCATCGATGCGCCTGACACCCGCGCGTTCACCGACCCGCTGCGCGGCGGCTTGTGCCCAGGCCAGCGCCTCGGACGACGGCGGCGGTGCGACTCGCTGCTGGCCGTGTTCGAGCTCCAGTCCGGCCAGGCGCCATCCCATGGTCCCGCCTTTTAGTGCCGCCACCGGGTTGGGGACCCCCGCATTGACCAGGGACTGGGTGCCGATGATGCTGCGGGTGCGCCCGGCGCAGTTGACCACGATCGGCGTCCCGGGGTCCGGCGCGAGATCCCGTACCCGGTAGACCAGTTCCGCGCCAGGGGTGTCGATGCCCCCTGGGATGTTCATGCGCTGGTACTCATCCAGGGGGCGGGCGTCCAGAATGACGACGCGTTCTCCCCGATCGATCCGTGCCTTCAACGCCTGGGGTGTGATGTGCGGGGTCTGACAGGTCCGCTCCACGATTTCGCCGAACGCCTTGCTGGGGACATTGACGCCGGAAAACACCTCAAAACCGCTGTTGCGCCAGGCCTCGAGGCCGCCCTCGAGAACGCGCGCGTCGGTGTACCCGAGTTCCCCCAGACGCGCGGCGCCCCGCTGAGCCAGTCGCGCGGTTCCGACCCCACCGTCCATGACGACCATACGGGTCGTGCGGCGCGGCACCAGAGCGTCGATCGTCAGTTCCAGGCGGCTCAGGGGAACGCAGCAGGCGAACAACAAATGCTCCTTCGAGAAGGGGCCTTGCTCGCGCACATCGAGGAGCGCCAGCTCCGCCCCGTCGCGGAGCAGTTCCTTGAGCTGGTTCGGGGTGACAGTAGCCATATAGAGAAAACCGTATACCTATATCGGCGTCGACACCAGACGGATCAAGGGGATCAAGGGGTCTGGGGATCAAGGGGTCGGGGATCAAGGGGTCAGACCCCTTGATCTACCAAATCCTTGACATTGCGCCCGGGGGCGGCTCCAATCCAGCTATCCCTCTCTGCCCGGGGTGTCCCGACGTGCCGCGTTTCATGTTCATCCTCCTGGGTCTGTTCGTGCCGCTGCTCGGCGCCGGCGCTCATGAGGTGGTGGTCCCCGCGGTGATCGGCAAGCTTTCGGCCCAGCATCTGACCCAGCGCATCTACGTTATTCACGGTCCGCAGGCGCTGCCCTCGCCGAAGACCCACGCGTTCATGAACAATCCCGGATTCATCGTCACTTCGAAGGGTGTCGTGGTGATCGACCCGGGCAGCAGCCTCCAGGTCGGGGAAGGCGTGCTGGAGAAGATCGCCCGGGTTACCGACAAGCCGGTGGTGGCGGTGTTCAACACCCATGTCCACGGCGATCACTGGTTGGGCAACCAGGCCGTGCATGCCCGGTTTCCCGATGCCGTCATCTATGCCCACCAACGCATGATCGAGCGGGCCCAAGCAGGCGAGGGGGAGTCCTGGATCGCGTTGTTTCAGAAAATGACGAAGGGCGCGCTCACCGGCACGCAAGTGGTGCCGCCAACGGTCGGGTTGAAAGGCGGCGAGGTGCTGGACTTCGGCGATACGCAGCTGCGGATGCTGCACACCGGGAAGGCGCACACCGACCACGATCTGATGATAGAAGTCATTCAGGAAAGCGCCGTGTTCACCGGGGATGTCGTCACCAACCACCGGGTGCCGTCCTCCGACGTACCGCAGGACGCCGATTTCAAGGGCCAGATCAAGGCCATCAATGCACTGCTGGCCACCGACAACCAGCTCTTCGTACCGGGCCACGGACTCAGCGGCGGGCGCGAAGTGCCCGAGGCGTCGCTGCGATTCCTCAACATTCTGTACGGATCGGTCCGCAGGTATTACGAGCAGGGTCTGAGCGACTATGAGATGAAGGCCCAGGTCATTTCCGATCTCGCAGAATTCAAGGACTGGTACAACTTCGACGAACTGGGCCGCGTGATCAGCTTTGTCTATCTGCAGGTCGAGAAGGATTCATTCGAATAAGGCGTTCCTCCCGCCAGTGCCCACGGGCCTTACCAGCGCTCGAAGACGCAACGGGAAAACAAGGGATTTGCCATGACCAGAGTCGCCGTCGTTCAACAGCCCCCCGTGTTCCTGGACAAGTCGGCGACGGCCGAGCGGGCCGCCGGCTACGTCGAAGAAGCTGCTGGCAATGGCGCCAATCTCCTGATTTTCCCGGAGGCGTTCATTCCCGGTTATCCGGCCTGGATCTGGCGACTGCGGCCGGGCGGAGACTGGGGCTTGGCCGAGCAGATCCACGAACGTCTGTTGGCGAACGCGGTGACGCTCTCCAGTGACGATCTGCGCCCGCTCTTGGATGCCGCCCGCAGCCAGGGGGTGACTGTGCTGTGCGGGATGGACGAACGCGACGGCGAGCTCAGCCAGGCCACCCTCTACAACACCGTCGTATTAATCGGCCCCGATGGTCGGGTTCTGAATCGCCACCGCAAGCTGATGCCCACCAATCCAGAGCGCATGGTCTGGGGTCTCGGCGATGCCTCCGGCCTGAACGTCACGGAGACGCCGGCGGGACGCGTCGGCGCGCTGATCTGCTGGGAGAACTACATGCCTCTGGCGCGGTACGCCCTGTACGGCCAGGGCGTGGAACTCTACGTGGCGCCGACGTATGACAGCGGTGACGGTTGGATCGGCACCATGCGGCACATCGCCACAGAGGCGGGCTGTTGGGTGATCAGCAGCGGCACAGCCTTGCGGGCCAGCGATATTCCGGAAGATTTTCCCCAGAAGGCGACGCTCTATCCCGATCCGGGGGAATGGGTCAACGCCGGCGACTCAGTCGTCATCGCGCCTGGTGGCGAGGTGCTGGCCGGTCCCCTTCGCAACGAACAGGCGATCCTGTACTGCGATGTCGAGCCCGACCGCGTCGCGCTTGCGCGGCGCACCCTCGATGTCGCCGGCCACTACGCACGCCCCGACATCTTCCAGCTGTACGTCAACCGCCAGCCCCAGAGGCCCGTGCATTTCGACAACTGATGAGCCGGGGTCTGCTCCTCGTTCTCCCCAATGCCCAAGATCCGAAAGACGAAATCGGATCAGGACTCAACAGCCTCGGTTCCGCACGACCGGTGTTGCGGGATCAATCGGGGTCCGAGCCCGGTACTGCATGTCACGCAAGGCTGAAGACGATCGTTTTGTCCGACAGGGTATAGTCTCCGGCGCCGATTGCTTCCCGCACCACCGTGGAGGCATCCCCGATGCAGATCGAAGTATTGGGGTAGGCGCGCTCCTTGACTTCGACCCTTGCCTTGTCGGTGATCCGGTGCCGGGCCTTGAGGCAGGTGAGTTCCTTTTTCAATTCTTTGGCGTCGTCGCCGGTTTGTTTGAGCGTGGCGAACACCCGTTCCAGCGTCTGTTTACTGTGCTCGTCGGTCGCGGAACGCAGCCGGCCAATCAACGTGGTCAATCTGTCGTATTCAGCTTCTTTGTCGGCGAGGGTGCGTTCGTGATGTCTGATCTCGTCATGCAGCGCCGGATCGCTGCCCACTTCCAGCGCGGTGCGGACATGGGCCTGGGACCCGATTACCTGTGCCGAGATGAAAGCGGTGGCCTTTGTGAACCCACCGAGGATATGCCCTTTCTTCGAGCCCTTCTTGCCCACCACGATGCAATTTAAGGCGGTCAGGTCTGAGTGGGCGACCAGTTCATGTACCGTAATGTCTTTGGCGGCCTCGACAATCGCGTTCTCGATGAAGCGTGCCGAGATGCAGCCGCCGCTTTTCAGTTGCGCGGTACCAGGGCCCCGCTTTCTGGATTCGTTCCGGACATTGCCGCGCCCGATGACGCCGCCGCTAACGGCAATATCGCCATTGGCCTGTATGACTGCGCCGTCGACCATGCCGGAGACGCGCACATCGCCGGTCGCCTGTATTCTCAGGCCTTCGGCCACGTCCCCCTGAACGTTCACCGTGCCGTCGAAATCGACATTGCCGGTTGTCAGGTCGATATTGTGCACGTTCATGACGGGATTAACGTTCATGCCATGGTCGACGAACTCCGGTTGCCCGCCGATGCTCGCCCGAAGGAGGTCCGGGTCCTCGTCATCCACTTCGGCGCCCGAAAGCGGGTACGCGAACGCCAGTTCCCTGCCCGGCCTAGCCATGATGGCCTTGCCATAGACGTCGCAGCCATTTGTTCCGGTGGTGGGCGGATGCTTGCGCATCAGGGCATCGCCGGCGCTGACGGTCACAAAGGCGCCGATTTCATGGTAATCGACGGTACCGTCCTCGTTGATCTTCGGCCGTCTGTCCTGCACGTCCGGCAAAAGACTCTCAAAGCGGGTATCTTCCCCGTCGGTCGCCGGCTCGCCCTGGGCAATGAGTCGCTTTTCAGTCGGCCCGGCGTGCAGGGCGGTGTGGACGATGCCGTGGCTGATACCCTGTTCGGCCAACGCCTGCTGAATCATCCTGGTATCCACCGGCGACCCGCCCTGGGGGGCGGTCACGGTGAGAAAGGCCTGCAGGGAATCATCGGAAACGCTGATGCTCAACTGGCCATCCACGTACTCGGCGATGGCGACTTCCCGGGGTTCCGGGCTCTTACCCGCCAGGCTGCACGCCTGGGCGATGCCGGCATCGAGCTCGCGCCATTCCCCGTAGCCTTCGGCGCTCAGCATGCGCTGGAGGTCCGCCGCAGTCAGTGCCGCCTGTTCCGCGCCGGGAAGGACTGCCAGCACCTGCCTGGCGTCGTCGCTGAGCTTCAGCGATACCGTATCAGGTGAATCCGGCGGCGTGGTTTCACGAGAGTTCATCCCGCAGTGCCCGGCGGGCTGCGGCCCGTCGCGACAGGGGGGATCGTGTCCGCTGCGTTGTTGCTCCTCACTCATTGGTGGCAACCCGACCACGCTGCCTGTTTCGGCCCGAGGAGCCCCGAACAGCGAAACGAAAGGCCTCGCTGTGGCGGCCGCGCCGGATTCTGAGGCGGTTTCTGGTCATCAGCAGATCGTTGGCATCGCAGGAGCACCACCCGTTGGCTCTATCGGCTTGATTGGGGGAATATTTATCGCCAGATAGGGAACAGCCACGGTTTCATCGCTCCGGTAGGGGCCTGGAGGCTGGCAAGACTCTGATGTGACGGCTGTTTGTCTGGCGAAGTGGCGCGTGAAAAATCGGGGTCAGATCCTGATTTTCTCTGATATTCAAAGCCTGAAAGACCACGTCCGAATCTGAGTGGGACAATCCTGGTTCAAAACGAGGTGGGCTATGCCGCGCAAGCCGGGTCTTGCGATTCCGGGCGTGCCGCAGCTGTCATATAGTGTGGAAACAATCGCGAGCGCTGCTTCTACGCCGAAGAGGACTATCGGCGCTACGTAAACTCCTTGTCGGAAGCCGCCGATCGCAATCGACGCCGTATCCACGCCTCTGTACTTATGACCAGCTACGTTCATCTGCTGGCCAAACCTGTCGACGTCTCGGGCCTTTCTCACTCGATGCAGGATCTGGGACGGAAGTGCGCGCGCTATACAACCCGGTGTATGGCCGGCGCGGGACACTATGGGGACGGCGTTTCAAGGCCAGCTTCGTCGACTCCGCGGCGGACCTGGTGACCTGCGTGCGCTATATCGAGCTCAACCCTGTGCCGGCCGGTACGGTGAGCCACCCGAGCGAGTATCCATGGTCGAGTTACCGGGCACACGCGAAAGGTGAAAGAAATCCGCTTGTCTCGCCATGCAATATCTACCTGCTGCTCGATCACGAAACCGTTGAGCGTCAGCGGGCCCATCGTGAACTCTTCCGAGTCCATCCAGACCCGGATGAGATCCGTGCAATCCGTGCCGCGCTGAACCAGGAGCTGGTCCTGGGGCGAAACGATTTCAAGGACAAGATCGATCAGATTGCGCAAGGACACGCGCCGGCGGGAAAGGCGGGCCGCCCGCGCACCAGGAAAGCCGCGGCGTGCCGGCGCGACGCCTGAGACATCGTTTCCACTCGAACATCAGAATAAATTGTGATCTGACCCCCTTTTCTCCGCAGTCATGAACGTCGTGTTGAACTGCGCCAGCCGCATGGGCCGTCCGAACAGATATCCCTGATAGATATCGCAACCGGAGTCGGCAAGATAGGCTTTCTGTTCCTCGGTCTCTACGCCCTCCGCAATGATGGTCAGCCCCAGCGAGTGCCCCATGGCGATGATGGCGCGCACTATGGCGCCGTCATGCTCGGAATGAACAACGTCCCTGACAAAGGAAGTGTCGATCTTGAGTTCTTCGATCGGCAGTTGCTTCAGATAGGAAAGGGATGAGTAGCCGGTGCCGAAATCATCCAACGCAAAGCCGATACCGAACTCGCGCAATTCACGCAGGCGACCGACGACGTAGTCAACATCCTTCAGGATCACGCTTTCGGTCAGTTCGAGTTTCAGGCCGTGCGGGTCGATCTCCGTCTGCTGTATGATTTTCTGAACCCGCTGGGTAAAGCCTGGCTGGTGGAATTGGCGGGCGCTGATGTTGACTGCCAGGCTGAACGACTGTTCCGGGTTGCCCTGTTGCCACGCCCGGAGTTGCCGGCAGGCCATTTCCAACACTCGGTAACCAATTGGCACGATATGCCCGGTATCCTCGGCCAATGGAATGAACTCCGCCGGGGAGACCGACTCACCGGTGCTTTTCGGCATCCACCGCAACAGCGCCTCGGCTCCGATCAGTTGCCCGCGTCGATCCACCTGCGGCTGGTAATGCAGAACAAATTCATCGAGTTCGAGCGCGCGGGCCAGTTCGGCCTCCAAGTGAGCCCGCTCGTCCACCTTGTCCTGCATCTCCGGGCTGAAGAAGCGGATGGTATTGCGGCCTTCCGCCTTGGCTTCGTAGAGCGCCACGTCCGCTTGCTTCAGCAGTTCCTCCGTGGTCACCGACTGGCCGCGAAATACCACCATTCCCATGCTCGATGTGTTGCGGTAGTCGTAGATCGTGTCCAGTCGGTATGGCACCAGAAGCTCTTTGCGAATCCCCTCCGCAATATCGCGCACAGTGTTGATGGCGCTATCGCTGTCGGGCCCAAGATCCTCCAGCAGCACGACAAACTCATCGCCGCCAAAACGGGCGACCGTGTCGGCCTCGCGGACGTGCTCGCGCAGCCGCATGCCGACCTCGATCAACAGCTTATCCCCGGCATGGTGCCCCCGGGTATCGTTGAGAACCTTGAAGTGATCCAGATCCAGCATCACGATCGCACCGTACTGGCGGGTCCGCTCACTGCTCGACCGTGCGTGTTCCAGGTGGTCGATGAAGAGACGGCGATTGGCGAGATGGGTTAACGGGTCGTAGAAAGCCAGTTCGTGTATATGCTGTTCCGCGGCCTTGCGTTCGGTGATATCGGCGAACGAGCCTATGTAATGAGTAACCGCGCCGCCGTCGTTCTTCACCACGCTGATGGTTAGCCACTCGGGATAGATCTCGCCGTCCTTTCTGCGGTTCCAGATTTCGCCTTCCCAATATCCAAGGTCGTGGATGTCCTGCCACATCCGCTGATAGAATGACTCGGAGTGCTGGCCGGAGCTCAGGATCCCCGGCGTACTGCCCTTCACCTCCTCGATCCCATACCCGGTGATACGGGTAAAGGCCTTGTTCACCCGTTCGATCGCCACGTTGTGGTCGGTAATCATGATCCCGTTTTCCACCTCGAAGGCGGCCGCGGCCACTCGCAGTTCCGCCTCCATCTCCCGTTCGCGGGTCACATCGCGAACCAGAGCCATGTAGCCCAGCCGCTCGCCGGTCTTGGATTGCAGCGGAACACCCAGCGTCTCTCCGATAAAGATCTCGCCGTCCTTGCGCCGGTATCGAATTTCAAAGCGTTCGGAATCGAGCGGAGCCTGGGCGTTATAGCGAAGTGTCCCCTGCCGCCTGTACTCGTCCGGGTCTTCATACAGGATCTCTGTGGTGCGGCCGGCGATCTCCTCCAGGGTGTATCCAAACATGCGCGCGAAGCCGGCGTTGAGCCACTCGATTCCGCGTTGCGGGTTCACCATAACGATGGCATCACTGATGCTGTCGGCAATTGCGTGAAATCGCGCCTCGCTGCGGGCGAGGTGCCGACTGCGCTCGATGTTTTCTACTCCGAAGCCGATGTCGACAGCCATCTCGTCCAGCAGTTTGATCTCCTGCCGTTGGAAAAACTCCTGTTCACCGGCATAGATGTTCAATACCCCGAACACCTGTTCATTACGCCGCAACGGAAAAGCGGCAGAAGCGAGTATGTTGAACCGGGCGGCGCGCTCACGCCATGGAGCCGTAACCGGATCGTGCGCGAAGTCATTGACGATCTGCCGCTCTCCAGTCAGGTAGGCCCGGGCCGTGGGGCCGTGTGTGGCCGATGGCGTGGCGCCGATAGGGATGTCGATGTTTTCCAGGTATTCTATCTTGCCGGTGACAGCGGCGACATCGATCCGTTGCCGGTCCGGGCTCGGCACGCCGATCCACGCAAGGCTGAATTCGCCGTATTCAACAGCGATATCGCAAATGCTCTGAAACAGTGCGTCTTTTGTCGCAACCCGTACGATCGCCTGGTTCGTCTCGCTGAGGGTGGCATACAGGCGGCTTATCCGGCGCATCTCGGTTTCGATGCGCTTACGCTCGGTGATATCCAGGTGAATGCCGAGCATCAATGCGGGTTTGCCATCAGATGTGCGCCCCAGCAGCTGGCCGCGGTCCAGCACCCATATCCAGTGCCCGTCTTTGTGACGCATGCGGTATTCGCATTCATAGAAGTCGGAGCGCCCGTCCAAATGTTGCTGAAACCGCTGGTTGGCCGGACTCAGGTCGTCCGGGTGCATGTGCTCGGACCAGGTCTTGATGGAAACCGGCGCGAGCTCATCGAGGGTGTACCCGATAATCTCTGCCCAACGTTCATTAAATGCAGCCCGGCCGCTGGGCACGTGCAACTCCCAGGTTCCGGCACGAGTTCCTTCGAGAATGCCGCGCAGCCGCGTGCGGTCGGCCTCAAGCGCCTCAAGGGCTGCGTCGGTCTTGTGGGCCTCGCGCCGGGCGAGCAGGAAGATCAGCGCGGCGGAGAGGCCGACGAAGACCAGGCCTTTCACGCTTTGCAGTGTGTTGTACGTCTCGATATCGGGGGCGGCCAGCCGGACCAGCCAGTCGCTGAGCAGGATCCAGGCGATTCCGAAAATACCGTACCTGAGTGCGATACGGACGCTCGAACCGTGAAAGCCCCATCGTCTGTTGGAATGATGATTCTTCAAGCTCGAACGCCGCTCTTTGGCGATACACATTCCACCCGCTTTTACTGAAACATCCGAAGTGTGGCGTTGCGGATGGCCGCCAGCGTTCGTGATGTCAATAACATAATCAACGCAAAGGGTTCTGATAGCAAGCCGGGATGAAACAGATTCGCATTTCGGCCACGTCGCTGCGTTCCCTCAGCGGTATTATCCCCCAACGGTCATTCACAGAGCGCGTAAGAGAGACAGAAAGAGACAGCGGAGGGACCACGGTTCAAGCCGCTAGCGGCGCTCCCCCCGCCTTGGCCCGCCGAAGCCGGTGACCGTCCGTGCTAGAATGGCCGCCATGGGAGAGGCATTACAGACTGCCGTGGCCAGCCAGCGCATGCTGCTGCGCAGCCGCCTGTCCGGGCGGCTGGAGCACCTGGCCGTGGCGTGCCGGGCCGTCTGGCCTGACCGCCAGGCGCTGGAGGATTGTCTGGTGCATGGACTGGAGGTCCTGCCCTACTGCAAGTACCTTTACGTCCTGGATGAGGCGGCCCGTCAGATCACGGCCAACGTATCCCACGGGGGGCTGCTGCCGGAGGGCGTCGGTCGTGATCGCAGTCAGCGTCCGTACTTGGCCGAGGCCCTGAGGGGCGAGCCGTTCTCCCTGTCCAATGCCTATATCAGCCGCAACGCCCGGCGCCCCTCGCTCACCGCGGTGCAGCGCATCGTGGACGCCCAGGGTCGCCTGCTGGGTTTTCTGGGCGCGGATTTCGACCTGCGGGAGCTGCCCCTGACCCGGGAGGTATACCGCGAGCCCGAGCAGTGGATGCAGATCAAGGGCGATCCGGCGATCCGCGGCGGCCTGTTCATGCAGCAGCGTGTGGAGAGCGCCATGGACCGGCGCATCGACGAGGTCCTTGCCCTGGTGGTGGAGCTGGTGGAAGTCCATGGCGTGTTCCACGCCAAGCTGCATTTCTCCAGCTCCCGGGCCACCCTGTGGCCGCGGGACGACCCCTTCCGCTATCGCCTCCTGGATATCGAGGACCTCACCGACCCGGCCATCTGCCTGGCCTGGCCGCACCACAGATACTCCGAGGAGGCGGTGATACCGGCAGGGCGCGTGAAGGACGTCTTCCGCACCTTCCGGGACCTGCGCTTCATGGACGAGAACATCTACCTGCGCGCGGGCTCCCTCAACATCTTCAACGGGATGGTGGGGCTGAATTTCTCCTGCGACGGCTCCCACTACATGCCGTGGACGGAGTTCCTGGACAAGAACGTGGGCTTCTGGCTCGGCGAACCGTAAAAGAAAGGGGCCGGTGGCCTGCGAGGCGCGCCTGGTCCCGCGATTGCCATCGGCCCCCTTCGTTGCCGTGGACCATCGCCGGTCTGCGGGTTCCCCCTCCGTCTCAGTTCTGCTTCCGGCCAATTACCGGCACATCACCTGAAGCCGGCCCTTCCGGCCGCGCAGCCTCTCACCGAACGCCAGTTCTGCCTTCTGACATGGCTGGATGGCGCCTTGGAAAAACGAAGTTACCCGGCCCGGCAGTCCCTGCGGCCTCCTCGATATTGGGACGCGTGGCTTCGCAGCTCGGGTCTCCAACTGAAGTGTGGGCGGAAATGACCTGGGCCCGCGCCTGGCGCCGGTGCCCATTGGGGTGACGCTGGGGTTGGCGACAGGAGTCGCCTTGTGTTCTGCAGAGACCTGTTGTCTGAGTCGGACTGCGATAGCCGACTCGTCCATCGCCGGCCGCAAACGTCTGGCGTTTCCACTGATGGGGCCCGGACCCTCGCAGACGAAAACCAATGGGATCAGCGCACGGTCTTTTCAGGTCCGCGGGCCGCCCGGCTCGACCGCTTCATGCTTTCTTCCAATAGGGCGCCCTTTCCGGGATGACCCAGCGTACTCCACCGCGTGGATCCTCGCGGTCGCCCTTGAACCGTGGGATCAAGTGGATATGCAGGTGGGGTACGGATTGTCCCGCGAGGGGCCCGTCATTGATGCCGATATTGTAGGCATCCGGATTGAACTCCTTGGCCAGCTCGGCCTTGATGTAATCCAGCGCGGCCAGCAGGGCATCGCGCTCTTCCTTGGTCGTGTCGAAGAAGGACTGCACATGCCGTTTGGGGATGGCGAGGCTATGGCCCGGAGAAACCGGCGAGCTGTCACGGAACACCAGAACCAGGTCGTCTTCATAGAAAATCTTTTCGTCCGGAGCAAGATTGCAGAACCGACAATTCATAACGATACCCAATACGGCCATAAATAGAAGATGCTAACGTGCTGATTAGATTACCATGATCTGGCGATTTCCTGAATCGTCAGACCGCCGTGTGAAATGGGAACGATTGGGACGGATCTATTTCCCGGTTCCCGGAAAAGCGGTGTCCCGGGCGTCAGCGGCTGATCAGGCGCAACCGGCTCCGGCGGCACAAAGACGACGTAAAGACCCGAAGAGTCGCTCAGGCCGGGATATCGCATTGCCGGGTCCGGCTATCGGAGCCGGTTTGCCAATAGCCGCCCGAGCCCTTGCTCCGCTCTCAAGGGGCATGCCTTTCCCTGACCGGCGTTAGCCGTCCTGGGCGCTGAAGATGACGGTGCGATTTCGTCCGCCCCGTTTCGCCTCGTACAGCGCATGGTCGGCGCACCGGATGAGTGGCTCCAGGGCGCTGGCGTGTCCCGGGAATTCGGCGACCCCGACGCTCACCGTCACGCCCGCGCGTTCCTGCACCTGGCAGTCGGCGGTGATGCTCGAGCGGATCCGTTCAGCGACCTTCGCTGCCTCCGGGGCATTACTCCCGGGAAGCAGGGCGATGAACTCCTCGCCCCCATAGCGCCCCAGAATGTCCACCTCCCGGAGGTGCGCCTGGGTCGTCTGTGCAAGGCATCGCAGCACCTCGTCGCCGGTCTGATGACCGGCCGTGTCGTTGATCCGCTTGAAATGGTCGATGTCGATCAACACTATCGCCAATCCGCGCCCGTAGCGCCGGGCCTCCGCGATCTCGTGGGTCGCCAGATCGAAGAAGTAGCGCCGGTTCCCGATCTGGGTCAGCCCATCCGTGCGGGACAACCGCTGCTCGCGCTCCAGGGCCCGGTCCAGCCCCCGGTTGGCTTGTTCCAGCGCCGCCTTGGCCTGCAGCCACCGCTCTTCGGCCGTCTTCCTTGCAGTGCTATCCTGGTGCGAAACCACGAGGTTTGCGGATGGCCCCGCGGTGTAGAAAGGCGATCAAGGGGTCAGACCCCTTGATAGGACTACCCCGCACAAACGGAGGAACGCCATGGATGCTACTGCCGAAATCCAGCTTGTGCCCATCGGCGCAGGCGTCTCGGTG